>ERZ779660.84-NODE-84-length-50916-cov-2.766678_pt1 | contig 50916 bp, 46 predicted proteins | sample MGYA00511906_ERZ779660 | MGnify/ENA primary metagenome ERZ779660 (study PRJEB29588, sample SAMEA2156906) | human gut metagenome | biome: human gut; feature: human-associated habitat; material: faeces | place: Denmark | collected 2008/2010 ... | reverse complement strand
ACGGAACTGAAAGAGAAGCAGGAACAACAGGTGACACCAGCCAGTCGGGAGGAAACGATAAACCGACTGGATGTTATCGAGCAGCGTATTTTGGAATTACAGGGAAAGCCTGCCATTCCTGAAAACATAGTGCAGGAGATTTTAAGTCAAATCGCCAGTATTAAGCAAGGACAGTCCGAGAACCAAAAACAAGACCTTGAAGATATAAAGGGGCTTATCGTAGCTTCACACAGATATTTCAAGGAGAAAGTAAAGATATTGTTTCCAGCTGACACACAACAATTGGAAAAGATAGAACCCAGTTCTTTATATGACAAATTTCTAAACCGAATTACTCCCTACTTAAAACCTAAATACTTTCTTTTTTCAGCAGGAATACTCATTTGCCTTGTATCGTTAGTCCTGAATATCCGTTTTGCTGAACGGATGCAGCAGTTACAGGACAATGATATGAAATACCGTTATTTGCTGATGCAGGGTTGGGCAAACGGAGAAGTTCTTGATATGCTGGAAACCAAATTCAATTGGCAAAGGGATAACGATTTCATCCAAATTTTGACCGATTCTGTGATAGATTTTGAATATCGCAGCAAGAAACAGGCGGAAGCATTGGAGCGTGCAAGGTTACTTAATGAACAAGCCGAACAGTTGAGAAAGGAAGCTGATAAGTTGGGTAAGCCATAAGTGAAGCAAAGCCGGAGTGGTGAACTATGTTCACCGCCCCGGCTTTTCAAATTCATTTCTTCTTCGTGCAGTGCTTTGTTTCAAACTTTCGCAATGTGGTTACGCTGAATCTTTTCTTAATGAACTTTTGGACATCGGATGCTTTGTAATACACTTCACTCCCGACAAATGCGTTCTCTAATTTTTCCCCATGCAGGTGTATTCGACAAGCAGCTATCTTGTATCGTATAATACATCTCCCGAAAGCGTGACATTGGTATAGTAAAACTTAATATATTCTCATGGATATAGCGACGCACGGAGGGGTCAAACAGTCCAATAAATGTACGTTTCCCATTTTTGCTGTTTTCCAATGCTGCTTCTGAAAAAATAGAAGAACATCCCGAACCAAATTTTGCAGTAATTGCATCATCCGAATTGTTATCGTAAAATGTCCATGAAGCAAGTCCTGAAAGCATATCAGGGGTAGCCAAAAAGAAAATCCCCACCACATTATTAAAGTTTTCAAGTTCAGTAATAGGTGAAATATTCAAATACTGCCTTGTCGTCATCTGCACATTTGCCTTTTCTACGAAATCAAGAACCAATTCTGAAGACTTCTTATATTTTTCTTTGCTTGAAACAAACATAGGCATCTTTTCATTCATGGTCGAAAAACCAGTATAGAACTTACCACCCATACACCCGATTCTATCGGCACTCAAAGAGATTGGTTCACCACCAATCAGCTTTTCAAACTCCTTAAAAAAACAACCGTTGATTTTTTTCAAATCATCATTAATCTGTTTATCAGAATACCAAAATGCAAAGGGTAATTGCACCTTTTCTCCGAAAGCCTTTTGGATATTTTCTATAAAAACACTTACTTCCATTTGGTTACTAATTACATTATTCATATATTTGTCATGACAAATATGTTTTTCAGCTTTTAACAAACTAAATAATATGGATATAGATAAAATGGTAAATCATAAAATAGCCAAACTTTCGGGTATAATCAAACGTCAAATATATCAAATTATATCAGAAGAGGGGCTGGACATAACACCGGAACAGTGGGTTATCTTAGTCTATTTATGGGAAAACGATGGTCAGACTATTGGTGATTTAGTCACACAGTCGCAAAAAGACTTTGCCAATGTTACGAGAATAGTTGAAAAATTATCCAAAAACGGATATATTATCAAGCGGAAAAATCATAAAGATGGACGGAGTGTTCTTTTATACTGCACCGATAAGGTAAAAACAATTATGCCGCATATAAATAAATGTCAAATGCTATCTCTAAACATCTCATTAAAAGGTATATCACAAGAAGAACAAGATACATTTCTTCATATCTTGGACAAGATTGAAAAGAACTGCATCAATTATCTGAACTCAACCAAGTAAAATTATCGTGTCAATTGACGGGTAATACACTTTTCCGCTGATTGTGAAGTACAGCAGCACACCGATAGCCCGGTAGCGTTACAGGGGCTTGATACTGACTTTGAATAGTAAACACAAATCTTGATTGTCCAATAGATTGTTATCTTCGGGCAGCATTTTGTCGGCATTGCGCAATATCCGTATGTCCTTGCCAACTTCTTCCAGTTTGACATATAATTTCTGCATCCATTGGCTGAACTCGTCATTTTCAATTATGGAAACTTTACGCTGCGAGCATTCCGACAATAATCGGAAAAATCTCTGTTGTAATAAATCATTCATTTACGTAATAGTTTATATTGTAAAATCAATAAGGATATATCATTTCCCTTTGCATTTCCACGGTTTATATACAGATATTAATACGGTTATTATTAAAAGGATAGTTTGAATTATTCCCCAAAATGTAATTTGCGAGAGGTTGTCGTTAAATGATTTATTCTCAATTGCATAATTGGAAATTTCAGTAACAGGATATACATTGCCATTTACGCAGGGTCCCATAAGATAAGTACCGGAAATAACCATGAATATTGTTAATATCCACTTTACAATTATCCACCGCTGTTTAAAAAATCCCCATTTTGTCCATATTCCATAGATTACTCCTGTAATAACACAACCACTGGCTCCTACGATAATTAGCCAATCGTCAATCATTTTTAATGTGACGGATTTCATATACAATTCATGACTCTCTTGAGGGTTGGTTCCTAATAATAGCAGCATCATACTGAATGCTCCCCCTATCCACATAAAATTGAACAGAAGATGAAATACTTTTAATAGCTTCTGTCCTTTGGCACTCAAAGTTTTCATAACCTTATTTAATATTTTTATTAATAGATGATTTATAGATGGTTTCAAGAACTTGAATACTAATGTTCACCATGTCTTCGGAAACATTAATCAGTGCATTAGAAAACACTTTATCTACTATGAGCATTATTTTAGATTGTAACGAAAGACTTTTTTCTGTGAGAAACACATTGTATTTACTGTGGGCAACTGTTTTTCTCACAACAAGTCCTTTTTGTTCTAAATAATCTACCGTTCGTTTGATTGCAGCTGCGTCTTTATGTAAGTGTGCCGCAATTTCATTTTGGCTAAGACCGTCTTTCTCGAAAAGGGTTCTTAGAACAAGATACTGTGAATGTGGTAAATCTATACCTTCATTTTTTAACGCTACATTCAAAGAATTAGATAAAGCCCATAATGTCCTATCTAATAAATAACCTAAAGAGTAAGTGACTTCTTTCTTCATATGCTTCAAATTTTCTGGAACAAAGATATAAAATCGGATTGATTAGTCAATCAAAATTTGAGGAAAAATTGTAATTAGACTTGTCGTGCAGTATGGGGTTTAGTTTATCCTTTTGTATATATATCCAAACCGATTTAAACCTATTTCTATTGACAGCAAATTATATGTGGCTGGCGAAAAGAAAAATAGTTTTCTTCTTTTCGCCAGCATTACTTTTATGATAGGTTAGTAATTTGAGGAAGCAATGAACTCCTTTATTTCTTCCTCACTTGGAAGTTCTATCATATATTTCTGTACGAAGATATTCGGGTCTAATCCGGCAGTGGCATACTTAACCAATGTATCTCCCTTTTCTGTGCAAAGCAGAATTCCGATAGGTGGATTATCATCTGGCTGCATCACTTCCGCCTTGAAATAGTTTAGATACATATTCAGTTGCGAAGCATACTCATGGCGGAACTTGTCTATCTTCAATTCCACAATGATATGGCACTTCAAAATGCGGTGATAGAATACGAGGTCGGCAAAGAAATAATCTTCATCAATCAAGATACGTTTTTGTCGGGTTTCAAAGCAGAATCCATGCCCCATTTCCAGCAGGAAGTGTTGTAGGTTGTCAAGAATGGATTGCTCTAAGTCGTTTTCTGTTACTAAGGCTCGTTCATTCAATCCTAAGAACTCTAAAGTAACAGGGGTGTTGATAACATCTTTAGGCTGTAATAAGGTCGCTTGTTGCTGGACTAAAGCGGAGAGGGCTTCTTTGTTTTTGGAGAGTCCGCTACGTTCATAATACAAAGATGATATTTGCCGTTCCAGTTCTCTTGCAGACCAACAGCCACGTATTGCTTCCATTTCATAGAAAGCACGCTTTGTCGGATTTTCGATTTTGGATATGAACTTTAAGTGAGAATAAGGTAATTTATTGAACAACCTTTCAGCAGGAATACTCCACTTATTATATTGTATTTCTGATGTTTGTAATTCGGCACACACTGAGTGCCGAATTGGTTCCGTGAATTTGGCGGACAGCGTGTGCCGAATTTCATTTCCTGCCATGATGTAGTGTAATACTTGTTCTTTCAGTTGTGGATAAACAAGGTACAGCCGCCTAAATTCACGGAATCTACGTTCATTCAGACCTTTTGTTTTCAGCCGTTGTTCCAGCTTTTTCAACAGTTGTTCACCATATGCGGCACGGTCTTCTCCGTTCTGTTCGAACTCCACGATATAGCAACCCATAAGCCAGTTACGGGAAGTAAGGGCAAGGTTTACAGCGTGTGCGGCTTGTGCCTGCAACGTGTTCTGTATCGTGCTGATATGTTTTACTAATGCTTCAAAGTCCATAGTTACAAAGATAAGTCTTTTGTGGTTAAAACTTTAGTTCGGGTAGGCTGTTTATTGCTTCCTCTTTCAATTTATCCACCGCACGGGTGTATTTCTCCGTATGCTTCAATCCGCTATGCCCTAAAAGGCTGGCTACGGTTTTGATATTTGCCCCATTGTTCAAAATGTTCACGGCAAACGAATGCCGAGCAAGGTGCCAGCTTATATGTTTGTCTATCCCAGCTCTCTTTACCCAACGCTTTACAGATTTACAGCAGCTTTCGTATGTAGACAAATCGAATATTAAACAGTTCTTATCTGTCGGAGCTTCACCAATGATAGACAATAGACCGTCATTCAAAGGAATAACCACACCACTGCTGGCAGAATGTCCCTTGGTCTTGCTTTGTTCAAACTTCAATAACCGATTTGCGTAATCCACATTCCTATAGGTAAGGTCTTTTACATCGCAGAAGCGCAGACCGCAATACAGGCAAAAGATAAACGCTCGTCTGATTGTGGGGTTTTCGTTGTCATAATGACAAGCCATCAGCTTTTGTACTTCTTCGGGCGAAAGCACATCTTTCCGAAGCATCTGACTATCCACTTTGCAGGTAATATCTTTACAAGGGTCTTTCGATTCTTCCAAAGGAGAATTTCGCTTATGTGGTGTTACGGCTGATGTTGGCGGACATTCTTACATGAACTATCTGAAAGTTCCTGCTAAGGTGGATGAACTTTGTGCGATTCTGCAAGAGAAGCAAAAGACCGTGGGAGCATTTCGGGAACAATATGAATTGAGTTTTAATGCCCACCTTAATTTAGTAACCATACATCCGTGGGTGGATGGCAACGGCAGAACAGTTCGATTACTGATGAACTACATCCAGTTTTGTTATCACCTTTTTCCTACTAAGATATTCAAAGAGGATAGGGAAGAATATATCCTTTCTCTACGCCAATGTCAGGACGAAGAAACCAACCAGCCGTTTTTGTCGTTTATGGCAGGGCAGTTGAAGAAATCGCTTTCTTTGGAGATTGAAAGGTTTAAAGTTTCGCAAAAGAAAGTGTTCAGTTTTATGTTTTAAGTATCATATAAATGGAGACACCAGTGTTGATAATAGCAGCTGTTCTGTTTGTATTGGGAATGCTCGTAAGGAAATATCCCAACCTCATAGCGGGCTATAACACAATGACTGCTGAGCAAAAAAAGAATGTGGATGTCAAAGGACTGTCTAACTTCATGCGTCGCTCGCTTTGCGTGATTGCTGTGCTTATGATTGTGTCATATTTCGTAATGGTTGCAAGGTCAGTAAACGAAAAAGCGGTGTCAGTTGTGTCGACAATGCTTATACCAATCATCGGTTCAATATATATGGTGGTAAAGGCGCAGCGATACGATAGAAACGGTAAATGAATAAAACGGGAATCGGGTCGGTATGGGAAATCTGATATTCGTCTTTTGAGGTAAAAGGAACGACGGCATACCTGTCCTTCCGCCTGCAAGGGTGTAAATCAAGCATTGGGTTTATACTTTTTTTTACGTTCCAAAAATCAACTACAGGTTTAGTCTTTACTATGGGTAAACCTATTCACTCCCTTCTTTATATGTATTATATCTCCTCTTTTTTAGCTCCTGTAATCAAAACTACTCTACAGGGTAGTGGAGAAGTCTTCGGAAGTGTGGAACTTTGCTGCAGAAATCAAAAAAACATCGTACAATGAAAAATGTATTTTATATTGTAACAGTAATTTTCTTGACTGTCATAGGTTTGACAGTTAATGCAAAGCCACGTTGTCAAGGTTTCAACAATTACGACAACAAAGTAACCATCGTTTTCACGGACAATCAAGCCAAAGACAAATACACGGTTTCTGATGTAAAACTCATTCCGTCATCATGGAGTGAAAAAGAATATCCGGCAACATCCGTAGAAGTAACAGTAAAAAAGGGGGTGGCCACTGTCACACTCACATTTCCTCATGTCACGCAATTCTCAAATCCCCAAGTGACGCTCCGGATAAATGGAAAGAAAAGCAAATTCAAAGTGTGCCAATAGGATATATCAATGAAAAAGATGAAAATGTATTTGATCATGCTTGTCGTGAGCATGTTGCTGCCGATGAGAGTGTCGGCACAAACCGTGAAGGGGAAACTTGTAGATGAAAGTAACCATCCGTTGCCATATGCCAATGTGGTGCTGCTGTCTCTGCCGGATTCGGCATTTGTAAGTGGAACCATCAGTGGTGAAGATGGTTTGTTTAAGCTGGAAGCTACATCGGTAAACCAGATAGTGAAAATATCCTCTATCGGATATAAGACAGTGTATAAACCGACTACTCCTGCCAATATGGGTATCGTGCAGCTCGTATCGGATGCACGGATGCTTGGAGAAGTGGTAGTAAAAGCCAATTTGCCTGTGACACGCATAAAGAATGATGCTCTGGAAACCAATGTGCAGGGTACAGTTCTCTCGAAAGCCGGAACAGCTGAAGATGTATTGGCACATATACCCGGTTTACAAAAAAAGGCTGATGGATTTGAGGTGTTGGGTAAAGGTTCACCGCTTATCTATATCAACGGTAGAAAATTACGTGATATCGCTGAACTGGACCAACTGACATCGGAGGAAATTAAAAGCGTAGAAGTTGTTCGTAATCCCGGTGCCCGTTATGATGCAACGGTAGGGGCAGTTGTTCGTATCCGTACTGTCAAACGACAAGGAGATGGATTTGGAGTGAGTTTGCGAAGTTCCTATGATCAATCTCAAAATTCAGACTTTGTAGAGCAAGCCGATGTAAACTATCGGCATAACGGTCTTGATGTTTTCGCTATGGTCCGTTTTGATAAAACTACCTCCTTGCAAAACGATATTCTGGAGCAAACGGCCTTTACCGATACCATATGGACGCAAAAGAATTATCAGCACTCTAATACCGATTCTCGCAGTATAGACGGACGCATCGGATTCAATTATGATTTTAATGAGTATCATTCCATAGGTGTACGTTATGATTTGAGCAATGCCCTGCATACAGATATGTTTACCGCCTTCGATAGCGAGATTCAGGCAGATGGATTGCCTTACGATATTTTATATACTACCATTGCTGCCGATGCAAAATCACAACCGGAACATCAGCTTAATATTTACTATGCAGGACAAATAGGCAAAGGAGAACTTACCTGGGATGCAGACTATTACAGCAATACATACACGCAATATACCATTAATATGGAGAATAGTCAGGACCATGAAGACCGTACTGTCACTTCTGATAACAGGGTGGAAAATCAACTTACTGCCACCAAAGTTTCATACACTCATCCCTTATGGGGAGGAAGTATCTCTGTGGGAGGAGAATATACCTATACCAACCGGCATGATGATTATGTAAATCAGGAAGGATATGTACCTACAACCTATACCCGCATCCGTGAACAGAATCTTGCCGGCTATGCACAGTACAGCCATCCTTTACCATTCGGTCAGGCAAACATTGGCTTGCGATATGAGCATGTGGATTTTGATTATTTTGAAAATGCTACATTTGTACCCGGACAAAGCCGTGTATATGATAATATCTTTCCAAATATTTCTGTGAACGGGCAATTGGGGAAAGTACAATTCCAAGTCAGCTATGCTGCAAAAACACAGCGTCCCAACTACAGTCAGTTAAGAAATAATATCACTTATGCCAATAGGTTTACATGGCAAACGGGAAATCCACTCCTAAAACCAAGTGTTACGCATGATATAACCGCTGTTGGTGTATGGCGGTTCTTTCAGGCAATGGTAAGCTACAAAGTGCTTCGGGACTATATCCTTTATTGGGGAACACAGGTGGAAAATCAGTCGGCTACTACTTTAATAAACTATATCAATCACGACCGTTTACCGAGTCTGACAGTAATGCTGGCAGCTTCGCCTACTATTGGTATATGGAATCTTAATGCCAGCGCAATTGTGATGAAGCAGTGGTTCTCGTTGGATGCCGCCGGTCAGAGAAGGACCTATAACAATCCACTTTTTGTAGGTTCCTTAAACAATACTTTTACTCTTCCTGCAGGATTCCTTCTCTCTGCTGATTTTAATTATCAAAGTCGTGGTCAGGTTCAGAATATCACCCTTAAACGTCCACAATATACTTTGAACATAGGCTTACGCAAATCCCTTTTTAATGATGCCCTAAGTATAGAAGCGCGTGCAAATGACTTGTTGTTAGGTTGTAAGCAGGAAGCACTTCTTTATATGGAGAGTGCACAAATGAAGGATTTGTCTTGGAGTGATACACGCTCGTTCAGTCTTACAGTGCGCTACAAGTTTAATGCAGCCAAAAGCAAGTATAAAGGTACGGGAGCAGGACAGGATACAATAAACCGTATGTAAATTATGACAGCATCAATTTCCTATATAAATCTCTCATGGGCAGTTGTGGGCATCATCGACAAGGACGTCCGCAACGGCCTTCAATCCATGAAGCGTCCGGACGAACCGATAGAAGTTACCATCGAAAGGTATGTAATCGGTTATCTGGTCTTCTGGCATATTGCCTTTATTGATAAAGAAAAGATGAACAGATGTAACGATGAAAAGGTCATCGAACTTGGACGGAAGAAAATGGAGGAATACATATTCTCACATCCTCCTATAGCTACTTTGCCAAAGTTCTACATTGTGTTCCTAAATCAACCTCAGATTGGCTGCGATACCCACGGCCTCAGTGATGTTTTCTGCGTGTAGCTTCTCGAAGATTTTCTTCTTGTGAAACTTGACGGTATTGGCATCAATAAAGAGAGTTTCTCCAATCTCAGTGTTCGACAGTCCTTTGACGGAGAGCTGGAGAATCTCTTTTTCACGGTCGGAAAGAATTAGTTCCGGCTGTTTTCTCCATCGTCTGCCCTCGAATGAATAGATATAGTGGTCAGTACATGTATGGTCTGATATGACTACATCTCCGATGTTTTTCTCCGGTGAAAGTGAAACTGTACATAGAGCCAGCCATATATCTCCCTTGCCACTTAGCAAAACGGGTGTTAGTTTGTGGTGGATAAGGTGCGGATGCTTTTCTGATGTGTGGATATGAAAGTTATATTCGATAGACAAGTCAAGCCTTTTTTCTATAGGCTGGTCATAGTAGAACCGGAATCCAGCTTCGTTGATTTCCATAAGACGGTTTATCTCGTCAGACGGAACAACCTCAAAGTAGAAGGCATAACCTTTTTGTTGCACTTCTTCCGGTGAATGACCGCAGAGAAAAAGCGGGTTGGACGATACGTAAAGGAAATTCTTGCGGTGATAGTCTATGATATATAGGCTATGATTGGTATTGCGGGCCAAAGCATCAGCCATGACAATACATACATCGGTTTTTGCATACTCGCTATCTGGTATCTGTATGTCCGTATTTATAGGGCGAAAGAAATTGCTTATAATATTTTGTTGCATAATTGATGTTCTGATTTAGTATTGCAAAGTTATAAAAAGTACAGACCATAATAAAAATGGTCTGTACTTTTTAGTTTATATTCTGAGCCCTCTATTTTTTCTTGGCTCCTCCTCTGACTGTCGTAAACTTCGTCTTAACTTTTCCCATTGTTTAGAGGTTTTATCCCGATTTAGGTACTGTAGCCAGGTAATTATACTAAATAGTTGATTTTCTTTTATTTCCTGATATTACAAAGGTACAAAAGAAAATGAGATTTCAAAGTGTACTAAAAGCGTACTGAATAATAGGAAACGGGCAAAATAGGGAAAAATGGAGAATATAGGAAATATGCAAATAGTTGATAATAAGGAAAATAAATTCTTTTGTTTTCCTATGATTTCTATGGCTTGTACCCGATATTTCACTTGGGTGAAAAGGGCTTTTCATCTGTGTGAATATCCGTTGTCACTAAAGTGGAATCACTGCTTCACATAGGTGAGGCAACAGTATATATCGGAAGTTAACGCAATGACATCCTATTAAATTAAATGAAAGCACGGCATGTCCTGTCAGATCCAATCTGATATCTGCGGCTCTTATACAAATAATGGGCGAATGTTTCCATCTCCATTGCCTACATACCGGTTCAGGGACATTATGGATGTTTTTATACGGTAAATTGCTGGTAATGAGAGAGATGGTGTGACAGAAGAATTTTATGTTTTACATAAGACGAAATCACCTTTTCCTTTGGCTCTTATCCGGATTACTCTTGTTGGGCTCTTTCAGCCGCTTGGCTTCACTTCTATAAAGTGATACTAAATCAAAATCGAGCATTACTTTTTGAAACCAACAGCTTCTCCTGATGTCGTAACGTTTTACGTTCTTGCCTTGAATACAGGACTTGCTTTTTGTATCTCCGACTCAAAGCCGAACCAGTAGCCATGTTCCCCCTTTTCATCGGCAGGAAGGAAACACAGACGAAGGCTTTCTTTGTATTCTCCATAAATGATATTCCAAGTGGCAGGAGGGATTTGTCGTTTGGTCCATACTTTCTCGGCAGGGAGTTTTTTCAGTGACATGCCTGCTTCTATCCAGGCAATAGCAGCCTGTATCTGGTATTCGGGGTAGTTTTGTTTGCAGAACTCATACAGTATCAAGCCTCGTTTCTCCAGACTCATGGGCTGGTCTATCAGATTGGCTTTTGTTAAATATGCAAGAAAACGATGGAGGAATTGTTCGTCATTCAAAATGAGTTCACGTGTCAGTGCCTGCCATGCCGGTGTGTTGTAGAATCCGTCCAACAAGCGTGAAAGCTGGCGGGCTGTCTGCAATTCACTGACACTGATCTCGTGGGTTTGTAGCACTTCGTATGGCGGCAGAGGGGAATATTTGATTCCTAATTCTTCCGCCCTCCGGCGCATTTCGGTTCCGGGAAGCAGCTTGAGTGACTCCAGTTGGATTTCTCCCGCAGCATATCCGGCAAGGGTACGGACATCTTCAAATATCTCATGAAGATGATAAAGAGGCAGGCCGGCAATAAGGTCGGCGTGGGTTTCCATGTTGGGCAAGGCGCATAGGAATCTCAGACCATCCAGTGCATCAGATAGTTTGCCCATCCGGCGGCTTTTCTCAAGTACAGGTTCGCGCAGGCTCTGGATGCCGGCTTCCAGATGAAGCAGTCCTTTGGGCAGCAGGCTGAGTTCTTCTTTCAGCTCTTCTGACAACAGGGCGGGATGTATTTCCAGATGGAAGCGGATATCGGGATGGAATTCCAGAAAGAGCCGGAGTAGTTCTTTGGCTCTTCGAGGGTTGTAATTAAAAGTACGGTCTAATACGCGTACATTTTTGATGCCATGTGCATGGATGAGTTGTAGCCTTTCGCGGATGCTTTCGATGGAAAGGGTGCGTACCGGTTTTTCACCGCCGCTGACACAGAAGGCGCAGGTGTTGAAACATCCGCGTGTTGTTTCCAGTTGGACAAAGGGCTTGCTCCAGTTAAAGAAACGGCTTTGTTCTGGCGGGACGAGTCCGGCGAAATTCAGTACGCGGGCTATACCGTTGTCTTTATATTCTTTGTTAGGAGTGAGGTAACAGAGTCCGGGCACGGTGTGCCATTGTTCCGGATGGTTCCAGCAGGTCAACCATTGTGGAAAGACTTCTTCTCCTTCTCCTCTGAAAACACAATCCACAAATGGATTTTTGCGGAGGAACTCTTCATTGTCTCCCAGAAATTCCGGACCGCCCAGCACCAGGCAGGCTTCGGGGAGCAATGCTTTTACTCTGGAAGCGACATGCATCAGTTGCTCATGGTTGAAAAGCCAGGTGGTTGCGGCAAGGATGTCGGGTCGGTGGCGGTAGATCTCATCGACAATCATTCCTGTATTTTCGTTGATGGTGGCAGATACGATTTCCCATTCTATAGAAGGGTCTGTCATGATTTGTGCATGTAGGGCTGGCAGTGCCAATGAGGAATGGGCATATGAACTGTTCAGGTCTATCCAGAGAATCTTCATGTTTCTTTTTCTTGTTTATTCGGTTGGCAAAGATAACTCTTTTTCGGTTAATGTCCGCTGGTAAGCGATGCGGGATGTGCCATTGTGGGTATAAATGATGCCACAACGCCGGAAACCGTACTTTTTCAGGATATTCTGCATCACAAGGTTGTCGTGGTGGGTATCTACCCGGATATTGTTGCAATGTTCGAAACACCATTTGAGGCAGGCGTCAGCTACTCCCTTCTGTTTGCCGTTGGTAGCCATGCGGTGAATGACGTAATATGGTTCGTTGTTCAGCCAGTTGCCGTCATCAATGCGGGCATAAGTGGGGTCCTCTCCGGGAATAAAACAGAATGTGCCTATTATTTCTCCGTTTTCATTTTCGCAAACATAGTTGGTTCCGTTGGTTATTTCTCGCAGAATCAATTCAGCGGAAGGATAACCGTTTATCCATTGGTTGGGGTTGCCATGCTCTTTCATGAACTGACGGGCATAGTGGAATATTTCTATAATTGCATCCAAATCTTTGGGCAATGAATGTCTGATTGTTATCATATTGAAATAGGAATGGGTTATTCTAAATTCATTCTGTACACATTGGTCTGCTTTTGTTCGAAGCCTAATTTTTGATATAGCTTGTTGGCTGCTATCCGTGTGGGGTTTGAGGTAAGCATAATAAGAGGTATGCCTTGTTCCTTCACAAACCGGACAGCGTGGGTGACCAGCTGTTTGCTGAGTCCTTGTCCCCGGTATTTTTCATCCACTACCACATCTTCAATCCACGCTTTGCCGCCTGTGGGGCTGTGATAGATGCCTACAGTCAGCATTCCCGCAATTTCCTGATCAGCCAGTAAGAAAAACAGATGGGTGTTTTCTTGGGATATGATCTCTCTGAGGGTTGTCCCGGTCAGTTTTACCGGGCGGTTTGTGAGCTGCTCCAGCAGTTTTTGTACTGCATCGGTGTAGGCTGGGATAAAGTCTTTTACTTCTACTATTTCTGTCATTTTTATAGCTGAAATTAGAATCGGCTGTAAATATAGTGATTATTCTCTAGATAACTGATTATTTTTTTATATCTTGCTTACGTTTTAATAATAGATATGACATTATGATTAGACGAGTGGAACTTCAGGATGCCAAAGCCATCACAACGATATACAATGAATATGTCAGGCACAGTGTGGCTACATTTGAAACGGAACCTTTGAGAGAGGAGGATATGCGTAACCGTATTGCCGGAATTGCCGTCCGTTTTCCCTATTTTGTGTATGAGGAAGAAGGGAAAGTAGTGGGTTATTGTTATGCCCATTTGTGGAAGGAGAGGGCTGCTTACAGGCATACGTTGGAAACAACGGTCTATTTAGCTCCCGGATACGAGGGGAAGGGCATAGGCAGGGAGTTGATGGAAAGATTGATTGAAGAATGTCGTAGGGACGGGTATCGTGCACTGATAGCCTGTGTCACAGAGGGAAATGTTGTCAGTGATGCTTTGCATTTGAGGCTGGGATTTAAAAAAGTTTCCCATTTTAAGAAGGTAGGACTGAAATTCGGACGATGGTTGGATGTAGTGGATTACGAGTTGCTGTTATCCTGAAACCACTGTCCGGAATGAACTTTTTAGGGTTATATGGAGTTATAAGCTTGTACCTAAATTAAAATAACCAACTATGACTCAAGTAAACATCAAGAGGGTTTATGATGAACCTTCTGAACAAGACGGCTATCGTGTTTTGGTAGATCGCCTGTGGCCCCGTGGCATGAAGCGGGAATATTTGAAATACGATTATTGGGCAAAAGAGGTCACTCCATCCAATGATTTAAGGAAATGGTTTCATGCGGATATAGAAAAAAGATGGGGGGCTTTTGCAGATATGTATCAAAAAGAATTGAAAGAATCGGATGCCGCTAAAGCGTTCATTGATAAGATAAAAGCTTATTCGAAAGTAACATTACTTTACGCTTCGAAAGAACAGGAGCGAAATCATGCCAATGTATTGAAACATTATTTAGACACACATTTGTAGTTTTTGTGCAAAAAACAAGTATCTTTGCAGCCAATTATGGCTCCCACTTCTAAAAAACAGGGAGTTTTCGTTAAATAATCAATACTAATGAGAGATGCCACCCATGTAAGATGTGTTCATGTATAATGAATGCATCTGTAATTTTGTGTGACATTTCGGGTAAAAAGAGAAAGATTATGATACAAAAGGTTCTAATTGCCAACCGTGGCGAGATAGCCGTGCGCGTTATGCGCTCTTGCAAAGAGATGGGTATCCGCACTGTGGCTGTTTTCTCGGAAGCCGACCGTACGGCGCGTCATGTGATGTATGCAGACGAAGCCTGTCTGATAGGGCCTGCCGCTTCCAAAGAAAGTTATCTGAATATAGATAATATCATTAAAGCTGCAAGGCAACATCATGCCGATGCCATTCATCCCGGTTATGGTTTTTTGTCCGAGAATGCTGATTTTGCCCGCCGGTGCAAAGAGGAGGGGATCATCTTTATCGGCCCTGCCGCCGAGACGATGGAAGCGATGGGTGACAAGATTGCCGCCCGTAAGCGTATGATTGCCGCAGGTGTTCCCGTGGTCCCCGGTACGGAACAGCCGTTGCAAAGTGCCGAAGAGGCGGTACGTATCTGTAATGAAATAGGCTATCCTGTCATGTTGAAGGCTTCTATGGGAGGCGGCGGTAAAGGGATGAGGCTGATACACAGTGAAGATGAAGTGGTGGAGGCATATAACACCGCCCGTTCCGAGTCCATGTCTTCTTTCGGGGATGATACGGTTTATCTGGAAAAATTTGTGGAGGAACCCCATCATATAGAATTTCAAATACTGGGTGACAATCATGGCAATGTAATCCATCTGTTTGACCGCGAGTGTTCTGTTCAGCGTCGCAACCAAAAGATTGTAGAGGAGAGTCCGTCTCCGTTCCTTACTCCGGAACTCCGTCAGGAGATGGGGGAAAAGGCGGTGGCTGCTGCTAGGGCAGTGAACTATTCGGGAGCCGGAACTATCGAGTTTCTGGTGGACAAGAACCGTAATTTCTATTTTCTGGAGATGAACACCCGTCTCCAGGTGGAGCATCCCATTACCGAAGAAGTGGTGGGCGTGGACTTGGTGAAAGAGCAGATCCGCATTGCCAATGATGAAGTGCTGCATTTGAAACAGGAAGAGCTGTATCAGCGCGGTCATGCCATCGAATGTCGTATCTGTGCGGAAGACACGGAGAACAACTTCATGCCTTCGCCGGGTATCATCAAACAGCTGACGGAGCCTAACGGCATCGGCGTACGCATTGACAGCTACGTGTACGAAGGGTACGAGATTCCTGTCTTTTACGACCCGATGATAGGCAAGTTGATCGTGTGGGCCACAACCCGCCAGTATGCCATAGAGCGTATGCGCCGTGTGCTTTACGAGTACAAGATTACGGGCTTGAAGACCAACCTCAGTTATCTGAAACGCATCATGCATACCCCCGACTTTGTGAAGGGTGAGTATAATACCTTATTTATAGAGAAGAACTCCCGTATGCTGCTCCGTGGCAACGGCAACAATGAGGAGATTGAAAACATGGCCATGATCGCCTCTTATATTGACTATCTGATGAATCTGGAAGAGAACAAGAGTCCCCAGCTGTCTGATGCCCGTCCCATCAGCCGCTGGCGTGAGTTCGGCTTGCAGAAAGGAGTGTTGAGAATCTGATTCTTCATTTAATTAAGCAAAAGTATGGAAATACATATTGGAGACCGCGTAGCCGATGTGACGTTGGTGAGCAAGGAAGGAAACAAGGTACAGTTTATGATTGACGGAAAACCGTATGATGTGGATATCGTTATGGCCGAGAACGGAAGCTGTTCCATCCTGCACGATGGCAATTCCTTCAATGCCGAACTGATCCGTGGGGAGGGTGGAAAGAGTTATGATGTGAATATGTTCTACCGTTCCTATCATGTGGACATAGTGGACACCCAGACCAAGTATCTGCGTATGAAAAAGGGCGGCGAGGAGAGACAGGATGACAAGATTGTGGCTCCCATGCCCGGAAAGGTTGTGAAAATTCCCGTCCGGAAAGGTGACCGTCTGTCATCCGGGGATATTGTGGTAGTGCTGGAGGCCATGAAGATGCAGAGCAACTACAAAGTGACCTCGGACTGTACGGTAAGGGATATCCTGGTCAATGAGGGGGATTCCGTCAATGCTAACCAGGTATTAATAGTATTGGATATAATAAAAGAAGATTGATCATGACAAGAGAAGAAATATACAGCCGGTTTGAAGAGCTGGACAAACGCGCGTCGCTGGGCGGCGGTGTGGACAAGATCGAGAAACAACACGCCCAAGGGAAGATGACCGCTCGCGAGCGTATCGGAATGTTGCTGGACAAAGGTACGTTCAATGAACTGGACAAGCTGGTGAATCACCGTTGTACCAACTTCGGCATGGAGAAGAAGCAGATTGCCGGAGATGGTATGGTCACCGGTTACGGAAAGATAGACGGCCGTCCGGTGTTTGTCTATGCATACGATTTCACCGCGCACGGCGGTTCGCTGAGCGAGACCAATGCGGCCAAGATTGTAAAGGTTCAGCAACTGGCTTTGAAGACGGGAGCTCCCGTTATCGCTTTGAACGATTCGGGGGGTGCACGCATACAGGAAGGGGTGAACAGCTTGGCCGGATATGCCTCCATCTTTTATCAGAATACCATTGCATCAGGTGTTATCCCCCAGATTTCCGCTATTCTGGGACCTTGTGCCGGAGGCGCCTGCTATTCCCCGGCACTGACCGACTTTATCTTTATGGTGAAGGAGCAGAGCCACATGTTTATCACGGGTCCGGATGTGGTGAAGACCGTGACTAACGAGGAGGTGGGCAAGGAGGAACTGGGTGGTGCCCAGACTCACAGCGGCAAAAGCGGTGTGACCCATTTTATGTGCGATAATGAGGAGGAAACGCTGATGAGTATCCGCGAATTGCTGAGTTTCCTGCCTTCCAACAATATGGAGGATGCGCCGCTGGTTCCCTGCAACGATGACATCCATCGTCAGGTGGAGGCGTTGCAGACTGTCATTCCTGAAGATCCGAACATGCCTTATGATATAAAGGATATCATCGAACCGGTGCTGGATAACCAGTATTTCTTCGAGGTGATGCCTCACTTTGCTAAAAATGTGGTGGTGGGGTTTGGTCGCCTGGGAGGTCGTTCCGTAGGTATTGTTGCCAATCAGCCCGCCTGGCTGGCCGGCGTCCTTGACATTGACGCCAGCGACAAGGCTGCCCGTTTTATCCGTTTCTGTGACTGCTTTAATATTCCTCTGATCACTTTCGAGGATGTTCCCGGCTTCCTGCCCGGAACGGTACAGGAACACAACGGCATCATCCGCCACGGTGCGAAGATAGTCTATGCATACGCTGAAGCTACAGTGCCTAAGGTTACTTTAATTACCCGTAAAGCTTATGGAGGTGCCTACATTGTCATGTCCAGCAAGCCGACGGGAGCCGATGTGAACCTGGCTTACCCACAGGCGGAAATAGCCGTCATGGGTGCAGAAGGGGCAGTGAATATCCTTTACCGCAAGTCTGCTCCGGAAGAGAAAGCTGAGATCATCAAGGAATACGAAGATAAATTCTCCAATCCTTATCGTGCGGCAGAACGTGGTCTGATTGATGAGGTGATTATGCCCCGTGACACTCGTTACAAACTTATTCAAGCTTTGGAAATGTGTCACAATAAAAACCAAAGCAATCCGCCTAAAAAGCACGGCAATATGCCGTTGTAATTGTTCAATGTGTGTGTATCCCCGCAGAAGTGATTTTTCCGGGGATACTTTTACCAACCCACATGATGGGAAATTTTAAATATAAAATGATGACTTAGTTAAAAATAAATATATTTCTTAATACTATGGAACTTCTTAAAAACCTCTTTGAAGGATATCCCAATCTTTGGGGCGGAGGTGTAGCACACTCCGTACTCATTCTGTCACTAGTTATCGCCTTTGGAATTATGCTGGGTAAAATAAAAATATCCGGCATCTCACTTGGTGTCACATGGATTCTTTTTGTCGGTATCGTATTCGGCCATTTCAATCTGAATCTGAATGAACACCTGCTACATTTTCTAAAAGAATTCGGTCTTATTTTGTTCGTCTATTCCATTGGTTTGCAGGTGGGTCCCGGTTTCTTCTCAGCCTTTAAGAAAGGAGGATTTACGCTGAACATGTTGGCTATGGGGGCTATTTTTATCAGTGTAGTCATTACTATCATTTTACATTTTACTACGGAACTCCCATAACCACCATGGTCGGCATTCTCTCTGGTGCTGTTACCAATACTCCCGGCCTTGGTGCCGCCCAACAGGCAAATAGTGATTTAAATGGCATAGATGCACCGGAGATTGCGATGGGATATGCTGTTGCCTATCCCTTGGGGGTGGTTGGTGCCATTCTCTCATTGCTTGCACTGAAATACATTCTTAATATCAAAACATCACAAGAAGAAGCCGATGCCGAAAAAGGATTGGGACATTTACAGGAACTGACCGTACGCCCCGTTACATTAGAGATAAAAAATGAAGCAATACATGGGAAGACCATTAAGGAAATACGTCCTTTGGTAAACCGCAACTTCGTCATTTCGCGCATACGCCATCATGACGGACAGCAGGAAGTGGAACTAGTAAATTCAGAAACGATATTACATATTGATGACAAGATTCTGGTTATCTCGAACCCTATTGACATTGAAGCGATTACAGTATTTTTTGGCAAACAGGTAGAAATGGAATGGGAACAGTTAAACAAGAAACTTATCTCACGCCGCATTTTGATAACAAAGCCTGAGTTAAATGGAAAAATGCTCTCACAACTTAAGATACGAAATAACTTCGGTGCGAGCATCACCCGTATCAACCGTTCAGGAGTAGACTTGGTAGCCTCCCCACATTTACAGTTGCAAATGGGCGACCGTGTAACTATAGTTGGTAGTGAACTTGCTGTCACTCATGCCGAAAAGGTTTTGGGAAACTCCATGAAGAGACTGAATCATCCCAATCTTATCCCCATTTTTTTCGGCATCGCATTAGGATGTATCTTGGGAAGTATTCCATTTATGTTTCCAGGTATTCCACAACCAGTAAAACTTGGTCTAGCAGGTGGACCGCTTATTGTATCCATTCTTATCAGTCGTTTCGGTCCTCAATATAAAATGATTACATACACCACGATGAGTGCTAACTTGATGATAAGAGAAATCGGGATTTCCTTATTCCTAGCTTGTGTAGGGTTGGGAGCCGGGAAAGATTTTATAGAGACAATTGTAAATGAAGGTGGATATATTTGGATTATGTATGGAGCTATTATTACGACCGTACCATTAATCATAACGGGGCTCATTGGGCGTTATGCCTGTAAATTAAACTATTATACCCTTATTGGTGTATTATCAGGAGCAAATACTAATCCGCCTGCCCTCGCCTATTCCAATGATCTGACTTCATGTGACGCTCCGGCCGTGGGATATGCCACCGTATATCCGCTTGCTATGTTCCTACGCGTACTTACGGCTCAATTATTGATACTCTCATTAGGTTAAACTTTAAAATTCTTTAAATATGTACCAACAAGAAACGATTACCAAAGAACTACATTTACAGTTAAGTGATGAAGATTTGGCACAGTTCGAACTTGATGCCAAAGAAACGGAACGTCTCGGACACATCGGCACCCACATGGATTGCTATATGGAAGCTCCCCGCTATAAAGAATATGTAACAGATGCCGTCGTGGTAGATTGTCGGAACGGACTACCAGCCGACGAATACTTTAATAACTTGGACATAGAAGGTAAAGCATTGGTTTTATATACCGGCAATATGGCAACCAACGACTATGCAACCAAAGACTTCTTTATGTTTGACATGAAGCTTAATTGGGACTCTCTGGCTGCATTACTTTATAACCATCCAAAGTTTATTCTTATTGACTCACATGGGTTAGGCATGTTTTCACAACACCGGTTATTCGATATGGAATGTGAGAAAAACGGTTGTTTTCTTATTATGTGCCTGATGCTTGAAGGAGAAGAAATATTGAATATAAAAAAATTAAAGATTGAAATTGACAAGGAAATGCCTTCCACTGGAAAGCCATGTCGTGTCTATGGATTCTAAAAAAAGAAAAACATAACTTCATTTAAATGGATAAGACAGCCGAAACTTTGATAGATGTCAGTGGATTTATTTCTGAATATTCCGCTCACATGATGGGATGTGGTGTACATACTTCACGAGTGATACGCAGTGCCAATCGCATTGGGGAATCATTCGGTTATATGGTAAAAATCAGTGTCATTCAGAAAAAGAAAAGACGAGATCGAAAAGCAAGTATATCAATTGGTTACTCATAACAATAGTAGCTGTGCTGCTTGGAAGCATGGTAGTAGAACTTGTCCAAAATGTTTAATACCATCCAACTTTTATAAATCATTTCTGATTTTTAAACTAACTCAATGCTGTAATAATTCCAATTTCCATTATCTTTGTTCCCGAATCGGTTCCGAATAGATGTCCTCTATCCGGATTAAAAGGGAATCGGGTGTAAATCCCGGACAGTCCCGCTGCTGTGAAACTCCGATAAAATTTCCGATACGTACCTATTGCCACTGCCTGACTCCACATAACGAGAACGCGGGAAGGCATCGGAAATGAGGAGCCAGTCAGAAGACCTGCCATTCATCAAAGGCCGTTTCTACTCGTGGGGTTAGGGAAGCGGTACGAAAATATACAATAATTCATACCAACAGCATCTCATGCAAATAATTAAAAGGAATGGGACAACAGAATCCTACGACAGGGAAAAAATAGCCGTTGCCATACGGAAAAGTTTTATCAGTACCCAAAAAGAAATAACAGATGAAGCTGTCTACACCATAGTAGATGAAGTGGAACAATTTCTGCATCAAAACGAAGCAAATCGTAGTGTAGAACGCATTCAGGACGAAGTGGAACGTAGCTTGATGGAACATGGCTTTTACGCAGAAGCCAAAAACTATATACTTTACCGTTGGCAGCGCACAGAAAGAAGAAAAGTCCTCAGTCAAATCATTACCGGAACCGGTGATGATACTATAGCAAATATACTGAAAGAGATACAAAAAGACTTCTCCGGGAAGGAATATAGTCTAACCTTTCTCGCAGAGAAATTCACAAGTTTCTGTAAACCGGATATGACATCCGGGGAACGGTTGGCGGCACTTGTCAAAGCGGCTGTAGAACTGACAACACAAGAAACTCCCGACTGGGAATTCATTGCAGCGCGTCTGCTGAATTTCCGATTGACAAAGAAACTGACCGAACAGGCGGAAGCTGCCGGCATCTTTTCATTTTATGATAAATTACGCTACCTCACCGACGAGGGCTTGTATGGTAATTATATCTTGGCCTCCTATACTCCACAGGAGATAGAAACGGCAGCCGGCTTCATGTGTCCCGAACGTGACAAGCTTTTCAATTATTCAGGACTGGATCTGCTTGCCAAACGTTATCTGATCCGTACCCGTTCACACGAACCTATAGAGTCTGTGCAGGAAATGTATTTAGGGATTGCCCTTCATCTCGCTATGCCCGAAAAACAGAACAGACTGCAATGGGTAAAAAAGTTCTATGATATATTAAGTCGTCTGGAAGTCACAATGGCCACTCCTACCCTGGCAAATGCCCGAAAACCTTATCACCAGTTATCCAGTTGCTTCATTGATACAGTGCCCGATAGTCTGGAAGGCATTTACCGCAGCTTAGACAATTTTGCGATGGTAAGCAAATTTGGAGGAGGAATGGGAATGTACTTTGGCAAAGTTCGTGCCGCAGGTGGAAACATACGCGGATTCAAAGGTGTGGCCGGAGGTGTAATCCGATGGATGAAACTGGTGAATGACACTGCTGTAGCCGTTGACCAGTTAGGTATGCGTCAGGGAGCCGTAGCCGTCTATCTGGATGTATGGCACAAAGACTTGCCTGAGTTTCTGCAACTCCGGACCAATAATGGAGATGACCGGATGAAAGCGCACGACATCTTCCCCGCCGTATGCTATCCGGACTTATTCTGGCGTATGGCGAAACGGGATTTAAACCAGCAATGGCATTTATTCTGCCCCAATGAAATAATGACCGTCAAAGGATACTGTCTGGAAGACTACTACGGAGAGGAATGGGAACAAAGATACATGGATTGCGTAAATGACTCCCGACTCTCCAAGCGCAGCATGAGCATCAAAGATATCGTCAGACTGATACTGCGTTCGGCTGTAGAAACAGGTACTCCCTTTACATTCAATCGTGACACCGTGAACCGTGCCAATCCCAATGCGCACCGGGGAATCATTTATTGCTCCAATCTTTGCACGGAAATAGCACAAAACATGTCCTCCATTGAAACAGTTTCTACAGAGATATGTACGGAAGATGGTGATACAGTGGTAGTCAAAACAATCCGGCCCGGAGACTTTGTGGTATGTAATCTTGCCAGCCTTTCATTAGGACATTTGCCCTTGGAGGATGAAAAACAAATGAAAGAAAAGGTGGCAACTGTAGTACGGGCATTGGATAATGTGATTGAACTGAACTTTTATCCGATTCCTTTTGCTCAGATTACCAATCATCGCTACCGCAGTATCGGCTTGGGAGTCAGCGGCTATCATCATGCTCTTGCTGTTCGCGGCATTCGTTGGGAAAGCGAGGAACATCTCAGTTTTATGGATAAAGTTTTCGAACGTATCAACTATGCTGCCATAGCAGCAAGTAGCGAACTGGCAAAAGAAAAAGGGGCCTATCATTATTTTGAAGGCAGCGACTGGCAGACCGGAGCTTATTTTATAAAACGGGGTTACAATTCGCCAGAATGGAAAGCATTGGCTGTAAAGGTTTCCAGACAAGGAATGAGAAATGCCTATCTTCTTGCCATTGCCCCCACCAGCAGCACCAGTATCATTGCCGGAACCACTGCCGGAACAGATCCGGTAATGAAACGTTTCTTCTTGGAAGAAAAGAAAGGAGCCATGCTGCCACGTGTTGCACCGGCATTGTCCGATAAGACCTATTGGATATATAAAAGTGCTTATCTGACAGATCAGACATGGAGTATCCGTGCCGCAGGGATCCGGCAGTTACATATAGACCAGGCGCAAAGTCTGAATCTATACATTACCAATGAATTTACCCTGAGACAAGTATTAAACCTGTATTTGCTGGCATGGGAATGTGGCGTAAAAACAGTATATTATGTCCGCAGCAAATCATTGGAAGTAGAAGAATGTGAAAGCTGTGCTTCCTGATCTTTTCGTAAACACTCCAGTACTGAATTGTCATGCTAAAACATTTCTTGTAGGGGCACCATGCTTGCGCCCCTACAAGAAATGAATAACAAATTTATTTTTAATATACAGCCTTGAGTTAGCAGTAAAACAAGAAGACAGAATATAAAACAACAATAAATCATGAATACAATAAAATTAAAAAAGAATGCCCTTTTCAATCCTGAGGGAGATACCGACCTCCGTCACAGAAGAATGATTGGAGGAAACACCACCAATTTGAATGATTTCAATAATATGCGCTACAAATGGGTTAGTGACTGGTATCGTCAGGCCATGAATAATTTTTGGATTCCCGAAGAAATCAATCTCACCCAAGACACCAAGGATTATCCTCACCTGGACCAGGCAGAACGCACCGCCTATGATAAAATCCTGAGTTTTTTAGTGTTCCTTGATTCTTTACAAAGCAATAATCTGCCCACCATCAGCGAATACATCACAGCCAATGAAGTTAATCTATGCCTCCATATCCAAGCCTTTCAGGAATGTGTACACAGCCAAAGCTACAGTTACATGCTGGATTCTATCTGTAGCCCCGAAAAGCGTAACGAGATCCTTTACCAATGGAAGACAGACGGACACCTGCTGAAAAGAAATACCTTTATAGGCAATTGCTATAACGAATTCCAGGAAAGTCAGGATGGATTCACATTGATGAAAACCCTTATCGCCAACTATATATTGGAAGGAATCTATTTCTATAGCGGATTCATGTTTTTCTATAACTTGAGCCGTAATGGAAAAATGTCAGGTTCCGCACAAGAAATCCGATATATCAATCGAGATGAAAACACGCATCTGTGGTTATTCCGCAACATTATTCTGGAATTAAAGAAAGAGAAACCGGATTTATTCACTCCCGATAAAGTAAAAATATATGAATACATGATGCGTGAGGGGGTCAAGCAGGAAATAGAATGGGGACAATATGTAATAGGAGACAATATACAGGGACTCAACCGGAAAATGATAGAAGATTATATTCAATATTTAGGCAATCTCCGTTGGAGTAGTTTAGGTTTTGGCCCTCTGTACGAAGAAAACCATAAAGAGCCGGAAAGCATGCACTGGGTATCTCAATATTCCAATGCCAATATGGTAAAGACTGATTTTTTTGAAGCAAAGAGTACGGCTTATGCCAAAAGCACAGCTTTGGAAGATGACTTATAACCCATTTACAAAATAATTTTGCTCCGCATCTTAAACCGTTAAGATACGGAGCAATAAATGACCTGACAGAAACATTTCCATTAAAGACTATCAATAAACAGCTGTCGCCACCTCTTTCACATTATCCACCGCACCCACTGTATAAAAATGTATCCCCGGAACCCCATATGCTATCAGCTCCCGGCATTGATTGATACACCACTCTATGCCTAATGCACGCGCTTCTTTATCATCCTTGCATTTCATTGCTTCCACAACCAATTCCTGTGGTAAATCCACATTGAATGTTTTAGGAATAACACTGAGTTGTGATAGCTTGGAAAAAGGTTTGATGCCCGGTACGATAGGAACATTAATCCCCTCTTTTCTTGCACGCTCCACGAAGTCAACGTATTTTCGGTTATCATAAAACATTTGTGTCACTACATAATCGGCTCCGGCTTCCACTTTCTTTTTTAACCAATATAAATCTTGTTCCATGTTGGGAGATTCCTCATGCTTCTCCGGATAGCCTGCCACCCCATAACGAAAAGGAGTTAAAGGAGCCTGAATCGGCGTTCCATCAATAAATTTGCCTTCATTAAAAGCATTGATCTGCTCTTCCAACTCCAAAGCATGGGCATAACCATCTTTCTCGGGAACAAAAGAAGATTCATCTTTTGCCTTGTCACCCCGGAGTACCAACAGATTAGTAATACCTAAGAATTGCAAATCAAGCAATATATATTCCGTATCTTCACGCGAGAAACCACTGCACAAAATATGCGGTACAACAGTAATATCATATTTATTATGTATAGCCGCAGCCACCGCTACCGTACCCGGACGCCGCCGATAACGATTACGTTCATATAAACCACCCCCCAACTCGCGATACACATATTCGCTGCGATGAGTGGTAATATTGACATAAAGAGGATCAAACTCCCGTAATGTATCTATTGTAGCATATAGTTTTTCAATTCCAGTACCTTTCAACGGTGGAAGAACCTCGAAAGAAAATGCTGTTTTCTTTTCCTTATTTATCAACTCAGCAATACCCATCTTTTTTGACCTTTTTACTTATTAATTCCGATAAATCCATATAACAGACAGCTATATAGAAGATTTATCTTTATATTAATCACATTTCAGATTTATTTCTTCACAAAGATAGGAATAGCAGATTTTACATCCAATAAATCATTTTATTTTAGATAATTATTCTAAATAAAGAGTATCAAAAGAATTATTATCTAAAATAACCTGTTCGAAAGTCCTATAACAGGTTATTTATTCTATGACGCAAATTGCCGGGAGAGGGCGGACAGCGCTCCTCTCCCGGCAATAATATATACAAATTAAAAACTCAATTTCACTCCGGCAAAGTAAGAACGCGGCATACCCGGTCCATAAATGTAACCGGAATCACGTTTTGCCCCCCGGTCAAAGTCACTTTGATACGCATTAAAGATATTATGTACTCCAGCATTGACCTGCATGGTTATGCCTTTATACAAATTGAAATCATAACCGGCTTTCAGATTCAATTCAAAGAAATCAGGTGTATTCACAGCAATGTCCTTATCAATAAAACCTGCTTTATGTTCTACCATCATACTACCGGTATAAGTACCGGATAATGCAATAGTCATCGGTACGAAAGGGTTGTATGACAAAGTGAAATATCCATAAGTATTCGGAGTACGGAACATTTTTTTCTCCATCGGAACCGTTTCATCATCACTCCATGCACGTGCCTGCTTGTATTCGGCCTTCTGCATGGTAACGCCGGCCTGCAATTGAAGTAAGGAACGGTAAGCAATCTTTCCTTCCAAAGTCAAACCATATACCTTAGCTCCTTTCTCGTTATACCGTTCATTGATAATAATACCGTCACGCTCTCCTTTCTGACGTAAGGCAAATACGTCTGAAAGCGAAGTATAAAAACCTTCTATAAGCAAGTTTCCCTGAAAATCTCCCCAACGATGATACAAATCTCCCGATATACTCAGACTTTGTGATTTTTCTTCTGTCAAGTCTTTTGCCAGTTCAATCATAGACACAGTTCCACCTACATTTTCTATATGCAAATCTTCATCAAAGGCCTGAGGTGCACGGAATCCGAAAGAATAGCTGGCACGCAGGTTCATATTTTCGGTCGGATTGTAACGAAGATTAGCACGCGGACTGAAGATTACATGATCCACCATATTATGTTTATCCAAACGCCCTCCAAGTAAAAAGCTCCACTGCTTGTTCTTCCATTCATTCTGGAAAAATGCACTGGCTATACGGACTTCTTGTTTGGTATAACGGTTATACCCCCACATATCATCCGTCAAGTTATCCTGATTATATTCCAGTCCTCCGGTAAAATCGGCAGGCATAAAGAAACATTTATCAAAACTATAGATATACTGCGATCCTGTGACCCAGGTAAAATCCGTGGTCGCGCCATACGCATTCACATCTTGTCCTCCACCATAATAACTGTCGCGTCCTGTATGCTGTGCAGAAGCATATACACTCAGCCGCTGTTTCTCATCCGGAGAGAAATAATCAAATTTCGCTCCCCCGCTATTGATAGTATGCTGCAATTGTTCGGCTATATCCGCTTCATGGGGAGGTCGGTTCAGTTTATTCCCGCCACGACGGAACTCACTGAGATGATGATATTCAAAAGTCAGTTTTGAATATGTACTTGTTTTGATAAAAGAACGAAAACCGACTGTCTGATTTTTCAGTTTTGGCAATTCGGTGTAGCCATCGCCATCATTGTCATAACCGCTTCTTTCTCTGTTCTGTCCAAAAATATACAATCCTGCCTTATGATTATCAGTCACTAACGAAGCATTCAGTGTCGTATTATTATCCCAAGAAGAAGTACCGCCTATGCCTGTCAGAGTATGTGTCAACTGCCCTGAGTTCCGTACAGGCTCCTTGGTGATTATATTAATGGTTCCCGCAATGGCTGAAGAACCGAACAAAGCCGAACCTCCTCCGCGCATCACCTCTACACGCTCAATCATATTGGCAGGTATCTGTTCCAATCCATATACACCGGCCAAGGCACTGAATATAGGACGCGAGTCAATCAATATCTGCGTATAAGGGCCATCCAACCCATTGATACGTACTTGCTGGAAACCACAGTTCTGACAATTATTCTCGACCCGCACTCCGGGCTGAAAATTCAGTCCTTGCGACAATGTGGAGGAATTAGTGTTCTCAAACACTTTCACATCCATCACATTAACCAACGTAGGTGCCATGCGGCGGGTGGTCTCACTACGATTGGCAGACACCACCACTCCGTCCAATGCTATCAAATCCTCTTCTATCTCGAAGTTCTCCTCCAAAGTTTTCCCTTTTCTTAAAGTTACTTTCCGGCTGACCGTCTTGTAACCGACAGCACTTACCTCCATGGTAAATTCTCCTTCAGGCAGATTTTTAAGAAAATAGTGTCCACTGGCGTCAGTCATAGTCCCTATGGTAGTTCCTTTCAGCGATACGCTGATAAAAGAAAGATGCTCTTCCGTATTCTTATCCAATACATGACCTATGATATTGGCATCGGACTTATTCAATTCATTGGCGTGCACAGCCGATGATGAGAGTAGAAAACACACTGCTCCCATCAAGAAAAATATATATTTCTTCATGTGTTGTTATTCTGTTTATTAATAAATAAAAGGATAGCAGTCAGAAGAATGAATCCGCGAACAGATAATGTAACGGAAAATCACTCCACCAACATAAAAATATACTATTTAACAAACAGCGGGAGGCGCGCGCAAATAAATGCCACAACCGGTTCGTATCAGTTTGATGCGTTCTACAGCCGGCACAGCCAGCAAACACAGCAATACCCAAAAGACCGTTGTGGAAGACGGAGTGAACAAACTACCGGAAGCAGCAAAAGAAGAAAGGAAAAAGATAGTTTCCAATTCCACTTCTGTATGTTGATGCTCCCCTTTAAACGGATGCGAGTGTACGATAATCACCCCATTTACCACATGCGAGTGAGTAAAAAGGGTAATACCTCCCAAATAGGCAATAAATATCAGTGGAAGGAAAAGCTTTAGAATATGAATCAAATGCTTCTTCATCGTAACGGGGGCAAAGATAGAACTATTTCCAATAGCAGTCAATACCTATTAATAGTAGTTATGGATTTAAAACCGAAAACAAGCCTCTTATCATGCCAAAGAAAATGCCCATTCGTCCTTAGTTGTCCCTTCCTTATATATTAAGAAGCCTATAAATCAGTATCAAACATCACAAAAATGTTTCTTTTATTTTCAGAATCCCAAAAGATTTTAAAATAAAACCCTACCTTTGCATCAGATTTGGTGATGTAAGTACTTTCCGTATTTGCATAAAAGGGAATTCGGTCATAGAATCCGAAGCAGTGCCCGCTACTGTGAAACCCGTCAATGAAAAGCAACTCTCGCCATGCCACTGTTTCCTTTGTAAGAAATGGGAAGGCGCTTTTCAGGGTGAAGCCAGGAAACCTGCCAGGTCTGAACATAGATAATTCACGCTTTCCCGGGGCCAGGAAAGCTAATTATTAATTCTTAAATTATTTCGATGAAAAAGAAATGTTTACTGACAGCCTTATTCGGCTGCATGGTGGTGTGTGCATCCGCCCAGATATCGTTAAGTGGAAAAGTAGTGGATGCCCGTACAGGAAAGCCGGTGGAAGGCGCTAACGTACGTTTGGAACAAACTACAATAGGATGTGCTACCAATCCTAAAGGAGAATTTTTGTTGAAAGACATCAAAGAGGGAACGTATACCCTGCGTACCAGTTGCCTGAATTATGCTCCTGTCACTCAGAAAGTCAGTCAAAGTCAAAAAGAAATGGTGATAAGGCTGAAAAGTACCACTTTCAACATGGATCAGGTAGTGGTAACCGGAACCGGAACTCACCACAAGCTGAAAGACAGTCCTGTACCCGTAGAGGTCATTTCCCAACGTGATCTGCAAAATGCCAATCCATCCAGTTTCCAGGATGCCTTGGTGAAACTGGTTCCCTCTATCTCGGTGCAAACCACCGCTATGGGAACAACCCTATACGTAAACGGACTGCCTGATAAATACCTCCTCGTATTAATTAACGGTAAAAAAGTAGCCGGAGATATTTCGGGATCTATAGATTACGACCGGATCAATATGGATGCCGTAAAACGTATTGAAGTATTAAAAGGAGCATCTTCCGCCCTTTATGGCAGTGACGCCATCGCAGGAGTAATCAATATCATTACCGATGATCCTAAATCTGCATTGAATGTATCTTCCAATACCCGTGTAAGTTCTCACGGACGAATTTCAGAATCAGTCAACGCAGACGCCAATGATGGAAAATTATCCGCACACTTGAACTATAATTACCGCACTTCGGATGGATGGCAACTGAATCCGTATGAGGAAAGCAAGGGAGAACTGGTGGAAACCACAAAGAAACCGGTCTATAAGAATCATTCGCATAATGTGAGCCAAACCTTGAGCTACGCAGCCACAGAGCGTTTAAGCCTTCATTTGAACGGTAATCTTTTTATCAGCGAGAACGACCGTACCGGAGCCTACGATTACAACAACCGGCATCAGTCCTATACAGTGGGTGGAACAGCCAAATATCTGTTGGCTAAGCGGGCTTCATATATAGAAGGGAATATAAGCACCACCAATTTCCGTTCTTTTTATGACTATATAAATGATGCAAAAACGCATAAAACCGGTGACGAAGTCCTCAGTAAAGACCAGACTTACACCAATGCCAATCTAAAAGGTGTATTCAAAACCCACAAGAACAATACACTTTTTACCGGACTGGACTATGTATTCGAAGGCTTGGAGCCGACTGAAACCAGCAAGATGCTGAATAATGAATACCAAAGTGTTTATACACTGGCAGCATACGTACAGGACGAAGTAAAACTACTGGATGCAATCAGCGTAGTGGCAGGTATACGGTATGCCTATAATGAAAAGTTTAAAAGCCAGTTCACGCCCAAACTATCCTTGATGTACCAATATTCAGAACTGAATGTACGTGCATCCTACGCTGCCGGATTCCGTTCACCTACCTTGCAACAAATGTATGCCGTTTCTGAAAGCCGTGGACAAATCACGGTCGGAGACCCTGACCTGGACCCGGAAAAGAGCAATTTCTATAATTTGAATATAGAATACAATCATCGTTTGTTCTCCATTGCCGCGTCCATTTATCAGAATGACCTGAAAGACAAGATTGAAGCGGAAGATATAGGAACAACGCCCGAAGATATTGAAAACGGCATCACTCGCAGACGCCAGTACCGCAATATAGAAAAGGCACGTGTGAAAGGCTTTGACATAGGTTTTTCAGTCCGTCCCTTCACAGGCTTCATGTTCGGAGCAAACTATATTTACACGGACGGGCGCAACCGTACGGAAGACATCCGTTTGGAAAGAACAGTACGTCACTCGGGTAATTTCAATGCCAGCTGGCGAAAAACATGGAACGATTATACATTCAATATTGCAATCAACGGACGCTATCAAGGTACACGCTGGTCTAAAACTTACGGCAACGCCCCCGCCCACCAGCTTTGGGATATCAACACACGCCATTCATTCAATTTAAAATCTGTTGCTCTGGAACCCGCCGTCGGAGTTGAAAACATTTTCAATTACACAGATGACCGTCCTTATAACAGTAATTATGCAACTCTGACACCGGGACGCTCGTTCTATGTCAGTCTGCTGGTTCGTTTCAAGCAATAAAACTATTTTTAGCATGACCTCTAAAACCAGACTTGTCTATCTGCTCATAACAACTTTCTGCCTGGCAGGTTGCGGCTATAAAAGCCGCAACCCGGTGAGTAAAAACGGGCTACCTTCCGCAGATACCATACAAACAGCCCTGGCCCCCCGTTATGCCAAAGGCTTCAAAATAACTGTTCGTCCGGATGGAGTAAAGCTTCTGTCCATCTCGGAGCCGAACAATAACCATGCAATACCCGAACTTTTCGCCTTAGTTCCTAAAGGAACAAAAGCCGAGATACCCGATGGCTATACCGTTATTCCGACTCCGACAGACAGAGTGATCTGCATGACCACGCCGCAACTGGCAGGTTTTACCGGTCTGAACGCTTATGACAAAGTGGTAGCGACAAGTACCACCCGCCGGATGCAGAATAAGGAATGGCTTGCCCGATTAAAAGACGGACGGGTGAAAAAGATAGGAATGGAAGGAAACTTTGATACGGAAATCATCATTGCATCCCAACCCGATATCATTTTCGTATCTCCCAACCGCCGGGGAGGGTATGAAGTGATGAAAGAGCTGAACATCCCTTTGGTCCCCTATTGGGCTTTCAAGGAAACATCACCATTGGGGCTGTCCGAATGGATCAAGGTAGCAGGTATGTTTATCGGTAAAGAGGAAGAGGCATGCCAATTATTTGCACAAATGGAACAACGCTATAACCTGTTGAAAGCCAAAGTTTCCAATGTAAAACAGCGTCCCAGTGTATTCAGTGGAGAAATGAGAAGAGATACCTGGTATGTACCCGGAGGACAAAGTTTCTATGCCCGCTTGTTTGTCGACGCAGGGGCCGATTACTTTATGAAGGATAATAGTGAAACAGGAGGTGTACTCATGGATTTTGAAACCGTATACGCCAAAGGATATAATGCCGGCTACTGGAGAGTGATGAATGGTTATAAAGGAGAATTCTCTTATGAAGCATTAAAAGCTTCCAATCCACAATATGCTGATTTCCGGGCTTTTAAAGAAAAGAAGGTTATTTATTGCAATCTGGAATGGATACCTTTGTATGAGAATCTTCCCCTCTCACCCGATGTTCTTCTGAGTGACATGATAAAAGCTTTTCACCCGGAACTACTTCCCGATTATCATCCTGTGTTTTATTCGCTTCTGGAAAAAGAATAAGTATTCCAGTTCTCATGCTTATGATAACAAACAGTTTTAATCCGGCTTATCTATTTCACTATTACAAAAATGGCTGAAGTCTCGGACTTCAGCCATTCCGTAAAAGGTTATTCCAATATACCGGCAATATCCTCCGCCATCTGCTTGTCAGTCAACCGGTTGGTTTTCATCAGCTCATCCAGATTATAGCGGTCTGCAAATTCTTTACGAAGTCCGTAATTCAGCACCCGCATTTCAGAATTACCATAATAACGCGCTATCTTCTCGCCGAATCCTCCATCCAGCACCCCGTCTTCCAACGTTACGACAATACGATGCCCCACTTTCAACTCTTCCAGCATCAGTTCGTCAAGCCCTGTTATGTAACGGGGATTAATCAAAGTAGCCTCAACACCCGACTCTTCCCGAAGCTTATTCTTCAAAGCCTGTCCTAAATCATAGAAAGAACCCAATGCAAGAATAGCGACAGTTTCTCCCCTGGCTGTCATTTTGTAGCGGTTTAACTCGCTATAATCCGTGTCAAACTCTTCCTTACGATGCACCACTGCCACTCCCGGCACACGGATGGCAACGGGATATTCCGTCTGGCGGACAGCCCATTCCAACATAGCAAAATACTCTTCGGAACACGTAGGAGCCAGATAAACCATATTCGGGATATTGCTGATAAGCGGAATATCGAAGAAACCCAGATGAGTCACATCGTTCATTCCGGCTACTGTCCCCATAAACACAGTGATCACCGCCGGATTTCCATTGATACACAAATCCTGAGACAACTGGTCATAGCAACGCTGGATAAAAGTACTGTAAACCCCGTACACCGGACGTCCGCCACCGGCAGCGATACCCGATGCCAATGCCACGGCATGTTCCTCGGCAATACCTACATCCACAAACTGACGCCCTGCCTGTTTCCGGCGTTCAGGAGTAAAACCTATCACAGTAGGAGTACCCGAACTGATGGCAACAACCGTGTGGTCCTCCTTCATCTTCTCCAACAAAAACTTCCCGGTCAGGCTATGGTAATCCTCCATACCGCTGCAATCCACCTTCGGCTTACCCGTTTCCAGATCGAAAGGCATCTCCCAATGAAATTCCTCCCGGTCGGCTTCTGCCGGAGCGTATCCCTTTCCTTTCTGTGTGTGAATATGAACCACTGTGGGACGTGATGTATCTTTCACCTTGGCAAAAGCCGCAACCAAAGACGGAATATCATTCCCCTCTCCCACATAAAGATAATCCAACCCCAGAGAACGGAAGAAATTACAGGACGACCGTCCCTCCGTGTCGCGCAGTTCTTTCAGGTTCTGATAGAGCCCGCCGTGGTTTTCGGCAATGGACATTTCATTATCATTAACCACTATAATAAGGTTGGTTCCCATTTCTCCCGCATTGCTCAGACCTTCATAAGCTTCTCCGCCGCTGAGCGATCCATCCCCTATCACGGCTATGATATTCTCGTGTCCGCCTTTCAGATCTCTGGCTTTGGCAAGACCGCAAGCCAGACTGACAGAGGTGGAAGTATGGCCGATAGTGAAAAAATCGTGCCCGCTTTCCCGGGGATTGGTGTATCCGGACACCACATCATAATCCTCCGGATTCAGGAAAGCACCCTTACGCCCGGTCAGCATCTTATGTGTATAACTTTGATGGGATACATCATATACCATCTTATCCGTCGGTGAATTGAATACATAGTGCAATGCTATTGTAGCCTCCACCATTCCCAGATTAGGTCCCACATGTCCTCCGTGAGCACTTAACTTGGTCAATAATGCATTGCGGATTTCACCTGCCAACTGTCTTAACTGTTCCGCAGAAAACTGTTTTATGTCTTGCGGAGAATTTACTTGTTCAATATACATCGTTCTACCTGTTTAAATGATTTCATCTGTTGTCTTGCTTCATTCCGATGCGGACAAAGCCGCTTTCATTTCACAATGCAAAGATAAGCCAGACCCCATTCATTCTTTGTAGATAAATTACAGATAGAATTACCATTTTTACAGAAGGGAACTGTATCACAAAAACATGGTACTGCAACCCGGTTATCAATTCTGCGAGAGCCGGTAATCACTGGGGGCGACACCTGTTATTTTCTTGAAAAGCACACTGAAGCACTGCACATTAGGATAGCCTAACTTCCGTGCCACAGCAGCAGGCGTATGACCGTCCTGCAACAACATGTGCCTGGCTATATCCAGCCGCTTCAGTTGCAAATATTCCTCCAAAGTCTTGCCGGTTTCAAACTTCAGCAGATCATCGAAGTAAGCGACAGACAAATCAAGCTCTCCCGCCATATAGCCGGATGTGGGCAACTTGCCGCCTTGCAATCTTCCGGATGCGATATATTCCACAAACAAACGTTCCATGTTTTCCAAAAGAGCCTTGTTCTTATTCTCACGGGTAATAAACTGGCGTTCGTAATACCGGGTGCAATAATCCAACAGAAGTTCTATATGCCGGGAAAGAATAATACTGCTATGAGTATCAATGGGATGATGCAACTCATCCTCTATATTCGAGAGGCAACACGTCACTTTCTCTGTTTCACGCCGCGAAAGATGCAGCGCTTCTTCCTTGCGATAATGGAAAAAGGTATAATTTTTAATATGATTCTTCAGTGAGGTGCGGAACAACAGGTCAGGATGAAATGCCAAAAGATATCCTTTATCCGGCAACGTATTCTCCTTACTCATACGAAAGATCTCGCCGGGAGTGAGAAACACCATGGTAGCATTGGAGTAATCATAGTATTTCCGTCCGCAGCAGCAACAACCGCCCGGACAATCCTCAATCAGCAAGACAGCATAGAATTCAAACTTCACCGCATCCTCTTCCAATGAAGGATTCTCCAGATTGATGATGCCCACCTGCGGATGCAATGTCTTGCAACCCAGACAGCGGTTACATTCATATACAGTCCTCAAGTCCAACATAGTCTCTTGCATTGCTTGTTACGACAGAATACTATAAAAGAAGGTTTTGTGCCCGATATTCATTCGGTGTACAGCCCACACGCTTCTTGAACAACCGGCAGAAATGCTGCGGATATTGAAATCCCAGTGAATAGGCTACCCTGCTGACGGTTTCTCTCCTGTCGGACATCCGTTCCTTTGCCAGTTCTATCACTTTTTCCTGAATATATTCCTGTGGAGTCTTGCCGGTTTCCTTCTTGAACATATCCCCGAAGTAGTTGGATGAAAGGCACAGTTTGTCAGCAAAGTATTTCACGGTAGGCAATCCGTCACGCTCGGCAAGTTCGCCCTCAAAATAATCGTCAAGCAACCCTTCAAAGCGTGTCAACACATCACGGTTCGAATGACTGCGGGTGGCGAACTGACGTTCATAAAAACGCATACAGTAATTAAGAAGCAGTTCTATATAGTTTACCAGCAAGGTCTTACTATGCTTGTCCACTCCCCGTTCCAGTTCCATACGGATAATCTTCAGGCAATCTGTCATAATATTGCGCTCATCTTCCGAAAGGTGCAGCGCCTCGCTCACTTCATACGAAAAGAAGGTATATTTCTTTATTGTTTTTCCAAGCGTGGTCCCCCGTAACAAATCCGGATGAAAAAGAATGCCAAGCACATTCAACTGCACACGGTCGGTGGTCAATGTGGTTTCCGTTGTTTGTCCCGGAGCAAAACATACCACGGTTCCCTCCTGATAGTCATAACTCCGACGCCCGTATTTGATATCACAAGCTTTCTCCAATTTCAGATAAAGTGCATAAACACCATAGTTCCAGTGCACATAGTCCATCTGCCGGGTAGCCTTGTTCAAATCAATGACACTGACCAACGGATTCAGTGTTTCAAGTCCGTATAGACTGTTATATTGGTCCACACTGTCTAAATTTAATATCTTATCCATCATTCTAACTTGTTTAATGTCTGCTAAAATACAGCTTTTTCAGTTATTTGAAATATTCCGGTCACAAAAATAAGAAGTTATCCGGACAAGGTTATAACCCCAATTACGGATTATCTTACCTTAGTTACCGAATCTTATCCCATCCGGGAATAAAAAGAAGAGCCGGAATGTTCCTGCCGGGCTACCCACTCCATATATATGGCAGAATCTGTAATTAAGGTCAGGATACCCGTAATTTATCTACAAAGAACCCAAGCAAATATACCTAAATTTGCAACATCATAAAATATTAAAACGTATATTTGAACCAAATAACATAAATCGTATGAAAAGACTCGGATTATTTATGACGGTAATCATGATACTGTGTATTACCGTAAACGCACAGAAACAGAGCAACAGAACATTAGTAGCTTACTTCTCGGCGACAGGTACAACAGAGAAAGCCGCCAAACAGATAGCGGAGGTGACAGGCGGAGCCCTCTACGAAATACAACCTGCAAAGAAATATACCTCCGCCGACCTGGACTGGCACGACAAATCCTCGCGCAGCAGTGTGGAAATGGCAGATGCCTCGTCACGTCCCGCATTGCGTTCCCAGCCCCAAAACTTGGCAGCCTATGATACCATCTATATCGGTTTCCCCATTTGGTGGAACCTGGCTCCAAGAATCATCAACAGTTTTATAGAAAAAGGTGATTTCACAGGCAAGATCCTCATTCCATTCGCTACCTCGGGTGGAAGCCGCATTTCTAACGCCGAACAAGAATTAAAGAAAGCCTACCCCAGCCTGAACTGGCAGAAAGGCAGGCTGATGAACGGTGCTACCAAAGAAGAGATTAAACAATGGACTAAAAAATAAATAGTATGAGAAAGAATTTAGGAGCAAAACCTTTTACCTATCCGCAACCGGTATTTATCATCGCCGCATACGATGAAAACGGTCTTCCCAATGCCATGAATGCGGCTTGGGGCGGTATCAGTGAAATGAATGAAATCAGTATTTGTATCAGCGAAGGTCACAAGACAACGGCCAACATCCTGAAACGCAAAGCATTCACAGTGAGCATGGCAGAAGCCGGGCAAATCATCGCTTGCGATTATGTAGGCATTGTTTCGGGCAACAAGGTTCCGGACAAATTCGTCCGTGCGGGATTCCATGCCACCCGGTCGGAATTTGTGGATGCCCCGCTGATTGATGAATTATCCGTAGCTGTGGAATGCAAGCTGAAGGATTACAATCCCGAAACCTGTATCCTGCGCGGCGAAATAGTCAATGTAAGTGTAGATGAACGTGTACTGGATCAGAATGGAAAAGTGGATGCCTCCAAAGTTATTCCTGTCATCTTCGACCCGTTCAATAATGATTATCTGAAAGTAGGAGAAAAAGTGGGTAATGCTTTCTCGGATGGCAAGGCCTTAAAATAACGGAATCCGATATGATACAAACAGCGGAGGCAGCTTCTTCCATACAGAACAAACTCCGGCAAGCCGATTCCTAAGCTCTCACATCCTTGTGACTAAGCCTTTTTGAACGAATGATTTCTATCTCCCAAGCTTGCGGAGTTAAATCCATAGCCTTTGGAGTTATCTCCATAAGCTTGGGAGTTAACTCCAAAGGCTATGGAGATAGAAATCATCCGTTTAAAAAGGGTTAAGTGCAGGAATAAAAAGGCTTAACCATCCCCATAGTGCCCCCCAATGATTCCGCCAACATTTTTTCTTCAAACTTATCTATCAGCAAATCTCTATAATTCTTAGTTCCTTTTTTAATTCTCACCGGCAATATCCTCTGCTTTGCCGACTTCCCGACTACGGCACATTCTGAATGATGCCTTATTCATTGTTAAGCCTGATAAAAAAAAGATTTCCATAATTTATAGAAAGAAAAGACTTGTTTCTCCCGCTCAAATAAGTAACTTTGTACGGTTAAGTTTGGCTCCTCATGCCAGCCACCACTTTCAGTCCGTCGATGTAAAAGCCTGAAAGCAAGATGAAGGAACTACTGTCAGGACAGCGCATTGTCATTCAGAGGATTATATTGGCTGAAAGCACTGAAGGAAACTTTTAAATCAGATTCCGGAAAGGAATAATTATATAATAAAAAATGAAAAAGGCCCAATTAATCGTAGCCGGCATTGGTCCCGGCTCACCCGAAGATATAACCCCCGCTGTAATACAAGCAGTCAAGAACAGCGATGTAGTAATCGGCTATAAATACTATTTCCAGTTTATCGAACCCTATCTGGAACCGGGCACCGAATGTATAGACACCGGAATGAAACGTGAAAAAGCACGTGCCGAACAGGCTTTCGAGCTGGCGGAACAGGGAAAGACTGTATGCGTTATCAGCTCGGGAGATGCCGGAATTTATGGCATGGCTCCGCTGGTTTACGAAATGAAACGCGAGCGTGGCAGCCGGGTGGAAATAGAAGTATTGCCGGGTATCAGTGCTTTTCAGAAAGCGGCTTCCCTGTTGGGAGCACCCATCGGTCACGATTTCTGCGTGATTTCCCTCTCCGACCTCATGACACCATGGGACCGGATTGAAAAACGCATCCATGCAGCCGCAACGGCAGATTTTGTAACGGCGATCTATAATCCCAAAAGCGAAGGGCGGTATTGGCAACTCTACAGATTAAAAGAAATTTTTCTGAAAGAGCGTGACCCCGAAACCCCGGTAGGCTTTGTGCGTCAGGCCGGACGTAAGGAAGAAACCGTGACAATCACCACCTTGCAAGAGTTCGATCCCGAACAGGTGGATATGTTTACAGTGGTATTGATTGGCAACTCCCAGTCTTATCATCAGGAAGGGAAATTAATCACTCCACGTGGTTATTACCGGGAAAAGACTACCGATGCGACAGGAATCGGTCAGGAGATTATGATAAACAGTTTCCGTACTATTGAGAAAGAATTGAAAAATAAAAATATTCCTTCGGATCACAAATGGGCATTACTGCATGCCATCCATACCACAGCCGATTTCGAAATGGAAAACATATTGCATATAGATCCTCTTGCCGTAGAATGTCTGTATAAAATATTGAATGAAGGAAAAGTACGTACAATTATTACGGATGTGACGATGGCTGCCGCGGGCATCCGTAAAGGTGCTTTGGAACGGATGGGCATCGGGGTGAAATGCTATCTGGGTGACGAACGCGCGGCAGCATTGGCAAAAGAAAAAGGAATCACCCGTACACAGGCCGGTATACGTATGGCAGCAGAGGAACATCCGGAAGCTTTATATGTATTCGGTAATGCCCCTACAGCATTGATGGAACTGTGTGACCTGATACGGAAAGAAAAAGCGCATCCATGCGGCATCATCGCTGCTCCGGTGGGCTTTGTGCACGTTTGCGAAAGCAAACACATGGTGAAACCTTTCAGCCACATCCCCAAACTGATAGTAGAAGGACGCAAAGGGGGAAGCAATCTGGCAGCGACTCTGGTAAATGCCATCCTTACTTTTGATGATGCGGAACAACTGAAACCGGGAAGAGATGTATAAGTCCATGCAAACATTCTATATAATAGGTATAAGCGATAACCGGAATCAATTTCTTTCTCCTGAAATCCGGAACTTGGTTTCTCAAGGGAAAGTCTTCTCGGGAGGAAAACGTCATCACGAACTGGTACACGCTTATTTGCCGGAAGATGCCGTATGGATAGACATCACCGTCCCGCTGGATGCGGTATTCTCCCGTTACGAGGAACATCCCGAAATAATCGTTTTCGCTTCGGGCGACCCGTTGTTTTTCGGCTTCGCCAATACCGTCATGAGAAAACTCCCGTCGGCAAAGATTATCTTATTCCCCACCTTCAACTCGCTGCAAATGCTGGCACACCGTATATTGCTCCCCTATCAGGAGATGCAGACCTTGTCGCTGACCGGACGTCCTTGGGATGCATTCGACTCTGCTTTAATCAGAGGAGATAAACTGATAGGCGTGTTGACCGACCGGGAAAAGACACCTGCCACCATTGCCGCCCGGATGCTGGAGTATGGATATGACAACTACCGCATGACCGTGGGGGAAGCATTAGGCAATGGCGAGGAAGAATCTGTACGTACATTCTCTTTAGAGGAAGCCTCCCAATCTGCTTTCCGCTTTCCCAATTGCCTGATACTGCAAAGAAACAAGGTGCATCCCCGTCCGTTCGGAATTCCCGAAAGTGAGTTTCATCTGTTGAACGGACGCAACAGAATGATTACCAAAATGCCTGTCCGCTTGCTTACTCTCAGTATGCTGACATTAAGGGAAAAGAAATCATTCTGGGACATCGGTTTCTGCACCGGCTCTGTTTCCATAGAAGCCAAGCTCCAATTTCCGGAACTGAAAGTGACAGCATTCGAACAGCGTCCGGAAGGTAAAGAGTTAATGGCACGCAACAGTCGTAAATTCGGCACGCCCGGCATTACAACCGTCATGGGTGATTTTCTGGAAACGGAACTCGGCGGGCTTCCCGCCCCCGATGCCGTATTTATAGGTGGTCATGGAGGAAAAATGATAGAGATTCTACAAAAAATCAAAGAAGTGCTGTTGCCTGACGGAGTCATTGTATTCAATTCGGTTTCGGAAGAGAGCAAGGCCCTGTTCACAAAAGGTATAACGCAAATCAACAAGAAGGTAACACAGTGTACCCGTATTGCTGTGGATGCCTTTAATCCGATAGAGATAATGAGAGCGGAATAAATGATTTAAAACAGATAACAAATGAAAGCAATCATACTGATATCAGAAGCCAGCCTGCCGTTGGCAAAAACACTACAAAGAGAGTTGCCGGATACCCTTATTTATACCAAAAACGAATGCGAAGGCTGTATTTCCATCACATCCTGCCATCGGTTCATAGAGGAGCATTTCAATGACTTCGACAGCATCATCTTTATCGGTGCCATGGGAATCTGTGTACGCAGCATTGCAGGATGCATAAAAAACAAATATAAAGATCCGGCAGTGGTCTGTGTGGACAGTACGGGGCGCTTTGTCATTTCAGTACTTTCCGGGCATGTGGGGGGAGCCAATGAACTGACCCGCCATATTGCCGCCATTACAGGAGGAGAAGCTGTGATTACCACCCAAAGTGACAATGCCGGGTTATGGGCGCTGGACACGCTGGCTGGAAAATATGGCTGGAAAATAACTGTTCCTCATGCAGAAATGAACAGACTGGTCACACTTTTTGTCAACCGGGAACCAACGGCGCTGCTGCTCGATATAAAGGATAAAGGTACGGAGTATCTGGAACGCACGCTTCCCGCACACGTAAAAGTGTTCTATCATTTCGAAGACATGCCCCAATCGGAATTCAAGTTGATTATTGCTGTTACACCTTATATATATAGTGCGGAGATTCCCATGCTCTGTTTCCATCCCGCCGTCCTCCACTTGGGAATAGGTTGCCGGAAACAATGCGATCCTTCGGGCATTGCGGAATACATAGAAGCCGTGATGCACAGACATGGTTTGTGTCCGTTCTCTCTCGCCTCCCTCAATACCATCGAACTGAAAAAAGATGAGCCTCTGCTGGAAATCCTCCACCGGCGATGGGCCGATACGGAAACCCATATTTATCCTGCGGAAGAACTGAAAGATATCACAGTTCCCCATCCGTCTGAAAAGGCATTCGAAGTGACAGGCGTCTATGGAGTGGCCGAAAGCACAGCCTTGAAAAGCAGCGGTGAAGGAACACTTGTATTGGAAAAGCAAAAGGGCATGCTGACAGAAGGAAACCACTTCACTTTTGCCATAGCCGTCAGTGCGACAGCCATACGTGGCGGACATATAGAGATAGTGGGTGCAGGTCCCGGTGATCCCGAACTGATTTCGGTACGCGGAAAACGAATGTTGGAGAAAGCGGATCTTGTTCTGTATGCCGGAAGTCTTGTTCCCCGCGAACTGACCTTTTATGCTAAAGAAGGAGCGACCGTACGCAGTTCCGCCGGTATGGATTTGGAGGAACAGTTCGCCTTGATGAAAGAGTTTTATGATAAAGGATTGTTTATTGTACGCTTGCACACGGGAGACCCTTGCATTTATGGAGCCATCCAGGAACAAATGGCTTTCTTCGACCGCTACAAGATGAGTTATCATATCACTCCGGGGATCTCCTCGTTCCAGGCGGCTGCGGCAGCATTGAGGTCACAGTTCACCATCCCCGAAAAAGTACAAAGCATAATCCTCACCCGTGGGGAAGGCCGTACTCCGATGCCCGAAAAAGAACAATTACATAAATTGGCGCAATCGCAAAGTACAATGTGCATTTATTTAAGTGCGGGCATTGTGGAACAGGTACAGGAAGAGCTGATGCAGGCATACCCTCCCGAAACTCCGGTTGCCGCCTGTTATAAGCTGACTTGGAAAGAAGAAAAGATTTATCGCGGAGAGTTGAAGGATTTGGCTAAGATAGTACGTGACAATAACCTGACGCTGACTACCTTATTGGTAGTAGGCGAAGCGATAGACAACCGGAAAGGCCTGTCCCGACTCTATGCGCACGAGTTCAAACACTTGTTCAGAAAGTAAAAAAAGAATCATTCACATCCAGCCTATGATACTGATTTTAGGAGGAACCACCGAAGGACGCACCGCCGTGAAAGTTGCCGATGAAGCCGGAAAGCCCTACTTCTACTCTACCAAAGGAGAATGGCAGGAGATACAATGCAAGCACGGCATCCGTATCACCGGAGGAATGGACACGGAGAAAATGGAAAGTTTCTGCCGCCAAAACAACATCCGTTTGTTGGTGGATGCTGCCCACCCGTTTGCCTCCCAACTCCACCGGACTGTGGATGAAACAAGCCGGACGCTACATCTTCCTGTCATACGTTTTGAAAGGAAGTATCCTCCACGCACCGAAAACATCATCTGGTGTGAAGACTATGCAGATGCCATTTACCGGTTAGAGAAAGCAGGAACCGATCGTCTGCTGGCACTGACCGGAGTACAGACCATCGGGAAGTTACGCCCTTATTGGGAGAAACATACCTGTTGGTTCCGCGTACTGGAACGGGAAACTTCCATCACATTAGCCCAAGAACAAGGCTTTCCGAAAGGAAATCTGGTATTCTATCATGCCGGAGAATCCGAAGCTCTTTTATTAGAAACACTACATCCACAGGCCATTCTGACCAAGGAAAGCGGAGAATCCGGAGGATTTTCGGAGAAAGTGAAAGCGGCACAGGCTGCAAAAATCCCGGTCTTTGCTATAAAACGCCCTCCCCTTCCCAGGCATTTCATGATCGTTACCGGTGAATATGGATTGAGAAAACAGATAGAAAAGAACATCCCTGCTTTTTACCCGTTGAGAAGCGGCTACACCACAGGGGCCTGCGCTACTGCAGCTGCAAAAGCAGCATTGACGGCTCTGATTTTAGGGGAAGAACAGAAAATGATATCCTTCCGCCTTCCCGATGACGAGGAAATGACCTTACCGGTAGCCCATACAGAAATAGAAAAGAACAGTGCCACCTGCACCGTTGTTAAAGATGCGGGAGATGATCCGGATGTCACTCACGGCGCATCCATTGTGGTAACGGTAAGTTTTAGCAATCACCCGGACATCCGTTTCCTGCAAGGTGAAGGAGTGGGACGAGTCACCCTTCCGGGGCTGGGATTGGAAATCGGGGAACCCGCCATCAATCGCATCCCCCGGCAAATGATAATGAAAGAATTATCGGCGCTTTATGACAAAGGGCTGGATGTTACCATTTCCGTTCCCGGAGGAAAAGAGTTGGCACAACGTACTTTCAATCCTAAACTAGGAATTGTGGACGGCATTTCCATCATTGGAACTTCGGGCATAGTCCGTCCTTTTTCTTCAGAAGCTTTTGTCGAGGCTATCCGCAGGGAAGTGGAGGTTTGTGTGGCTGTGGGCTCATCCAGACTCATCATTAATTCGGGAGCAAAAAGCGAACGTTTTGTGAAGAAGGAGTATCCGGGATTACCTGCTCAGGCTTTTGTACATTATGGAAATTTTATAGGGGAGACACTCAAGATAGCTGCCAAGCTTAAGGTTCCATTGGTTACTTTAGGCATTATGATAGGCAAGGCGGTGAAACTGGCCGAAGGAAATCTGGACACACACAGTAAGAAAGTGGTGATGAATAAAGAATTCCTAAGACAGGTGGCAATGGAAGCCGGATGCTCTCCGGATGTTGAAAGCATGATAGAAAAGTTGACATTAGCCCGTGAATTATGGACCTTGCTGTCTGAAGAAGACAGCGGAAAGTTCTTTCCGTGTTTGTTGGAACATTGTTTTGCACATTGCGTCCCCTTATTGCCCGAAGGAAAATTGACAATCCTCTTGATTGATGAAGAAGGGAATATTCCTTTCAGGATACAATAACTGATTATTTAGACGCTGCTGCTAAACGGAAGCCAATATAGCAGTGACCTGTTCTAACAATTCCTCTATGGTATCTACCTTTATCGTCCTCCCGGCTACCGGGTGGATAATATATCCACTGGTAGTCATATCTCCCGTTTCAATATAAAAATCGGACTCAACACGCCGGCTTGCCAGAATACCATTCCGCTGCAAGGCTTTCCGTACCATCGCATACTTATTTCCATGTCCCACCAGACGGACTTCTTTTTCAAACTCATTGTCAATGCGGAACAGTCCGGTTTCCATATCAAAAACAATACCCTTACGAGAGAAAAAATTACTCAGGCATCCGTCTATGGAAAGATCTTCAGGAGTTCCTATAGTCACTCCATTGGCTTTATCCATCAGCCAAATCTTATCAGCAATCTGCAAAGCTAACTCTAAATCATGGGTGGAAAGAAAAATCGTCTTGTTGGTAGAACGTGACAAATGATGAAGCAATTGCATAATCTCCACTTTACTGGGGAAATCAAGAAAAGCAGTCGGCTCATCCAGAAAAATCACCGGGGTTTCCTGTGCCAACGCCTTTGCTATCATTACTTTCTGACGCTCACCGTCACTCAAAGTATGTACCATCCGGTATTTCAAATCCTCAATCCTTACCAGCGCAATGGCATCGTTTACTGTATTCTTGTCCTCCTTGCTTAAATTTCCCCAGAAACCGGTATAAGGACTGCGCCCCATACCCACCAGTTCTTCCACGGTCATGTTCCGCAGACTGCATTTTTCGGTCAATACCACTCCGATAACTGTCGCCAACTGTTTATCGGTGTAATCCGTCAGTTTCTTTCCCATTATTTCTATCTCTCCTCCTACAGGCGGCTGAAAGGCAGACAAAGTACGCAATAAAGTAGATTTCCCTACTCCATTCGCCCCCAAAAGACAAGTCAGTTCCCCACTGCGGATAGTAGCATCAATGTCCTTCGCTACAATCTTGGTCCCCCCCTTACCGGGATAACCGGTAGTCAGTTTCCGAATATGTATAGTTTCTTGATTCATCATTACTCATTCATTTCATTGCGACGTTTATTGAATAAAACCGACATCACTACCGGAGCACCTACCAAAGCCGTCACCGAATTTACCGGCAATGCACCTTCGAAACCGGGCATACGGGCAATCAGATTACATACCAATGCCAATGACGCACCTGCCAGTAAAGAAGCAGGCATCAGAATACGATGATCGGATGTGCGGAACATTCCCCTGCAAAGATGCGGAACGGCCAGCCCCAGAAAAATAATCGGACCGCAATATGCGGTAACAATAGCTACCAATACTCCCGAACAAGTAATGACAAGCAGACGGGCACGTTTTATATTCAATCCGAGATTCCGTGCGTATGCATCTCCCAGCAGCAAAAGATTCAATGTTTTGACAAGCAAGAAGGAAAGTGGCAACAATACCACCATGATACATATAAATAAAGTCATCTGATTTCCCGATACACGGGCAAAACTTCCCAACCCCCAAATGACATATGCACGAATATCCTCCTCCACACTGAAAAATTTCAGCACACCTATCACCGCATTGGCTATGTAACCAATCATCACACCGATAATCAGCAAAGTAACATTGCCCCTTACTTTTTGGGAAACGAAGACAATAAGTGCCATAATGGAAAGTGAACCTGCAATAGCTGCTATGGTAAGGGCTATTTCCCCCATAAAGCCTAGCTTGCTCAAAGCAACACCACCCAAACTGCCCGAAAGAAGCACCACAAAAGCAACTCCCATACTGGCTCCCGAACTGATGCCCAGTACCGACGGACCGGCCAAAGGATTGCGGAAAACAGTCTGCATCTGTAAACCGCTGACAGAGAGCCCCGCCCCCGCCACCAATGCGGTAAGCGCCTGTGGTACCCGTGATTTCCAAATAATATTTTGCCATATAACAGACTCATTCCCTGTTCCCCAAAGGATATTCCACACAGCACGAAGCGGTATGGAAACAGAACCTAATACCAGATTCAGGAAGAAAAACAGAAAAATAGAAGCCATAATTAACAGCATATAAAATGCAACAGGTCGTTTCATATACTATTTTCCTATTTAAGCAATTCATAATATCCCGGTTGGTGACCGGACAAAAGCTGCGGATGAAAGATTTGAATCAAATCTGCCAGAACAACTTCCGGTTCTGTAGGCATACTCTCATAAAAAGGTTTTTCACGCATGTTACAATAAATCACCCCTTTCTCTTTGTATGCTTTAAAATCAACATAACGGGCATCTTCCTCTTTCAACGTGTTATAAGAAAATTCTCCTTGATAGCTATTCACAATACGCCAATAATCGGCACCTGCCGCTTGGCTGTAAACTGTTTCAAAATCGAGGGTGACTCCTCCAGACTGTTCATCGTCTTTCAAAAAATAATCGGCACCGGCATCTTTAAACAATTGTGCGAGAAAACTCCTCCCTCCTACAGCATACCAATTGCCGCCCCGCAATTCTCCACTGAATACCACCGGGCGTTTTGTCACCCGACCGGTCAGTTCCTTCAGCTCGTTATATCTTTTCTTAATAGCGGCAAACTGCTCATTAGCTTTTTCTTCTTTTCCCAATAACAAGCCCACAAACTTTATCCATTCAGCCTGTCCCAAAGGAGTCATTTCCTTATATCCCAAATGCGGCATCAAAGGAATGCCTACCTCTTTCAAAGCATCGTACCCCCCTCGTTTAAAAGGAGAGATCAAAATCAAATCCGGGTTTACACTCATAATCACCTCATTATCGAAATTCCCTTCAATACCTATCTTATGAATGCTTCCATCTTTCAAACGATCATTTATTTTCTTGTTAAACAAATGGCGTGTACTGGTGATACCCACCACCGCATCCAGCTCTTCCAACTTGATAAAATTGGAAAGTTGCAGGGAAGTCATGCAGATAACGCTTCGTATGGGAGTTTCAATAACCGTATAATCCGCAGGTATGTTTTCCGCTTCCACACCTCTTGGCACCAAAGCATAATGAAAAGACTGACTTTCTTTATTCTGAGGGTCCTGAATGTCAAGCAGACAAGCCTGATCCGTATAGGTTATTTTAAACCCTTGGGCATATTCCGGAATAATCTTCACAATAGAAGAATCTGTCAATGTCTTATGTTCCAGATTCCCGGAGCCCTGTTTGTGCTTATTTTGGCAGGCTGTAACAGTCAATAATAACAAAAGGCCCGAAGCCAATATTAGTTTTTTCATGTTCTTTTCTGTTTTTCAGCCAACAAAGGTAATCAATTCTCTTGCTTTATACGGAATTTTTCAGCACTTTTGCGTGCTTAAAAACTGTAAATACCTACAAAAGATGAGTCGTCCGATCTATTTTGTTTCTTTAGGACCCGGTGATGCCGAACTGATTACATTGAAATCATTGCATGCTTTACAGCAAGCAGACATAATATATTGTCCATCAACGGTTCGGGAACCAGACAAAATCTTGTCACGTGCCGCCACCCTGTTACATAAGCTAGGCATCAAAGGAGATATACACCTATTCTCGCTCCCGATGAGCAAAGACAGAACAAAAGCAATCAAAGTCTATCGGCAACTTTTCGAAGAAATGAGGCTGGAACAAAAAGCAGGAAAACGGTTGGCGGTAGCAGTAGAAGGCGATGCGGGAATTTACGCCTCCGTTCACTATGTACTGGATCTCCTCGAAGAAAATGGAATCCCCGTAGAGCAACTTCCCGGTATTCCTTCATTCATCGCTGCGGAAGCGGCCGCAAAACTACATCTCATCAGCCAAAAAGAAAGACTGGTCATTATTCCGGGCAATATTACTTCGGACGAACTGGACATGTATCTAAGCCATCATCATGTGCCGGTTATCATGAAATTATCTCAATGTGCAGACATAGTACAGGATTACATGGAGTCCCACCCCCAATACAGTTATCATTATTTTGAAAATATATCGACAGCCGAAGAATATCATTCTTCCCATCAGGCGGAACTGAAAAGAAGAGTATTTCCTTATTTTTCCTTAATGATCATCTTTAACGAACAGACACGGAAGGACGATAGTGCAAAATAGCGTTCAGAATACCTTCAATATTTACATCATCTTTCTTGATAACTAAAAAATTGTGGTACATTCCTTCTTTCCGGTAACGGATCACAATCGACTTGAGTTTACCAGACTTTGTGTACTCCTTTTCTATCTCTGTGATGTTTTGCAAAGGAAAAACATGCCGAGGCTTCATCCCTCTTATAGCTAAGGTAAAAGAATCAGGAGTAATAGTATAAACAGACAATAACCTTACCCCCGTTATCAACAGAGGAGGAGTCAAGACCAGCAAAGATGCATATCTTCCATGCGCTATAAAAAGGCATGTACACGCCACCAACATAATAGCAATAACTGCCCAAATCCATAAAGGATAGCCGGGTCTGAATTCTTGTTTTTCCATATGCCACATCTATCTTGTATAGATACAAAAATAGGGAGATTCAGTTTTATAACCAAATCTCCCTCAAGGAATTTATAAACTATTTCTAACAATTAATCTGATTAGAGAATACCCTTTACTGTTTCCAGCATACCCTTTTCTTGAATAGAGTCAAGATCAGCTTTTACTGCGGCGGTCAAACCCGGAATGTTGTTCAAGTTCTCACCCCAAATAGATTCTGCTGCCAACACGCCTTCCGCCACTTTCTGAGTGCAGCCTGTAGCCCAAAGTCCTTTCAGCAGATTCATGATTTCAGGAGCATCGTTCGGAACAATCTCAGCACCGTCAGCACGAACACCACCTTTATAATAAGTGATGATAGCCGCCAGTCCCAATACCAAGCCTTTAGGCAACTCACCCTTACGCTCCAGATAAACTTTCAAGCCCGGGAGGTCGCGAGTTTCATATTTAGGGAATGAATTCAGCATGATAGAAGTCACCTGGTGATCAACAAACGGATTGTTGAAACGCTCCAAAACATCTTCCGCAAACTTCTTCAATTCTTCTTTCGGCAGGTTCAGGGTTTCCATCAACTCATCGAACATAACTTTATGAATGTATTTACCTACCACTTCATGCTCGCAAGCCTCGCGCACAATGTTGATTCCAGACAGATAAGCTACCGGAGACAGCACTGTGTGAGGACCGTTCAGCAAAGTAACCTTTCTTTCGTGGTAAGGGGCTTCGGACTTCACGAAGAGTACGTTCAATCCCGCCTTGTTTGCAGGGAATTCCTCTGCCAACTGGCGGAGAGAGAGATTCTCGGCTGCCTCGATAACCCACAGGTGGAAGATTTCGGCCTGTACAACCAGGTTGTCGGCATAACAGATTTTCTTTTGAATCTGCGCAATCTCCTTGCGCGGGAAGCCCGGAACGATGCGGTCTACCAGAGTGGCGCATACATAGCAGTACTTTGTAAACCAGGTCTTGAACTTCTCGTAATCCGCTCCGAAGTCGTCTTTCCACAGTTCGATGTACTGGTAGATACATTCTTTCAGGTGATGTCCGTTCAGGAAAATCAATTCGCAAGGCATGATGATAAGACCTTTGCTCTTGTCGCCCTTGAACGTCTTGAAGCGACGGAACAGCA
>ERZ779660.62-NODE-62-length-56948-cov-50.770499_pt1 | contig 56948 bp, 52 predicted proteins | sample MGYA00511906_ERZ779660 | MGnify/ENA primary metagenome ERZ779660 (study PRJEB29588, sample SAMEA2156906) | human gut metagenome | biome: human gut; feature: human-associated habitat; material: faeces | place: Denmark | collected 2008/2010 ... | reverse complement strand
TGTCGACGTCTCGTATGAGCTTGTTCACCTTGCGCCAGCCGCGCACACTCCAAAATGTAGTGGAGGTCGGCGTCGCTCACGGGCTCGTCGGTGAACTTGCGGGCCGAGAAGCGCGCCTCAGATAATTCGAGCATATTCATGGTGTAATCGGGTTTTGTTGGGGTTGATGATTCTGATGATGGGCATGGCGCGCTGGCGGTCGCCTAAAGGCGCCGGCGCACTTGGAAGTGGCCCAACCGATGGCTCACGCCCTTGCGGTTGAGCGACCGGAGGATGTAGGTGCCCTCGGCCAATCGCGCTACGTTGAGGCGGTGGGCGTAGGGACCCGTGCACACCACCGTGCCCTCGACGGTCTCGCACGCCACCATGTCGGCGTCGAGCGTAGAGGGCTTGGCGGGCAACTGCAGCCACGTGCCGTCGCACGCCAGCATCTGTGTGGCCGCCGTGGGCTGCGCGCGCTCCTTATGGCTCTGCAGGGGACGGCTCTCGTTGCCGTAGCGGTCCATGGCCGTTACGGCGAAGAAGCGGTCGTGGGTGTTGACCTTCAGCGAGTGGGCCGCGCGCCGGATGGCTATGAGGTTCTCGGCGGCGTGGGTGTCGACGGGCCACGTCCTACTGGAATACACATTATAATAAGGTGTGTCGCCCTCCCAGGCCAGTCCGTCGCTGCATACCTCGATGGCGGTGGGAGCGTTGGGAGCCGATGCGCTTTGCCATGTCATGGGCGGCACCAAGGCCAGCGAGGCGTTAAACCGCTTGGCGAAATCGTAGATGCCCTGGATGTTGTCGGTGAAGAAACGGCCCCTGAAAAAGGCGTGCCCCAGTCCATACTGCCTGAGCACCTCCATCTCGCGCGTAACGTCGGCGACGTTCCATTTGCCCTCCTTGGGGTCGAGGAAATAGATGCCCAAGCCCGGCGCCACGATCTTGCCGTGGCTCTGCTCCGCCCAGTCGATGGCGAAAGGGAAGAACTGGTCGTTGCGGAAATACATCATCGGGAACAGTTCGTCCATCAGACCGTCGCGCAACCAGCCCTGCGCGTCCTGGCACACCTTCGTGTAGGCGTTCCAGCCGTGGCTCCAATAACGGCTCAGGTCGTCGAACTTGCCGATGGGCGAGCAGCTCATCTTCACCCAGGGCTTCAGCCGCTTCACCTTGTCGTGAATGTTACGCACGATGGATGTGATGTTTTGGCGCCCACGGCTTGCGGAGACCCGCATCTTCCACGTCTCAGGGTAGCGTATGTAGTCGAGGTGTATGCCGTCGACGTCATAGTTGCGCGTGATCTCCTCGCAGATGTCGGCCAGGTAGGTGGCGGTGCGTGGGTTCTCGGGGTCCATGTAGCCGTCGGGGCCAATCTTCTTGATGAGGCCCGGGTATTTCGCGTGCAACTTCCTGCATCCCAACTTGTTCCATTTGCCCATGGGCAGCGTCACCACCCATGCGTGCAGCTCCATGCCCCGCTTGTGGCACTCGTCGATGGCAAATTTCAGGGCGTCGTAGCCGGGACTTGTGCCAGGGAACCCACTCAGGCAACCATCCCAAGGCTCGTAGGCCGATGGGTAGATGACGGTTCCGCGGATACGTGTCTGTATGAGCACCGTGTTGATGCCCGCCTTGGCATACTGGTCGAGTAATGTGCAGAGCTCGGCCTGCTGCTTGGCAATGCTGTTCTTGCTCTGGGCGTAGGAATGGGGCCAGTCGAGCCCGCCGATGGTGGTGAGCCACACGGCACGCACCTCATGCTTGGGGCTCTGCATGTGGTTGAAGTCGGAGTAAGGGGGGAGCACTACAGCCTTTGCCTGCAAGGCCAGCAAAAGCAGGATGTATGTGAGGAAAGAAAATTTATGCATTTTTGGTTTATTTTTGATGACAAAGGTACATATTATTTTCGTTATTCCAAAAATTAACGTTACTTTTGCAATAGTTTTAAACTTAATGTCAGAGATGATTTCGTTTGCTATTTCATTATTGGCACTTGTTGTTGGCTACTTGCTCTATGGCAAGTTTGTTGAACATGTGTTTGCCCCCGACGACCGGCCCACACCAGCCGTTGCTAACGCCGACGGCGTAGATTACATGGTGCTGCCCGGTTGGAAGGTGTTTATGATCCAATTTCTGAACATAGCGGGCACCGGCCCGATCTTTGGCGCCATCATGGGCGCGTGGTATGGTCCGGTGGCTTACTTGTGGATTGTGCTTGGGTGCATCTTCGCGGGCGCTGTCCACGATTACTTCTCGGGCATGCTCAGCGTGCGCCACCACGGCGCCAACCTGCCCGAGCTCGTGGGCTGTTATCTGGGCCAGAACGCCAAGCGGGTGATGCTCGTGTTCTCGGTGTTCTTGCTCATGATGGTGGGCGTGGTCTTCGTGTATAGTCCGGCGCTCATCCTCAAAGACTTTGGGTGGAGCACCATGGGGTGGGTTTCCGTCATCTTTGTTTATTACATGTTGGCCACCTTGCTCCCCATCGACAAGATCATCGGCAAGTTTTACCCCATCTTCGCCTTCGCCCTGCTGTTCATGGCTGTGGCCTTGATGGTGTGCCTGTTCATAAAGATGCCTGCCATCCCTGAGCTGTGGAGCGGGGCGGAGGCTATGAACCGCAACACCCCCGCCTCGTTGCTGGGCGCCACGTCGTTCGCGGCGAAGAACCCGTTGTTCCCTTGCCTGTTCCTCACCATAGCCTGCGGCGCCATATCCGGGTTCCACGCCACCCAGAGCCCTCTGATGGCTCGGTGCCTCGACTCGGAGTTTAAGGGCCGTCGCATCTTCTACGGCTCCATGGTCACGGAGGGCATCGTGGCGCTGATATGGGCCACGGTGTCGATGTATTTCTTCTATTATGGAGGATGGCGCGAGGTGGTTGGTCCCGATGTGGCCAACGCCTTCTTGGCGCAGGCCGATGGCGGAAAGACGCTGGTGCAGTTTTTTAACGCACCCAATGTGGTGGAAAAGGTGTGCACCGGATGGCTGGGCGTGTTTGGAGGCGTGCTGGCCGTGTTTGGCGTGGTGGCCGCTCCCATCACCAGTGGCGACACCGCCTTCCGCTCGGCGCGCCTGATCATCGCCGACGCGTTGGGCGTTAGCCAGAAATCGGTGGCGAAGCGCTTCTCCATCGCCGTGCCCATGTTTGTGGCTGCCATAGCGTTGCTGGCTTGGCAGATAGGCAACCCCGACGGGTTCAACACCATCTGGCAATGGTTCGGATGGTCAAACCAAACGCTTTCCGTGTTCACCCTTTGGGCCATAACGGTTTACCTGGTGCAGGAGAAGAAATCGTTTGTCCTCACGCTCGTGCCGGCCGTGTTCATGACTGTGGTGTGTGGCACCTTCCTGTTGGTGTCGCCCATGGCATTGGGATTGGGCGCAACGATAGGCTATACGGGTAGCGTGGTGATCCTGGTGGCGGCTTGCGTGTGTTTCTTCGCATGGTATGGCAAGACCATGCGCGCATGAGGCCACAGGGGTGAGTGGAAATGATGGGCCTAACAAAGGTATGTATAATTAAATTATGTGAAATATGAGAAAAACAATTTTGCTATTGGCTGCACTCCTTATCTCGGTTACAGCGAGTGCGCAGTTTGAAAAGGATAAGACGTATGTGGGAGCGTCGCTCACCGGTTTGAACCTCAACTATAGCGGCATTGGCGACTTGAGCCTGGGCGTGCAAGCCAAGGCCGGTTACATGGTCGACGACAACCTCATGGTCTTCGGCGAGGCAGCCTACAACCACGAGGGGAAGAGCGATGCCGGCGACCTGCTCTCGGCAGGCGTTGGCGGCCGCTATTACATTGTGCAGAACGGCATCTTCCTGGGAGCCAACTGCAAGTTTATCCATGGCTTCCACAGCTACAACGATGTCATGCCTGGTGTGGAGGTGGGCTACGCCTACTTCATCAGTCGCACGGTAACCATCGAGCCGAGCATCTATTATCAGCAGAGTTTCAAGAACCACTCTGATTATAGCACCATCGGTTTCAAGATCGGATTCGGCGTTTATCTCTAAGCCGTGGAAACATACCCGTCTGTTCTTCTGGAGAAAGCCGTTGGAGAATTCAGCAAACTGCCAGGCATAGGGCGGAAGACCGCCTTGCGCCTGGTGTTGCATGTGTTGCGCCAACCCGTGGGCGAGGCGGAGGCCTTCGCCGATGCCGTGCTGCACGTTAGGAAGGACATTAAGTATTGTAGCGTGTGCCATAACATCAGCGACGACGACGTGTGCCCGATATGCGCCGATGCCCGGCGCGACCGATCGACGATTTGTGTCGTCGAGAATGTGCAGGACGTGATGGCCATAGAGAACACCCAGCAGTATAATGGCCTGTACCACGTGTTGGGAGGCGTTATCTCGCCGATGGATGGTGTGGGGCCTGGCGACTTGCAGATCGAGTCGTTGGTTCAGCGTGTCAAGGATAACGACGACGTGAAGGAAATTATCTTGGCGCTCAGCTCCACCATGGAAGGCGACACCACCAATTTTTATATTCACCGGCAGTTGGCACCGCTCCATGTGAAAGTTACCATGATCGCCCGTGGCATTTCGGTTGGAAACGACTTGGAATACACCGACGAGGTGACGTTGGGACGGTCGATTGTTAACCGCACGCTCATGGATTGAGGGCGCAACGGAAACCCTATCGGTCCATGAGGCCGATTGCGATTTAACGACTCATGTTATGAATCATCTCAGAAGATTGAAATTGACATTTTGGGCACCCATCGCCATCTGTGGCGCGATGGTGGCCTGTTTCGAGAGTGGTGCCTTGATAGAAGGCGGCTATATTGGCGATAAGCAGTTGGAGTATTATTGCGCGCTGGTCATGGAACTGGTCACCATCGTCCTGATTCCCTTGGCCCTCAGGCTCTTTCGCCTGAAATGGGTCGACAAGGCCATCCGCAAGAACCCTTCTAAGCAGTTGCCCGTTTGGCGGTCCATCCGCCTGTGCCTGTTGGCCGTCCCCATGATGGTCAACGTGTTCATGTATTATCAGTTTGTTCATCCCAGCTTTGGCTACATGGCCATCATTGGCTTGTTGACCATGGCTTTCGTCTACCCCTCGGCAGCCAGATGCCAGGCGGAGGAAAATATGGAGTAGGGGTGGACGTAACACTTTTGTATTCAAAGATTTAGAAAAGAACCATGAAGCTCTCAGTAGTCATTGTTAATTACAACGTGAAATACTATTTGGCGCAATGTTTACATTCGTTGAAACATGCGCTAAAGGGTATCTGCGCTGAGGTTATCGTGGTCGACAATGCGTCCGTCGATGGGTCGGTGGATTACCTTAAGCAGGTTCATCCCTGGGTGAGATATGTGGCGTCGGATACCAACCTGGGTTTCTCGAAGGCCAACAACCTCGCCATTCGGCAAAGCCAAGGCGAGTATGTGCTGCTTCTCAACCCCGACACCGTGGTGGGCGAAAACGTTCTCAGGGAGGCCCTGGCCTTCATGGACGGGCATCCCAAGTCGGGAGGAGTGGGCGTGCGCATGCTGAATAGCGATGGCACCGAGGCCATGGAGAGCCGTCGGGGCATACCGACGCCAGCCGTGGCGTTTTGGAAAATGGCGGGATTGTGCAGACGCTTTCCCACCAGTCGTCGCTTTGCGCGCTATTACATGAGTTGGCTTCCGTGGGATCGTCCCGCAAGGATCGAAATCATGAGTGGCGCGTTTTGCCTGATGCGGAAGCGGGCGCTCGATGAGGTGGGATTCCTCGACGAGGACTTCTTTATGTATGGCGAGGATATCGACCTGAGCTATCGCATCCTGAAGGGAGGATGGGAAAATTGGTATCTCCCTCTCCGAATATTGCATTATAAGGGCGAAAGCACACAAAAGTCGAGTTTCCGATATGTGACGGTCTTCTACAAGGCTATGCTGATCTTCGTGCGAAAGCATTTCAGGCATTTCTCCCGATTGATGTCCACACCCCTCCAGATGGCCATTTACCTGAAGGCCACCTGTTCCATCATGGGGGTGCAATGGGAGAAATGGTGTTGCAGGATGCACCTGGTTGAGCCCGTGGTGAAAGAGAAGCCGCTTTTCGTGTTCCATACATCCGACGCCCACAAGGACCGTTGCTTGCAGCTTGTGGAAAAGAACGGCCTGCAAGCCGTTTTCGAAAGCGCCGATTCGTGGAAGGAGAGAGGCGGCGCAAAGGAGAGAGGTGGCGCGAAGAATGTGCCCGAGACGGTTTATCAGGTCTTCGACATGTCGCAACACCAGTATGCCGATCTGTTTAGAAGGTTCTCCGCCACCTTCGGGGGGCGTAGCCTCATCGCCTTCTGGTATCCAGAAGAAAACAGGTTGGTTACCAATAGTCAAGTTCTCATGGGTTAACCCCGCTTTCCAATAAACCATAAGAATATGGAAGCACATAAGCCAACAGTATCTTACGGCGACATCTCGTTGCGTGCCCTCGAACCCGAGGATCTCGATTTGCTCTACCAGGTGGAAAACGATGTTTCGCTTTGGAGCGTCGGAGTGACCAACAAACCTTATTCGCGCTATGCCCTCCATGAGTACATAGCCAGCGCTTCGGGCGACATCTATGTGGACCATCAGGTGAGGTTGATGATTTGCAATCGGGATGGCGATACGGTAGGTATGGTCGACCTGATGAATTTCAATCCGCAACACCGAAGGGCCGAGGTGGGGATCGTCATCCTGGACCGATACCGCAACCAAGGCTTTGGTCTCGCCGCCATGGCGCACATGTTTCGGTACGCCCACGCCACGCTCCATCTCCATCAACTGTATGCGCTGGTAGGCGAAAACAATCCCTACAGCATCCGGTTGTTTGAAGGCGCAGGCTTCGAAAAGGAGGGCGTTCTGCGCGATTGGATCTTCGATGGAGACCATTATCATGATGTAATTTTTTATCAAAGGCTATTGCCGGTAGAGTGATGGGTGACTTGGGTTGGCAAAACGCCCCGGTTTATGCCTAAATAATGCTAATCATCACTTTTTTCGAAAAAAGATGCAAGAATGTTTGGTGGTTACAAATAATATAGCTACCTTTGCACTCGCAAATAAGGAACAAGAACACTGAGAGGTGTTAGAAACACTCTAAGGTGCGTTAGTTCAGTTGGTTAGAATGCCTGCCTGTCACGCAGGAGGTCACGAGTTCGAGTCTCGTACGCACCGCTTCTTGAGTCCGTTTTGCACCTTTAAGGTGCGTTAGTTCAGTTGGTTAGAATGCCTGCCTGTCACGCAGGAGGTCACGAGTTCGAGTCTCGTACGCACCGCAAGCGAGGAGCTAAATGCTTCTCGCTTTTTTGTTTATTTGTTTGGTGGTGGTTAAACCCAAATCGTGGTTAGCTGATTCTCATGATTCATAAAATGAAAAAGCACAACCCCTGAGAGGAGCTGTGCCCAATAAGTTCCACCTAAATGTGTGCTACAACTATTATCCCAAATCGGAAACATGGGTGTAGGCTCTTTACGGTAGTTGGCTGCGAAGTGCCTATAGTTTCTTTACATATATAAATTTGGGATATTGTCCTAATACAAACAACGTTACAGGACATATCCATAAATTTCTGGTGAAACCCTCGAGGTTGTTTACCTTGTATGTACTGCCCGTTGTAAGTCCACTCTCAAGTTGCTCGAGCTCAAAATACCCTTTGTGCTCTTTTCTTTCTTTTGATGGGATAACACTTACTTTTGTGAATTTGTCGTCATCAGAAAGAAAAGCACAGAGCTCATCCGCACCATTAACCATTAGTAGGTTATGATGTTCAAACGCCCAATTGGGGTAATCTATATACCACAAGCCATCTTCTTCGTGGTTAAACTGAAGCTGGTATTCTGCCTTTTTTCCAAATACACTTCTTGCCATTGCCTTGGCACCTTGTGTGAGGTCTTTTATTGTATAGTTCATCCTTCATTCCGCAACACTATGGTTATTAACTATATAAGTTCCTGAACAACAAACAGTTTTTGCTTTGGCAAGCGGCAGGACGGGCTGGCTCAGGGATTTTGCCGTGTTGGAAGATACATTTAACTTAGTGTTGCCATAGAAATCAAGTGAATCTTCAACAGGCGTGGCATAGATACAGATAAAATCCGAGGAACTCATTCCTTTTGGAGGTGTTTCTTTTCAATCATGGAGCAATTTTTGTACCAAACGAAAACTCCACCCTGCCACAACCTTGACCATCGCACAGCAATCAATAGGGCAACCCACTTGATATCTCGCATGGGTGCGGAGGTTGCCGAAATAGCAATTGTCAGGTCGTTTGGTCAGAAAGCTTGTTGGCTTTTTCGGGCGAAATAGCGCACGCATGGGAAGATTTTAAGGAGCAGAAATGGTGCTGGGAAGCGTCGTGTTTGCGATTGGGCATCTTTCGAGTTGCGATAAACCATCTATCGCATTGCGTTTTGGCATGTTGCGTGGTTCGTCTTGGCATGTTTCGAGGCTCGAAAGGGCATCTTTCGTGGTGAGAGATGAGGAAAAAGAATAACTAATTGAAGGGTTGGATTGGTAACTATCTGATTATTAAGCGGTTATTAAAAGTGTGCGAGAATCGCTTATTTGCGTCCCACTATTTTCTCGTTCCAAAAAATGCTGTAGTTTTCAATATAGTTTGTTGGCTATTTTCCCTTAACAAATAGAGTGAAGGACAATAAAAAAGGAGATAAGCACCATGCTGATGCTTGTCTCCTATCTTATGCTTGTTTCTTGATGGTAGAATTCTTAGTACTCGTCGTCGGAGATGTCCTCGGCCTCGCTGATCAGGTCCTCGGGGTCGGTCTCGTAAGTGGTGCGATAGCTTTCTTCGGTCAGCTTGTCGTCGTCGAACGAGTCGTCGTCCTCGTCCTCATCGTGCTTGAAATCGTCCAACGGAAGATCCATGTTCTCATCGTCGTCGTCATCGAGGTCGCCTCCGCGCGTCAAGTCGTCGAGGCTGCTCATTCTGCTCTTTAAGACCTCCACATGCGGCTTCTCCTTTGCGAAGATGGCCTCAATCCACAAACCCTTCGGTATTTCCAACACCTCATATCCATCGTTCACCTTCTTTTCGTAAAGACCTCCGGGCATGTGCATGCGGTCCTTGGGAAGGGTGGTGGTGGAGATGTCGAATCCGCTCTGTATGATGTCTTGGATACTTTGTGGAAGAGAGTCCCAGCCGCCTCCAAAGTTGCGCTCAAGCACTTCGATGAGCTTGGTGGCCGTGATGTGGCGAATGTTCTCGTAAGTAAGATCGGTCACGCGAGAGATGGGCTTCTTCTTGATGGCGATCTTCTGCTTGGTGTTCTCGTCCATCCGGATCGTCCCAACTTTCAATCCGCGCGCCTCATATTTCTTGATGATCTCGGGCTTGTCGATCTTGACTTCCTCGACCTCGAATGCGCTTCGGATAATGTCTAAGTACTTGCGTGCGTAGTCTTTCAGGTCAACGTCTTTTTCGGCTGCCGTCCACATGCGGAAGACGTCATTCTCCTGAATATCCCATACATTGCTCTTGGTCAATGTCTTTAGCGTAATCGCTTTTTTCTCTTTCATAGTTATTTTTTATGTTGCTGCAAAAATACTATATAAATCCTAAATTACAAACAAATCACCTTTGTTTTTTCATGCAATATGGATGTTTGTTGCAGAATGTGTTTTCGGCAACGACGCAATCTGCGCTTTTCGTTATGCCAAATGAGCAAAGCAAGGCTTGTGCGAACGCTTCCTTGGCGTGAGAAGGTGGCGTGAGAACGGAGCGCCCAAACAGGCCAATGGCTACTTGGGGGTTGCTCCACTTGATGATTGGTAGAAATCGAGGTACTGTTGCGCCACCTTTACATAATGGTGATAACGCTCCGTGTAAGCGATGCTCTCCGCTTGGAGGCGTGGCATCTCGTCGAGGTGGGTCGCCATCCATTCCAGGGCGTTGTAAACGCTTTCGCGGGTCGGCTCCACATTGATGATGGGCCTGAGGTCGTTGTCGCCCAAAATGTCGTAATTCTCTGGTTCGCCTCCGCCCACGCAGATGATGCCACGGCTCATGGCCTCCAAGGGATTCATGGAGGGCGTGTAGCTATAGAGCTGGTCGAGAATAGCGTCGGAGCCATTCATCATCTGGGTGTATTGGTTGAAAGGAACGCCTTCGGCAATACGCAGTTCCACCAAGTGGGGATATTTTGTCTTGATGGCTTGGGCTGCTTCCAGCATGATGTCGGTACCCTTGTAGGCCGAACGCCCTTTGCTGATGCCGATGAATAGCCGGAGGGGGTGTGGGGCGTTGCCCTCCTGATAGGCCATAGGTTGCGTCTTGGGCTTGATGGGGAAGGGGATAAACGTGGTTTTGTGGGGAAACAAGGGACCGTAACAGGCCCAATACTCATAAAGCCCGGCGATGATGCCGTCGCAATCTTCGGCAATCATCTTGTTGAGGCTCTCCTTGGCCGTACCTATCCAGTCGCGCCTTTCCCTCATTGCCGGCTCGTCGTTGCGAAGGCGGTTGCCGATATTGAAGTCGCTATACCTAAGGGGCATACGCGTGATGTTCTCGTGAACCCAATAGTAGTCCATTCCGAATGCTCCGAGGAACACCTTCTTGTTGTGCTTTCGCAGATACTTGTAAATGGGCGCGATGCGCTCGGCCTTCAGTTCGAGAAACATGGGGTTGATGAGTTGCACCACATCGTAGCCGCGCAACTTATGGAGCGTGGCCATGGTTTTCGCCAAATAGGCCAATCCACCCCATTTGCCAGGTCGGCGCGAGAGGTCGATGTCGCGTGGGTAGTCTTTCCAGAAGTCGCCATTGCTCACTACGGTGACTTGCTGGCCCAAGGCCCTCAGGCCTTCGGCCAGGGTGGCGTGTACGTTGCTGTATTCTCCAATGAGCAGTATCCTCATGCGTCTTATCTGATTGTAAGCAGCAGGATGCGGCGTCCCAGCTTGGTGTTGATCATCTTCCGGAAAGCCACATATTTCTTGGTGTAGTTCTTGTCGGGTAGGGGGAACAGTCCGTAGTTGCGCAATCGCTCGATGGCCTCGTTGAGGTGGCGGGCGCTATGGGTTAGCTGAATGATGTTGTAAAGATGATCCATCGTTAGTTGGGCGATGCGCCTGTTGAGCGCCACCCGTTCCATTTCGGGCGAATGTTGGGCAATGTCGAGCAGGCGCAAGATGATGCTCTCGGTATCGTCGAGCCGCTTGGCCATGTGGCGCATGTTGTCCTCTTGGGTGATGGAGCCCGACCGTTGGCGGTAATAATAGGCTTTCGATGGGGTGAAATACATGTGCTCGGCCCTCAGGAAGAGTTGGGGCGTGAACTCCTCGTCCTCATGCAACAGGTTGGGTGTGAACCGCAGGTTGCCCAAAATATTGGCGCGGAACAAGTAGCCGCATGCCGACGCCCGGAGGTTGTACTGGTGCATGTAGGCCGATCCCGTCATGGGGCCGTTACACTCGAACGGTACCTCGGGCTGTTCTTCCTCCGTCTCGTGGAAAAGGATGATATCGGCGTCTTTGTATCGGGCGATGTCGAGGCAATGCTCGTAAGGAGCCTGTATCAGGTAGTCGTCGCCATCGACAAACTGTATGAACTTACCCTGTGCGCAGACCAGACCCATGTTGCGGGCTTCCGACAATCCCTTGTTGCGCTGCCTGACGTAGACAATCTTATCGCGAAGCTCCACCAAGTCGTTCAGGGGCGACACCTCAGAGCCGTCGTCTACAACGATGATTTCGCGTTCTTCCTTGCTCAGAGAGAGTGAGAGAATGCTTTGGAGGCATTCGCACAATAAGGTGGTGGGCAAGTTGTAGGTCGTCACGATGAAACTGACGAGAGGTCGGTCGTTCTTGTTCTCCATAATGCTCAAAATCTCAAGTGGGATAGCCTTGCACATGTGTCATGTGCGAAAAAATAGGCTAAATGATGATGCAAAGTTACTATTTTTATAATAATATGAGAAGATTAGCGTTAAAATATTAATGGAAAAACAGGAAAAAGACGACTCCTATTCACATATCTTGAAATACACCAGCCTTTTCGGTGGTGTGCAAGGACTGGGCATTCTGGTCGGAATAGTGCGCAATAAGCTTGTTGCGCTTCTTCTCGGCCCAGACGGCATGGGGTTGGTGTCGCTTTTCAATTCCACCATTAAGTTGGTGAGCGACTCCACCAACTTCGGCTTGTCGATGAGTGCGGTGAAGAATTTGTCGGAGGCCTACGACACGGGTGACGACGAAAAAGTGCGCCATGTGGTGCGCTTGGTGCGTTCTTGGAGTTTGCTCACGGCGTTGTTGGGAATGGTGGTGTGCATCGTGTTCAGCCCGTTTTTCGACAAGTGGACGTTTACCTGGGGCAACCACACCCTTCATTTTGTCTTGTTGTCGCCCGTTGTGGGCCTGATGGCCATCACCAGTGGCGAGACGGCTGTCTTGAAGGGGGTGCGCAAGTTGCGACCGTTGGCGCTCATATCGCTCTGTTGCGTGTTCTTGGCGCTATTGTGCTCTGTCCCTATTTATTATGAGTTTGGCCAGTCGGGTATCGTCCTGTCGCTTGTTCTGTTTGCGCTCATGCAATGCCTGACCACCATTGTGTTCTCGTTCCGGCTCTATGCGCCCTCGTTCTCATTGTCGAGAACATTGTTGGGCGAGGGATTTGGTATGGTGAGACTGGGAATGGCCTTTGTTCTTGCAGGCATCTTGGGTAGTGGAGCCGAGTTTGTGGTTAGGTCTTACCTGAGCACGTCGGGCCAACTGACGGCGGTGGGATTATACAATGCGGGCTATGTGATGACGATGACCTATGCCGGCATGGTGTTCTCGGCAATGGAAACCGATTATTTCCCACGTCTGTCGGGCATTCCCACGCTCGGCGCGCGCCTTAACCAAGTGGTGAATCACCAGATGGAGGTGTCCTTGTTGTTGGTGTCTCCATTGCTGGTGCTGTTCTTGGTGTTCCTGCCCATCCTTCTGCCGTTGCTCTATAGCGGCCATTTCCTGCCCATCCTCGGTATGATGAAGGTGGTGGTGCTGGCCATGTATTTCCGCGCGCTCACCTTGCCGGTGGAGTATATCGCCCTGTCGCGGAGCGACTCGCATGCTTACCTGTTGCTGGAGGCTGTGTACGACATCGCTTTCGTTGTGCTTGTCATATTGGGCTACCATTACCTCTCCCTGTGGGGTACAGGCTTGGGATTGCTTCTTGCCAGTGGGCTCAATTTTGTGGTGGTGATGGCCTATTCGCATTGGCGCTATAGGTTTGTGGCCTCGCGCGAAGTGAAACTCTACGCGCTCTTTCAAATGCCGTTGGGCGGATTGGCCTTCTTGGGCACTTACGCGTTTGAAGGATGGCTTTATTGGGTGGTTGGCTTGTTGCTTGCCGCCGTGTCGCTTGTCCTGTCGGTATGGGTGCTGCATTCCAAATCCAATTTGTGGCAGGCGTTGAAAGATCGCTTGTTGAGGCGTTTTCGCAAATCGTCCAACCAAAACAATGAATGATGAGCAAGCCCCAAGTAACAATCCTTGTGGCTGTATGGAACACGGCTGCTTATCTACCCCAATGCCTTGAGTCGTTGCGTTGGCAAACGCTTCGCGATATTCAGGTGGTGTGTGTCGACGATGCGTCCACCGACGAGTCACTGGCTGTGTTGCGACATTACGCGGACCTCGATGAGCGCATAGAGGTGGTCGCGCTTCCGAAAAACCAAGGGCAGGCGCATGCCAGGAACGTGGCCCTTCGCCAAGCCAAGGGAGAATTTGTGTGTTTTCTTGATAGCGATGATTGGATGGCCGATGACTGTTTGGAGCAAGCGGTGCGTGTGTTTCAGGCTCATCCTTCGACCGATAGCGTACTGTTTCACACCTTATATTATTATGATGAAAGCCGTCAGGACGAGTTTCCGATGAAGCCTTTTGAGGTTTTACGGGGCGATGAAGCGTTTGTGCTGTCGCTCACGTGGAGGATCCACGGAGTTTATATGGTGCGCGCCACCATCCATGAGCGATATCCTTATGACGAGAGTGCCCGTGCCTTTAGCGACGATAACACCACGCGCCTTCATTATTTGGCGTCGCGTGAGGTGAGAACATGTCAGGGGACCTACTATTATCGGCAAAGGCAAACGTCTGTTTCTCACCAGTTTAACCTGCGCCGGTTCGATTATTTGGTGGCCAACCAGAGCATGAAACGGCAGTTGGTGGCGCTCCGTGTGGCAGACGATGTGCTAAATCTCTACGAGAACCATCGTTGGCTGAATGTGGTGGATATGTACATGTTGTGGTTCAAGCATAGAACAAGCTTGTCCACATTTGCGCAACGTAGAGCCTTGGCGCTGATAAGAGACAGTTGGCGCTCAATGGAAGGGCAGCGTATAAAACCTTCGTTAAGGAGAAAGGTGGGCTATATGCCATGCAAAGGACATTGGCGCTTGTTTATGTTGCAGGAGAATGGCTATTTCTTCCTGCGCAAATTGATGGGGCGGTTGTGAACCTTTGCGGCCTTTGCTTCGGTTGTTGCTGGCCAAGGCTTTTATCTGCCTGTTTGGTGTTGGAATAGGAGTGTGAGTAGCCACCCGTAGCCTCGTGGGCCAATGATGTGTGATGACTTTCCGGACAATAAAGAAGAAAAGGAGGACATAGGGAACTTTTTTGTTGTTTCGAATGCATTAAATCGGTATAAAAAAGTGAAAAACTTTTTGGGCATTGGTTTTTATTCGTTACCTTTGCAACAAAAGAAAACACAGATGATAGCTCTGATTATTATCGGAATACTGCTTGTAGGCTACGTGCTTATCGCAACCGAATGTTTCACCCAGGTGAATAAGGCTGCTGTGGCTATATTCGCATGCACGGCAGGGTGGGTGCTCTATATCAGTTATGGGGCAGATTTCGTCATGAGCCAACATCCTGTGGAATACCAGAATTTCTTAGGGGGAGCAGCGTCGACGAGTGTTTCCGTGAAGGAGTTTATTGCAGGCAACGTTTTTCTGAAATATGTGGGAAGAGCCTCGGAAATAGTGCTTTTCCTGCTCGCCACCATGACCATTGTGGAGGTGCTGGACAACAATGGTTGTTTTGATTTCATCTCACAATTATTGAAAACGCGAAGCGGAAAGCGCATGTTGTGGACATTGGCGATCGTGACGCTCCTCATTTCCGTGAATCTCGACAACCTTACCACAACCTTGATGATGCTGGTCATCATGCGTAAAATCATACCCAATCGCCGTCACCGCATGATTTACGGATCGGCCATCGTGGTGGCGGCCAACTGTGGTGGCGCCATGACGGTTATTGGCGACCCAACGGGGCTCATGCTTTGGAACAATGGCCTTGTGAGCGCCACGAACTACTCCATGTCGCTTATCGTTCCCTGCTTGGTAGCGTGGGTTGTGCCTACATGGTGGCTTGGACGTAGCTTGCCAGGCCGAGTGGAGACGGAGTGGATAACGATGCCTTATCGTGGCGACGACACGCGCCTCAATGTGTGGCAACGACTGCTCATGCTCTTTGTTGGTATTGGCGGATTGTGGTTCATCCCAACCTTTCATACCATCACCAAGTTGAGCCCGTTCATCGGCGCCCTGTGCGTGTTGGGCGTGTTATGGATAGTCAACGAGGTTTTCAATCGCAAACTGATGAATATGGATGCGATGGTGCGCCGACGCATGCCACGGGCTTTGTTCTATGGTAACCATCAGCTTATCCTGTTTGTCATGGGAATCATTTTGGCCCTTGGCGTGGTGAAGGAAACGGGAATCCTTACGGATGTATGGCATTTCTTGGACGGCGTGGCACCGGGCGATTGGGCGTTCGGCATGTGTGCGGGTGTCATCAGTTCGTTCCTCGACAATTTCGCAACCGTGGCAAGTTTCACATCTCTCAATCCATCGACAGAGATGAATGCCGACTATTGGAAACTCATCGCCTACGGGTCGGCTGTTGGCAGCAATGTCTTGGCAATAGGGTCGGCTGCGGGAATAACCCTGATGAAGACCGAACGTATCCATTTGGGATGGTACTTTAAAAACGTTGGCGGCATGGCGGCCATTGGAGCCGCATTGGGATTTGTAGTCCTTGCGCTGATGATATATGCGTGATTTAACTTAAAAATAACAACATAAGCTATGGCAAAGATTAAGACAATAGGCATTATGACCTCGGGTGGCGACTCGCCTGGTATGAATGCAGCTATTCGTGCGGTAACCCGTGCGGGAATATGCAACGGGTTTAACATCAAAGCCATTTACCGAGGCTATGACGGCCTCATTAATGATGAGGTGAAGCCATTCACTACCGAGAATGTGTCGGGCATCATTATGCAGGGTGGAACGATACTGCGCACGGCGCGCTCCAAGGAGTTTATGACTCCTGAGGGTAAGGAAAAGGCGTATGCCACATTGCTGAAAGAGGAGATTGACGCGTTGGTGGTTATTGGAGGAAACGGATCTCTGACAGGAGCTATGCAGTTTGCGCGCGAGTATGACGTGTGCTGCATCGGACTGCCTGGAACCATCGACAACGACCTGTATGGCACCGACTCGACGATAGGCTACGACACTACGTTGAACACCATTGTGGAGTGTGTAGACCGCATACGCGACACGGCACAAAGCCATGAGCGCATCTTCTTTGTTGAGGTAATGGGACGAGACGCTGGTTACTTGGCGCAAAACTCGGCTATCGCAAGTGGAGCTGAGGCGGCCATCATCCCGGAGGACACGACCGACGTCGACCAGTTGGCTCAGTTTATGGAGCGCGGCATACGCAAATCTAAGAAGAGTTGTATCGTCATCGTGTCGGAGAGTCCTAAGTGCGGCGCCCTTTATTATGCCGACCGTGTGAAGAAGGAATTCCCTGGATATGATGTTCGCGTGTCAATTCTTGGTCATTTGCAGAGAGGCGGACGCCCGTCAGCCCACGATCGTATCCTTGCCAGCCGTACCGGTGTGGGAGCCATTGAAGCCATTATGCAGGGACAGCGCAACGTGATGGTCGGAGTTCGCAACAACGAGGTGGTCTACGTGCCGCTATCTGAGGCGATCAGATCCGACAAGCCTTTCGACCGAAAGCTTATTAAGGTGCTCGACGACTTGAGCATTTAAGGCAATTCTCTGTTTAGCAAACCCAATTCTTATAATAACAAAACATTAAATCTAAATAGTTTATGGCACATATTAATGGGCGCATCTCCCAGATTATTGGTCCTGTGGTGGATGTCTATTTCGACACCCAGGGACAAGATGCCGAGAAGGTGTTGCCTAAGATTCACGAAGCCTTGACGGTGAAACGCCCAGATGGCTCTAACCTTATCATTGAGGTGCAGCAGCACATTGGTGAGGATACCGTTCGTTGTGTGGCAATGGACAATACCGATGGCTTACAGCGTGGTTTGGACGTGGTGCCCACGGGTAGCCCTATCACCATGCCTGCTGGCGAGCAGATCAAGGGACGTATGATGAACGTGATTGGACAGCCTATCGATGGCATGAAGACCCTCGACATGACTGGTAGCTATCCCATCCACCGTCCCGCTCCTAAATTCGACGAGTTGTCAACCCATAAAGAGATGTTGGCTACGGGTATCAAGGTCATCGACCTGCTTGAGCCTTACATGAAGGGTGGTAAGATCGGACTCTTTGGTGGAGCAGGAGTGGGTAAGACCGTGCTTATCATGGAGCTGATCAACAACATCGCCAAGGGACACGATGGTTACTCGGTGTTCGCTGGAGTAGGTGAGCGTACCCGTGAGGGTAACGACCTTGTTCGCGATATGCTCGAGTCGGGCGTTATTCGCTATGGTGAGAAGTTTATGAAAGCCATGGAAGAAGGCAAGTGGGACCTCTCGCTGGTCGATCCAGAGGAGCTGCGCAAGTCGCAAGCCACCCTTGTCTATGGTCAGATGAACGAGCCTCCTGGGGCACGCGCTTCCGTAGCACTTTCGGGCCTGACCGTCGCAGAGGAGTTCCGCGATCATGGAGGTAAGGATGGAGCACCTGCCGATATCATGTTCTTCATCGATAACATCTTCCGTTTCACTCAGGCTGGTTCTGAGGTGTCGGCTCTGTTGGGTCGTATGCCTTCGGCTGTGGGTTATCAACCTACCTTGGCATCGGAGATGGGTGCCATGCAGGAACGAATCACTTCTACGAAGAAAGGTTCTATCACCTCTGTGCAGGCTGTTTACGTGCCTGCCGACGACTTGACCGACCCCGCTCCTGCCACAACCTTCTCGCACCTCGACGCCACAACGGTGCTCGACCGTAAGATTACCGAGCTGGGTATTTACCCTGCCGTTGATCCGTTGGCTTCCACCTCGCGTATTCTTGATCCGCTTATCGTAGGTAAGGAACATTACGAGTGCGCTCAGCGTGTGAAGGAGACCTTGCAGCATTACAATGAGTTGCAGGACATCATCGCCATCCTGGGTATGGATGAGTTGTCGGACGAGGACAAGCTCGTCGTGAACCGCGCTCGTCGTGTGCAGCGCTTCCTCAGCCAGCCGTTCGCCGTGGCAGAGCAGTTCACGGGTGTACCTGGCGTGATGGTTAGCATCGAGGACACGATTAAGGGCTTCAACGCTATTCTCGACGGAGAGGTCGACGACCTTCCCGAGCAGGCATTCATGAATGTCGGTACCATCGAGGACGCCAAGGCTAAGGGTAAGAAACTGCTTGAGGCAGCGAAGGCTTAATCATTGGTTTGAAGGCTTTTAATACTTTGAGTCATGCTGAAACTTAAAATCGTTAGTCCCGAAAAGGTCGTATATGATGGCGACATAGAGAGTGTGATAGTGCCTGGTACGCTCGGACAATTCGAGATACTCGACAACCATGCCCCCATCATCTCCTCGTTGACCGACGGAATGGTGGTGTACACAGGTAAGGACGGCAAACAAAGCATCGAAGTGCATGGCGGATTCGTTGAGGTTAAGAAAAACGAAGTCTGCGTTTGCGTGGAGGTGTAACCTACAACAGTCAATGCAATGAATAACATCAACAAAGTGCGCAAAATGGGATTGTGGATGATAGCCGGGGGTACCTTGGCGACACTGACGGTCCTTAACGTTATCCAAGAAACCGCTTGGCTAAACAGGGTTGTATGGGTAGCGCTGGGCGCACTTGCGTTGTGGTTCGTGGTAACGGCTGTCATGCGAATGATGATTTTCCGTAAAAGTAAATCCAGAAAACCATGATGCCTTCGCTGACTGCTATCCGTCTGTTGTGCCCTGTTGTTCATCGTTCTAGGACTGATGTGGCTCTTGGGGTGTTCCTTCTTTGAACGGAAGGCTCCTCAGCTATTGGTGTATTTCGGCTTTGCTTTTATGGTGATACGGGCGCAAGTTGTTCTGACGTTAGTTGGTGTACACGCGTTCGTCATATCAGAAAGCCTGGAAGAGGCCAAGTCGTTTGCCGCCATGGTACTCATCATGTATGGGGTAATGATGGTGGTTACGCACGTGATAAAAATTAATAGATAAGCATACAAATGAAATTGGTTAAACATATTGTCTGCCTGTTGGTGCTGATGATGGCTTGGCTTCCTACGGTGGGAGCTGAGGCTAATGAGTCGCAGTCGATAAATGCCAGCGAGATAGTGCTTGAGCATATCAAAGACACTTACGATTGGCACGTGACCGAAATAGGCGACCGCTCAATCGTCATCAACTTGCCGGTTATAGTGAAGAGTTCCACGGGTTGGCATGTCTTTAGTACGGCTGAGTTTGCGCATGAACCCGACGCCAAGGGTTATCGCATGGGCCCCGCCCAACTGGCTATCGCCACTCGTGGCGAGCATGCTGGCAAGGTGGTGGAGCTGCAGGGCGAGAAGGAAGTGTTGCCGTTCGACATCTCCATCACAAAGACTGTGGCGGTGATGTTCATTAATGTGGTGATACTGCTTCTGTGCATACTGTTGCCTGCCCGTTGGTATCGTAGGCACAAGGCCAGCGATGCCGCCCCCGGTGGTTTCACCGGACTGGTGGAGATGTTGGTGATGTATGTGGAAGACAACATTATTAAGCCTGGTGTCGGCGAGGAAGGTTACGAGAAGTACTCTCCTTATTTGATGACATGCTTCTTCTTCATTTTAGTCTGCAACATTATGGGCGTCATACCGTTCCCGCCGGGATCGGGTAATGTGACGGGTAATATCGCCATTACCTTCTTCTTGGCCGTGTGCACATTCATCGTCACGCAGGTTAGTGGAACCAAGCATTATTGGAAGGATATCTTCTGGCCCGAGGTGCCTTTGGCCCTGAAGGCGTTCCCGATTATCCCTGTCATTGAGTTTGTGGGTATTTTCACTAAGCCCTTCGCTTTGATGATTCGTCTCTTTGCCAACATGATGGCTGGACACGCCATTGCGGTATCGTTGATTTGCATCATCTTCATTGTTGCCGCAAAGGCCATGGCCGTAATGATTGGCATGTCGGTGCTTGGCATTGTGATGGCTGTGTTCATGATGTTGCTCGAGTGCATGGTTTGCTTCATCCAGGCAATGGTGTTCACAATGTTGAGTTCTATCTTCATTGGACTCGCAAGAGAAAAATAAACATTAATAATAACAATAAAAACCTTAAAGATTATGATTTCATTATTATTGGCAGCTGAAGCTGCAGCAGGTCTTGCTAAGTTGGGCGCTGGTATCGGCGCTGGTATCGCTGTTCTCGGTGCAGGTATCGGTATTGGTCGCATTGGCGGCCAGGCCATGGACGCTATGGCTCGTCAGCCCGAGGTGATGAACAAGCTTTTCACGAACATGATCGTGGCAGCTGCTTTGGTGGAGGGTGTTGCTCTGTTCGCAGTGGTTGTAGCATTCCTTTGCATCTAATCGTCGTAAGAGTTAAGCGCTGCGTATGGATTTGTTAATGCCAAGTACAGGCCTGCTTTTCTGGATGACTATTGTCTTCCTGATTGCGCTTTGCATCCTGGGTAAATGGGGTTTCCCCTCCATCTCAAAGATGGTAAAGGAGCGCAAGGCCTTCATCGACGATAGTCTCCGCAAAGCGCATGAGGCCAACGAGAAACTTGCCAATATCCAGAAAGAAGGAGAATCCATTCTGCAGGAAGCCCGCGAGAAACAGGCAGCCATCATGAAGGAGGCTACCGAGACCCGTGAGGCGATTGTCGCTAAGGCTCAGGAGAAAGCGAAGGACGAAGGTGCTCGCCTGATTAATGACGCGAAAGCGGAAATTGTGACGGAGAAGCAACAAGCCATTCGTGAGATCCGAGCTCAGGTCGCTGAGTTGTCAGTGAAGATTGCTGAGCGCATTGTGCGCGAGAAGCTTTCTGGCGACGGCAAGCAGATGGAACTGATTGACAAACTGCTGGATGAAGTGACTGTTGATGACAAAACGAGTAAATAGTTGTAGCATATGGATTTAGGTGTAATATCGGTCAGGTATGCCCGCGCACTCTTGAAGAGCGCTACGGATATGAAGCAAGAGGATGCTGTATATAAGGAGATGCTTGTGCTTTCGCAGAGTTATCTCCAAGTACCGGCCCTTCGCTCCACGATAGACAATCCCATGCTCGATAAGGACAAGAAGAATGCCTTGCTTGAGGTAGCTTGTGGTGGACAGGTCTCAGACCTGACACAACGTTTCCTTCAACTTGTTCTGAACGAGGGTAGGGAGAGCACCCTGCAATTTATGGCTGCTTCTTATTTAACGCTTTATCGTCAACAGAAAAACGTCACTCGAGGAAAACTGACTACCGCTGTTGCTGTCTCGCCCGAAACGGAGCGTAAGATGAAGGCAATGGTGGAAAGTAAAACTCATGGAACGGTGGAGTTCAACACAGAGGTGGATCCCAATATTATCGGAGGGTTCATCTTGGAGTATGACACCTACCGGATGGATGCAAGTGTCAAGACGAAACTTAACACGATTCTTAATCAATTAAAGAAATAATCAATGTCAGATAAAATTAGACCAAGCGAGGTGTCTGAGGTTCTGCTGAAGCAACTCGAAGGCGTTAACTCTGCTGAGCAGTTTGACGAGGTGGGTATGGTGCTGACCGTTTCAGACGGTGTGGCACGCATCTACGGACTGCGTAATGCAGAGGCCAGTGAGTTGCTTGAGTTTGAAAATGGCACCATGGCTATCGTGATGAACCTGGAGGAAGACAACGTGGGTTGTGTGCTTTTGGGTTCTACGGCTGGTATCAAAGAGGGACAGAAGGTTAAGCGTACACACCATATCGCTTCGATTCGTGTGAACGACAACTTCCTGGGCCGTGTGGTCAATCCTCTGGGTGAGCCCATTGATGGCAAGGGTGACATTGACCTGACTGATTCGTTTGAGATGCCCTTGGACCGAAAGGCCCCTGGTGTGATCTATCGTCAGCCGGTGAAGACCCCTTTGCAGACAGGCTTGAAGGCTGTCGACTCAATGATTCCTATTGGTCGTGGACAGCGAGAGTTGATCATTGGTGACCGACAGACGGGTAAGACCGCTGTAGCCATTGATACTATCATTAACCAAAAAGCCAATTATGAGGCTGGAAAGCCTGTTTATTGCATCTATGTAGCCATTGGCCAGAAGGCCTCTACGGTGGCTGCATTGGTGCAGACGTTGAAGGAGCATGGCGCTCTGCCATATACCATCATCGTTAGTGCTACGGCTGCCGATCCTGCCGCCATGCAGTATTATGCTCCGTTTGCGGGAGCTGCTATTGGTGAGTACTTCCGCGACCGTGGGTTCGATGCCCTTGTGGTTTACGACGACCTGTCTAAGCAGGCTGTGGCTTATCGTGAGGTGTCGCTTATCTTGCGTCGTCCTTCAGGACGTGAGGCCTACCCTGGTGATGTGTTCTACCTTCACTCACGTTTGCTTGAGCGTGCCGCACGTATCAATGACCAGCAGGAGATTGCCGAGAGCATGAACGACCTGCCCGAGAGCCTTAAGGGCCATGTGAAGGGTGGAGGTTCGCTGACGGCCCTTCCTATCATCGAGACTCAGGCTGGCGACGTTTCGGCTTACATTCCCACAAACGTGATTTCCATTACCGACGGACAGATTTATCTGGAGACTGACTTGTTCAACCAGGGTTTCCGCCCTGCCATCAATGTGGGTATTTCCGTCAGCCGTGTGGGTGGATCTGCACAGGTGAAGAGTATGAAGAAGGTGGCCGGTACGCTGAAGATCGATATGGCCCAGTATCGTGAGCTCGAGAGCTTCTCCAAGTTCTCAAGCGACATGGATCCTGTTACCGCCATGACAATCGACCGAGGACGTAAGAACAACCAGCTTCTTATCCAACCCCAGTATAGCCCAATGCCTGTAGGCGAGCAAATCGCTATTCTGTATTGTGGTGTGCATGGTTTGATGCACGACGTGGAGGTGGAGATGGTTCGCTCTTGCCAGGATCAGTTCTTGGAGCAGATGCGTACCAAGCACCAGGATGTCATCGACAACCTTGCGTCTGGCAAGCTTCTCGACGAAGATGTCAAGACGATCGAGGAAGTGATGGCAAACGTCACCGGACAGTTTAAGAAATAATAGCCTATGCCGTCATTAAAAGAGATCAAAACCCGCATTGCATCTGTAAAGAGCACTCGTAAGATTACGAGCGCCATGAAGATGGTTGCGTCGTCCAAACTCCATCACGCTCAGACCGCCATTCAGAACATGCTTCCCTACGAGAACATGTTGGAGCATATCTTGAAAGGCTTCTTGGTTTCCATGCCCGATGCTGAAAGCGTTTACAGCTTGGAGCGTGGTGAGGTGAAGAAGGTGGCGTTGATCGTTTATTCGTCTAACAGTTCACTCTGTGGCGGATTTAATGGCAACGTCATTAGGATGATGCAGCAGGCTATTGCGGGTTATAAGGCTCAAGGAATCAGCGACATTACGATTTATCCGATAGGTCGTAAGGTTGCTGAGAAGGTGACGAAACTGGGTTGCCAATGTGCTGGCGACTTTACAGAGTTGGCTGATAAGCCTAATGCGAAAGGTTGTGCAGACATCGCCAAGGAGATTGCGGTGAAGTTTGTTGATGGCGAATACGATAAGGTGGAGATGATTTACCATCATTTCAAGAGTGCAGGAACTCAAATCCTCACTCGTCGCACCTTCCTTCCCATCGACTTGTCTACGGAGAAGATCGGTAATTACAACGATCGTGACCTTAGTTCTAACCTTGTAACGCAGAAGGCCCAGGAGTATTTGCGCAAGAAAGGCGTGTCGAAAAGCCGTAAGAGCGAAGAAGTGGTTGAGCTGAATGACAATTTCATCGTGGAGCCCGACATGGAGTCGGTACTCTCGGTGCTCATCCCTAAGCTTCTCAACCTGATGGTTTACACGGCTTTGCTCGACAGCAATGCTTCAGAGCACGCCGCTCGTATGGTGGCCATGCAATCTGCCACCGATAATGCCGATGAACTGTTGAAGGACCTCAACCTTGAGTTCAACAAGAGTCGTCAGGCAGCCATCACAAGCGAACTTCTTGATATTGTGGGTGGATCTGTCAACAATTGATGAGTCTGCCGCCTAATATGAGCAGAGGTGCCATAGGATATGATTCCTTGACACCTCTGCTTTTTTCGTTAAAGCATAAGTTATGCTCTGTGTTCTTCGTTCTGAGTTTTGACCTTATGTCGCTGTTGTCGCTTGTTGTTGCTGACGTCGCTTAAGCTTTCAGTTGCAACATCAGGCAGCACCAATCCTCTTGTTTCTTACGTCCTGTTTCCGTAAAGCCTAATGCGGTGGCTTTGTCAAGGAGAAGTGGAATATCGCTTTCGTAGAATCCGCTGATGATGAGATGGGCGTTGGAAGCCATCACTTCCTTAAATGCCTCCATATCGTTGAGCAGGATATTGCGGTTGATGTTTGCCATGATCACGTCGAAAAGACCCGACACGTGGGTCAAGACGGAGGCGTCTCCAAACATCACCTGCATATTGTCCACATGGTTGAGTTCTGCGTTGTATTTGGCGTTGTCGGCGCTCCATTCGTCAATGTCGTAGCCCACAACGTCCTTGGCGCCCAACTTGGATGCGGTGATGCCCAGGATGCCCGTTCCGCATCCGCAGTCGAGCACGCGCTTTCCTTCGGCACCAAGTTGCAAGAGCGATTCTATCACCATTTGCGTCGTGTTGTGTGTGCCTGTGCCAAAAGCCTGTATGGCCTTGATGCCAATAAGCGTGGAGCCCTGTGGGGCCGTGGGTTGTTCGCGTCGTGCGTCATACACGATGATTTGTCCGTTGATGTTGATGGGGTCGAATCCCGATTCTTCCCATTGCTCGTTCCAATCTTTGTCCTCCATATCTTCGAGCGAATAGGTTATGTTGACACCCTCCAAGAGTAATGTGGAAAGCGAATAATCGAGCGCTCCTTGGTCGAATAGTTCTGTTTGCGCATAGCCTTTCAGGCCGTCGGTGGTTTCCTCGAATGCCTCAAAGCCAACTTCTCCCGCCACGCATGATATTAAGTCGCGAGCCGTCTGCCTCAAAGCGTCAGGTCCTGTCACCTTAAAGTGTGCTACTTTGTATTTCATCTTGCTATTGTTATTTTTTGCAAAATTAAAAAATAATAGGGAAAAACCTATCATAGTTTAGGGGTTTTCCTTATATTTGCAGTAAGAATAAATGTATTTTTGCAAGCTGAAAAAGAAGGTATTTTAAAAGCATACAGATATGAAAAAGATTTTTCTTCTCTTAGCTTTTGCAGGGCCAATTTCTTTGCAGGCTTGGGCTCAGAGCGACGACATGTATTTCATGCCGAGCAAGTCTAAGGCAAAAGATGTGGCTCAAGAGCCCCCCGCATACTATGTGGGTAGCAGCCGAAATGTAGATGAGTATAACCGCAGAGGTCGCTTTTGCAGTCATTATCAGCCTATTGGTGGCGACTCGTTGAGTGCCGATGTGTTCGAATTCCAGAAAGGTGCTGGTGTTTATCCTGATTCCAGCTATGTCGACACCTCATTTGCCTATGAGAATAATTCGTACTGGGACGATGAGGATTTTCGATATACACGCCGCATGAGCCGTTGGGATGGATTCTATAATCCTTGGTTCTATGGTTACTGGGGACCAAGATACTATGGCTTCTACGACCCATGGTATGACCCTTGGTGCTATGGCGGCTATGGAGGATGGTATGGCTGTTGGTATGGTGGTTGGTACGATCCCTGGTACTATGGCTATGCTGGTTACTACGGTTGGGGCTGGCCCTATTATCGTGGTTGGTATGGCTGGGGCTGGAACTATCCCTATTGGGGTGGTGTCCACATCCATTACGCTGGTGGCAATCCTCGCGGATTGACGGGTAACCGCACGTGGAGTTATGGCGCTGGAAGCAAGTCTGGCGTCGGATCAACGAGCGGACGATACAATGGGGCGTACGGCAATCGTGTTACCACGGGCTCACGCAACAGTTACACTTCACGAAGCAACAACAATCGCTCGTTTGGTTCGCGTACCAACAGAACCTACAATTCCAATTCGCAAAACCGCACCTATACGCCAAGCCGCTCCTACAACTCCTTTGGCAGCAACACTCCTTCGTCGGGTAGCTTTGGCGGATCCGTTGGCGGTGGCTTCGGAGGCTCACGCTCAGGCGGAGGCTTCGGTGGTGGCCATTCTGGCGGTGGTGGCGGAGGCCATTTTGGTGGTGGCCGACGCTAACTGTTATGGACGAGGTTTTAAGCCCCTTAAAGAAACAACATCTATTTATATAAGACATTATTATGATGAAAACAAAATACAGTATCATCGCAGCATTGGCCCTTGTGGCAGTTCCTCTGTCGGCCCAGGAAACCTATCAGGACACGAAGTTGGTTGATAGTGAGCTCAACGGCACAGCCCGTTACGTGGGCATGGGTGGCGCCATGGAGGCTCTGGGAGCCGACATCTCTACCATTGGAAGCAATCCGGCTGGCATAGGCCTTTTCCGATCCAGCCAGGTGTCGCTCTCGGGTGGATTTGTGGCGCAGAAAGACGCCACCACGTCACCTTCCTTTGGCGGTATTAACGCTCGTATAGATGGCAACAAGACCAATGCGAGCTTTGACCAGGTAGGTTTAGTTTATGCTTTCCGTACAAGTCAAAGCAGTTTCCTGAACTTTGCGTTCAACTATCACAAGAGCAGGAATTTCGATCAGATACTTACTGCTGGTGGTGTGCTCAACAAGGCTTCGCAGAACAAACTGACTGCTATGAAGTATCCCTATGGAACCGATTACAATTGGAATGGTGTGGACGCCAACTATTCGGCTTTGCTGACCCCCATCATGAATGAGGAGAACAAGCAGGTGGGATTAGATTACCTCAACGGAACAGAGTATCTCTTTGGGCAATACCAAAAGGGCTATATAGGCGAGTATGACTTCAATATCAGCGGAAACTTAAACGACCGTGTGTTTCTTGGACTGACTGTTGGTTTGCGTGATGTGAACTATCGCTCCAATAGTTATTACACGGAGAACCTGGAGCAGAACGCCATGGCCGAGTCGTGGGAAGACCTGCGCATCGATGGCCAAGGCTTCGACTTGAAGGCTGGTGTTATTTTCCGTCCTGTTGAGACCTCGCCCTTCCGCATAGGCCTTTATGTGAATACTCCAACGTGGTATGACCTTACGCTTTCATCGGCTAACGATGTGACGATGACCGACGCGGCGGGCTCTCTCGACAAAGGCCAGAAGGCCGACTATGATTACAAGGTCTACACGCCTTGGAAGTTTGGCGTTAGCTTAGGCCACACCTTGGCAGGATGCTTGGCTCTGGGCGCCACCTACGAGTATTCCGACTATGGCTCCATCGACAACCGTATCAATGATGGCGGCTATTACGACGATTGGTCTTACTATTTCCAGCAGAGCTCAAGTGATCGCACAATGAACCGCCACACCAAATCGACTCTGAAGGGCGTAAGCACCTTGAAGCTGGGCATGGAGTTTAAGCCTATGCCCGAATTCTCCATCCGCTTGGGTTACAACTATATGAGTCCGATGTTTAGCGAGAATGGGTTTCGCGACGGAAGTCTTGAAAGCCCGGGCTCGGCTTATGCCACCTCAACCGATTACACCAACTGGAAGTCGACCAACCGCGTAACGGCAGGCTTTGGCTACCAGATGAAGAAGTTCTTTGTGGATTTGGCATACCAATACAGTCAGACTGATGGTGATTTCTATCCTTTCATGAGCTACGTGGCCAATAGCGCCTCTTCTCCCGACAACTGTATAGCTGATGGTGTGAAGGTGAGCAACAAGCGTAACCAAATGCTGGTCACTCTCGGCTATCGCTTCTAATAGGCAGTACATCTCGTTTGTTGTGGTATCTGTTGCGTCCACAACACCTTATATAAGAATGGCTTATTTTGCGCCCATCGTCATGTGGACGGCAAAATAAGCCATTTTCGCTTTAATCTCCAATCGGTCATAAGACCGAAACAGGAAGATTATTAGGATGTTATTAATTCTTTCATTAGAATCTTATAACCGATTTTGGTTTAGGGTTCGTGGATAACGAAAGGATAATTTGTGTGATATTGTGTGGTTACTTCTTGTTTTCGTTTATCTTATCCACCACAATGGCTATGGCGCCATCGCTGGTAACGTTACAGGCTGTTCCAAAACTATCCATGGCAATGTAAAGGGCTATCATCAAGGCTTGCGCTTCTGTGTCGAAGCCAAGGATGCTTGCCAGCGGAGCTAATGCGGCCATGATGCAACCACCTGGCACGCCCGGAGCCGCCACCATGACAATGCCCAGCATGAGGGTGAAATGGAGGAAGGTGGCGAAATCGTGTGGCATGCCGTTAATGAGGCAGATGGTGAGGGCGCAGCACGAAATCTTCATGGCCGAACCTGGCATGTGGATGGTGGCGCACAGGGGTACGACAAATCCCGCTATTCCCTCGCTCACCTTGTTTCTCAACGTTTGGGCAAAGGTAACTGGGATTGTTGCGGCCGACGAAGATGTGCCCAAAGCGGTGAGATAGGCGGGGAGCATGGTACCCAATAGGCGCAATGGGTTGCGCTTGGTAGTAAGGCCTGCAATGGTGTAGGCGTAGAGCAGGATGATGATGTGGAGCGCAAAGATCACCAATATGATATAGGCGAAGATGGTGACGATTCGAAGCACCTGGCCACTATTTGTCATAGAGAGGAAAATGCCGAAGATGTACAGGGGCAGCAGGGGGATGATGGCCTTGGCTATCACGCCAGCCACCACATCTTTCATTTCGTTGAAACAATTGCGCAGGGTTTGCAACTGTCCATAGCTAATGCCCAGACCCATGATGAACGACAGCACCAAGGCGCTCATTACATCGAGTAAGGGCGGTATCGATACTGTGAAATAAGGTTGCAAGTCCTCGGGTTTAGCCACTTGCGCCATGCTTTCGGTGCTTGCCACCAATGAGGGAAACAACCATTCGCCCACGCCGTAGCCCATTAAGGCGGCAAACGAGGTGTCGGCGTAGGCTATTGCCACCGTGAGGAGCAGCAGTTTGCCCGATCCCTTGCCTATCTCGGAGATGGCGGGCGTAACCAAGCCGATGATGATCAGCGGGATCATGAACCCAAGGAATTGGCTGAACACACCGTTGAAGGTCATAAACACTCTGGCAACGGAATCGGGAAGAACGTTGCCTAAAATAATTCCAAGTGCAATCGCAAGGGCGATGCGAAACAGGAGTGATGAGAATAGTTTACGCATGGATCATTGGGTTGAGTGTCGCAAAATAAGCATTAGCCCATCGTGCGGCGGTGTTTTTAATTCATTTTGATGGTTGACAGTATTCTATTTAATGGTTGATAGTATTCTATTTTAGGTATTGTGAGTTGATATAGGTTATATGTTGCAAACGAAAAAAGGGTATCTTTCTCAGATACCCTTCCTTTCTTTTGTGACTCGCATGGGGCTCGAACCCATGACCCCAACATTAAAAGTGTTGTGCTCTACCAGCTGAGCTAGCGAGTCTTTAGACTTTGGAAACGTGTGCGCTTCCTTGTTTGTAAGGCTTCAAATAGAGCGCCTTTCAAATTCGACTGCAAAGGTACGTTAATTTCTTGGTTTATGCAAATTATTGGACTGGTTTTTAACATGAGATGTGTTATTTTTCGGTTAGGGATCGTTTTGTGCTTGGAAAAAGGCCGATTATTGCTGGCAAATGGGGCGCAACTCATGGAAAATGTGTACTTTTGCATTTTCAAAAGTGCAAAACGTAGTATGGGATTATTTTTGAAAAGTTGTTTGACATTTGTGGGTGTGCTTTCGTTATCCGTATCTCCTGTAGCCGCTCAGCGGTTGCCTCGCGAGACCTCTGGGGCCACCAAGGCGCTAAAGGGCGATTCGACGACCATCAACGACCGGCTCCAACAGTTGGCTACCCGCCTCATGCGCAATAAGCAGGGTAGCGTTATCGCCATAGAGCCCTCAACGGGCCGCATTCTCGCCTTGGTGAGTCGCAATCGCGTCGACGAGGGCATCAATCGTGCCGTGTCGGCGGTTTATTCTCCAGGATCCACTTTCAAGGTGGCGCAAGCGTTGGCGATGTATTCCGAAGGCGTATTGCCTGCCGACAAGACCTATCCTTGCCATAAGGGTTTCTATTTCAATCGCATTCATATTGGTTGCCACGAGCATCGTTCGCCACTCTCCCTTGTGCAAGCCCTTGGTCAATCGTGCAATTCTTATTTCTGTAAGGCATTCCAGGAGATGGTCGACGACCGCAAGACCTACCTCACCAAGTATCGCGCCATTAACACCTGGGCCAAGTATATGCGCAGCATGGGTCTGGGCCATCCCCTTGGGGTGGACCTTCCCGATGAGGCGGGCGGCACCATCCCCGATTCGGCCTCTCTCAATTCACACCATGGCAACTGGAACGGCACCACCATCATGTGGGTGGGAATGGGGCAGGGTGAGGTGAAGACTACCTCGTTGCAACTCTGTAATTTAGCTGCTCTGATTGCCAATCGAGGATATTATTTTATTCCCCACATCCACGATTCCGCGGCCCATGGGCAGCTCGACGCCAAGTTTACCACGCCTGTCAAGGCTATGGGTACAGCTGAGGCCTATCGCCTTGTGGTGCAGGGCATGAGGGCTTGCGTTACGAGTGGTACGGCTGCAAGCATCAACACGCCGGCCTACGCCATTTGTGGAAAGACGGGCACGGCAGAGAACGAGGGTCACGACCATTCAATCTTTATGGGCTTTGCCCCCATGAACAGTCCGCGAATAGCGGTAAGCGTGTATGTGGAGAATGGTGGTTTTGGCGCCGACCTTGCCGCTCCGCTGGCCTCGCTCGTGATCGAGCAGTATCTCACGGGGCACCTCTCTGCAGCATCCGAGAAGAAGGCGAGTCGCTTGGAAAACAAAACCGTTAAGGTGACACCCGTGGAGGTGCCAATCAGTTTCGACGATTTGTAATCCACCCCCATAACAATAGTTGCGCCCTGGTACCATGTGACTAAAGTGGTATCAGGGCGCATTTATATGATCCTGTATTGCTTGCTTTTATGACTTTAGGCTAAAGTCGAACCTTAATCCTCCGTTGGGGTTGTTGTTTACCTGGATGGATCCGCCATGCACCAGTACGGCGTTCTTCACGATGGCCAGTCCCAATCCGGTTCCTCCCATTTTTCGGCTGCGCCCTTTGTCTACGCGGTAGAACCGCTCAAACAATCGGGCAAGATGCTCAGGCGCTACTCCTACGCCGTCGTCCGTAAACGTAAAGTGCCACGTGCCGTCTTTCTCTTGGGCGGTAAGCGTTATGTGCTTTCCCTGTCCGGCGTAGGCAATGGCGTTGTCGGCGAGGTTGCGGAAGATGCTGTAAAGCAGGCTTCTGTTTCCGCGAATCAGGATGTGTGGTGGTATGTTGCACGTCATCGTCATGTTTCGTTGTTCGAGCGCAAACTGTGACTCCTTGTCTACAGTTTGGATCAGCTCGGCCACATCCACATCTTCGATTGACAGCATTTGCGCCCCATCGTCCATGCGGTTGAGCATCGACATGTCTGCAAGCAGAGATGTGAGTCGTTTGCTTTGTGCGTAGCAGCGTTGCAGGAAGATCGAGCGGGTGTTTTCGTCCACTTTCGGATTCTCCAAAATGGTCTCGAGGTATCCTTGTATGCTTGCCACAGGCGTTTTCAGTTCGTGCGCCACGTTTTGTGTCAGTTGGCGTTTCAGCACGTTCTGCTCCTTTTGTGTGCGTTGCAGTTTCAGGTAGAGTTTCACGATACGCTCAGCGGTGTCGCCCAGTTCGTCGGCTGAGAAATTAACGAGCTCGTCGGTCTCGATCTTTCCATCGTGGTCGGCCTTGGTGGCAAACTCGTTCAACTTTGTAATGTTGCTTCCCAGCCTGTGAGTGAACCTATATAGTACCACGGTGAGCAGGAGGATGATTACCGCGGCAAACCATAGGTAGTGCTGGTCGGTTTTCAGGCTTTTGGCCAAATCCACATTGTAGGGTAGGGCGGAGCGTATAACATATTTGTCTTGTGGATAGTAGGTGGCGCTATAAAAATAGTCGTGCCCCATGGTCTTGCTATTTCGGTCGACCGATGATCCGTTGCCCTTGTTCAGCGCTTGTCTCACTTCCGGCCTACGAATGTGGTTGCCCATGTGGCTGATGTTAGTGCTTACGTTGTCGAATATTACGCGTCCGTCTTTGTTGATGATCGTAACGCGAAGGTCGCGTATGGCGTGGCGTGTGAGGTAGTCGTTCAGCCATGCGGCGTTATTTTTCCCACCGCTCACCAGCGCCTCATGCATTTGGTTGTTGTAGTCTTGCAACCGCAAGTTGAGCGTTTCCACCTTATACTGTTTCTCGCGATATTGCTGAAACACGATGAATGCCACGGCGAAGAGCAGAAATAGGGACAGAACGCTCAGGTATAGCTTGTTTCCAATGGATAACTTTTTAGCCATTTACATGAGGGGTTTAAGCATCGAAGTAATAGCCGAACCCCAGTCGGGTCACGAGGTTGTCGGAGTAGGGGCCGAGCTTCTTGCGGAGTCGGGTAATGTTCACGTCCACCGTGCGGTCGGAAACAATCACGTCCATAGGCCAGATCTGCCGAATTAGATCGTGGCGCGAGAACACACGTCCGGGCTGCTCCAGTAGTGTGCAAAGAATGCCAAATTCGGTTTTGGTAAAGTCAACATCCTGACCTTCCACGCTCACGGTCTTGCGGTCGAGGTCTACTATTAACTTATTGAATACCAATTGGTGGCGTTCTTTTTGCTCAGCCTTTGGTTGATGTGATCTGCGGAGCACGGCCTTGATGCGCAAGAGCACTTCGCGAATGGAGAAGGGCTTCGATATGTAATCGTCGGCGCCAGCGTTGAAGCCCATGATCTTGTCGTTCTCTGTACCCTTGGCTGTTAGGAAGATGATTGGCGTATTTCGTGTCTCCTCATTGGCTCTCAGGCGGTGGGCCACGTCGAAACCATTCATGCCTCCCATCATCACATCAAGTAAGATGAGGTTAAAGCTGGCGGCGTCTTTCTCCAGGGCCTCCTCGCCTGAGTAGGCCGTTGTGACGTCATATCCTTGGGTCTCAAGGTTAAACTTCAGGATCTCGCAGAGGTCTTCCTCGTCGTCGACCACTAAGATTTTGGGTTTCGTTTCTTCTTCCATATTTACAAAGATAATTCTTTTTTCTATTTTATGTTGCAAAGTAACACACTTTAATTTTCATTGACGTCACAATTCTGTTACAGTTGTGTTACATTTTGGGGTTGTGTATGGCCCTATGAAGCTACCCAACGCCACCGCCCATCGCCGCCCGTGTAAGACCACCGCTCATTATTGGGCACCTCTCGCTTGGGCCCTTATAAGAGTAGCCCGCAGTAACAGGCATTAATGGCGATAAGAATCCATAGGTAGCAGCGAAGCTGGAGTGAGAACGCCAAACAGGCACAATTATAAAGTTGGCCCACAAAACAACAAAGTAGAAAGATAAGATAGGATTCTTGCCATGGCAAAACACGCGCAAACTCGGTCCTGCCCATCTGGCTTACGAAAACGTTATAATGTTACATATTACAATAGGGTGGTAACCATATCGCAACTCCCGTTTACACCTTGATTGCTAACGTGTAGCTCTTTCCTCTATCCGACGTGATTTGGAGTTGGCTATTCGCCTCGATGATGGGCTTTGTTCTTCTCACAAGCGTGTAAAGCGTATCGTTGGCATACGGCTTCTTTGGCCATAGTCGTTCGCAGATCTCTTTTTACGAAAGGGTGTGGGGGCTGCCGTTATCAGCATTTCGCGCAATGCGTGCTGCATGGGCGTAAGGCACCGCCTGAGGAGGTGGAGAGAAGGTGATTCAACTCGTCATATGTGAGATGACTGCGGTAACATTGCAGGGTGTCGGCATCAACCACATGTCCTGCCTTTAGGAGGGCGTGTAGATACGCCTCGTTCCGATCAGTCGTCGATAATGCCACATTCCCTCCATTGTCTGGCCACAGCTTGTGCGTCGGCCAAGGCGGTAGCCATGGGAAGGGGCGTGTTGTCGTCGATCTGGTAATTGTCGGTAAGAATCTTGGCCATGTCCTCAATGGTAAATTCGCTACCCTGCACCTCGTTCCACAAGAAGGCGGAACTCTCGTTCATGCTGATGATGTTGCTGAAGTCCATATTTTCCTTGCCCTCAGCTACAAGGATATTCTCGCCACAAACGTTGCGGATGTTGAAACCGGGTTTTGTTTTCATGATGGTGTGTTGATGATGATGTTTTTACTGTAAAAAGTGAAGACCGATTGGTCCTTGTATTGTTACGCCACGCCAAACAGGGGAATCCATATACGGCGGTAAAAGGCCAGCAGCCATCGGCGAATGGGGTAGAGGCGGGTCCATAGGTACGAGTAAACTCTCCATTTGCGCCCATCGGTCCTGTCGAGGGTGGTGCGTCCCTTACGGTAAAACCCAACCACCGCACCCTTAACGTCGCTTATTTGGCAATGTTCGCAAAGTAGGTTGCCATCGCCCCTGAGTACCACGTGGGCGCCATCAATACTGACGATGCGATGCAAGACGTAAACACCGGGTTGCGTTTCGGCCAACACGGGATCGCCCACTTTTGGGTTGATGGCCTTTGTTAGCAACGCCTTGTCGCGGTTGTCCTCCAGGAAGGGTCGCATGGAGAACCCTCTCAGGCGGATGGTTACGGTGTGGCCCTCATCCATGAGCTTCAATATTTCGGGCAGCAGGATGGCGTTGGGTATTAGCTTTTCGTGACCGATTATTTCACTTTGATGGTTCTGTTGCATACAATAGCCGATTCAGGGTTGGGCAAGCAATGGAGCGCGTAGATGCCCGTGCTTTCTACGATATGGGTAATGGCGTCGCAGGTTAGGCGGTAGGTGGGCTCGTCCCATTTCATGGTGGAGCATGCGGGTAGCAGCGAGGCAAAAGCCTCTATGGGGCGCAGGCGCTCCACGTGGTTGGCCTCTGCCCTGACAATGGTGGTTACGGCGCCCAGCCGTGCCTTCACGTTGCGGTAACAGGGTGTCTTGCCACTCCATGGACTGCCGTAGATGTAGGGCTGTCCCTCAATGATCCTGATGATGGGATTGTCGTCGTTCATGAGGTCGCATCCGGGAAGATGGCGTAGCCACATGCTCACCTGTGTGGATTTGCCTGTGCCGCTCTTGGCAACAAAAGCGTAGCCGTATCCCTCTTGTCGCACCAGCGAGGCGTGGATCAGCAAGCATTGTTGCCTGCTTGAGGCAAAAGCGAAGGCCAGCATAAGCGCATTGTTGAGTCCAAAACAACGCATGTTGTAGTTGCCATTGAGCGCACAACGACATTCGCTGAAATCGTTGTTGGTTATCAGCAGGCAACAGTCGGCGCCATCGAGGTTTCTTATAATGTATTGGTAGCCACCTTGGTCGAGCCGATCCACAACTGTTAGGCCGTTGCCCGTGTCGAATTCGCGAATACGCTCCCTTCTCGCCTTGGGGAAGGGGCTCAGGTCGTCGTCTACTATCAGGCGGAAAAGAGGTTGCGTCGTCTTGTCATTAACGCGGAAAGGCTCAAACGACGGAATGAGTCGCAACGAGTTGGCACCATCTCCTTGGAAGACGATTTCAACATGAAAGTCGGCTATGCAAAAGCGGCAAACCTTCTCCATTCGTTATTTGATAATCTCAATGTCGCCCGAGATGGGTTGGAAACGAAACTCCGACTCCTTGAGATAGTGGATGTTATAGTTTCCGCCTCCCAGGTATCTTTTGCGCAAGGCAAGGTATTTCTTTTCGGCTTCTTTCTTGGTGGTGGCAAACGACGTGGTGCACGTGGCGTTCTTGAAGCCAATGTTGTCCAAGTAATCGCGCAACTGATAAGAATAGTTTTCGCGGCTATAAAGGAACTTCGTCTTGCTGTCGATGTATGCCGAATCCACCTGTTGTATGTCTGTGAAATAAACCGTTGAATCGTTGAACGATGCGGCAAATCCATAGACGTAAATGGTCTTTGGCTTCAGCGCAGCCCATGCTCCTGTAGTAAGAAGCATGGCTGCCAATGTCATAATAATCTTTTTCGAGTTCATTATCCTTGTTGTCTTTATGATCTTTTGTACCCTGTTGTTGAGGGCCAATATGCCCTTGTGAGCCATCATCCCAAGTACGACTTTAGTCGCTTGCTGTGGTCGTCGTGTCGCAGTCGACGTATGGCTTTCTCCTTGAGTTGGCGTACGCGCTCTCGGGTGAGCCCATACTTCTCTCCAATTTCCTCAAGGGTCATCTCGGGTTGGCCTATTCCGAAGAACGCCTCCAGAATGTTGCGCTCCCTTACGCTGAGCGTTTGCAGCGACCGTCCAATCTCCTCTTGTAGCGACTCCAGAACCAACTGGTTGTCGGTATTGGGCGTGTTGTCGTTGGGGAGCATCTCCAACAGGTTGTTGCCCTCGTCGTTAGACAGCGGGGCGTCGACAGAGACCTGCTTGCCTCGTGCGTTGATGACATCCTTGAGCTTGTCCTCAGGAATGTCGATCTTGTCCAAGAGTTCATCGAGACTTGGCAGGCGCTCGTTCTCTTGCTCAAACTTGCTGACGATTCGTCTTACCTTGTTGACCGACCCCACTTGGTTGAGTGGCAGGCGTACCAGCCTGCTTTGGTCGGCGATGGCTTGCAGGATGCTTTGGCGAATCCACCACACGGCGTAGGAGATAAATTTGAATCCCCTTGTCTCGTCGAACTTTTCCGCAGCTCTAATCAGTCCCAGGTTGCCCTCGTTGATAAGGTCGGGCAGGGATAGTCCTTGGTTTTGGTATTGCTTGGCAACCGAAACCACAAATCTCAGGTTGGCTTTGGTGAGGCGTTCCAATGCTTTTTTGTCGCCTTCACGTATGCGCCTAGCCAAATCTTCCTCCTCTTCGGTGGAGAGGAGCTTCTCATGGCTGATTTCCTGTAGGTAAATCTCCAAAGACACGCTGTCTCTGGTGGTGATTGAATTTGTGATTTTCAGTTGTCTCATCTTAGGTCTGTGGCAGTTAGTTTGATTGCAAAGGTACAAAAAATAAAATAGTAATGTTTCTTTTCATCAAAAAATAGTGATTATTTTTTTTGCCAAATCGTTTATAGGCAGAAATTGGTGGCAATTTAAGGCGTCTTGAGACTCTTTTCGCCCCTTGCCGATGTTTGTTTTTGCAGTCGGGCTTGTGGGCTGTTCTTTTGGCGTAGCCCGTTATGACGTTGATGCGCATGGAAGAATCGGTCCGTTGTGGAGCAATGGGGATGAGAAGCCAAAAAGGCGGAGCGCTTAAACAAGTGCTCCGCCTTCGATGCTTATATGATGTAATGGCGTGTTTCGTGGAATTTATTCGCCCACCCTAACAGCCTTATAGTCGGTCTTTCCTGATGGCCATATGCCTGTGATGAAGAGCACGGGGTTCTTGCTGGTAGAAGCCTCCTTGACAGCTTTCTGCAGATCGGATATCTCCTTCATCTGCTGGTCGTTGGCTGTGAGGATGATGAAGCCGTCGCTGATGCCTGCGTCCTTGAACGCACCACTCTTCACATCCTTCACCTGCAAGCCGTAGCTGATGTCAAGTTGTTTTTTCAACTCGTTGCTTACAGGAATCACCTTTGAGCCGAGCACGTCGAGATCGGCAATTTTCACCACGTTGGTGTTGCCCTGGGCGTTCTTCACGGTAACGGTCTTGGTTTGCTTCTTCTTGTTGTGCAACCATGTAAGGGTAACCTTGTCGCCTGGGCGCTTGCTGCTCATGATCTCCTGACATTCGGCCATCTTGCTGATGTTCTTTCCGTCGATGGAGACAATGACGTCGCCTTTCTCCAATCCGGCAGCAGAGGCTGCGCTACCGTCTTCCACCTTGTCGACATAAACGCCCTCGTTGGTTCCGAGGTCGACCTCCTTGCCAGCCTCTTTCTGCTGGTTGATATAGTTGAGCACGTCGCCACCCGTAATGCCGAGAACGGCTCTTTGCACGGTGCCGTATTTCTTCAAGTCCTCTACCACCTTGTTCATGATGGTTGTGGGAATGGCAAAGCCATAGCCCGTGTAGGATCCTGTGGGAGAATAGAGCATGGCGTTGATGCCCACCAACTCGCCCTGAGAGTTGACCAGGGCGCCACCTGAGTTGCCCGGATTGATGGCTGCGTCGGTCTGAATGAAACTTGAGATGTTGGGACCATCGCTCTGTCCGCCCAGTCCGCGGGCCTTGGCCGAAACGATTCCAGCCGTTACCGTGTTGTTAAGGCCGAAGGGGTTGCCAACGGCGATGACCCATTCGCCAACCTTCAACTTGTCGGAGTCGCCGATGGGCAGGGTGGGCAGGTTCTTGCCATCCACCTTGATAAGGGCCAAGTCGGTGGTGGGGTCGGTTCCAATGATGCGTGCATTGAATTCGCGGTTGTCGTTGAGCGTTACGGTCAGTTCGTCGGCACCATTTACCACGTGGTTATTGGTGACGATATAGCCGTCTGTGCTAATGATGACACCAGAGCCTGTGGCTTCCCTCTTTGGAGTTTGGATTTTTCGCTTCTGCTTGCCTCCATTGCCCTGTGGATTGCCGAAAAATCCGAAGGGGTCGGAGAAGAAGTCGGAGAAGGGGTCGCTTTGTACCTCAACCGTCTGAACCTTTGAGTTTTGTACATATTTGATATGCACCACAGCGGGAAGCGCCTTTTGTGAGGCGTAGGTCAAATCGACGGGTTGTCCCGCAACCGTCTGCTCGGTGGCAGCGTTCACCTTGATGAATGATCCGGTAGAGAAGGCCAGCGCTACAACGCTAAGGCCAACGATCAAGTAACTGGAATACTTTTTCATACGTTTATGGTTTGTTGTTTTCTTTTTTTATCTGTTTGGTTTTCAACCATGAGCCGTGTCCATTTCCTGATTTATATGTGCGGATGGTCCACGTCATTAACGCATGCAAATATAGGCGCAAAAATTGTAAATGTGCCATATTGTCGGTCTACTTTATCCCATTTTAACACTTTGATTTTAACACTTAACGCTTCTTTAGCAGAAAACGTCTAATATTTACATTCGTTTTGTTATGCCAATTTTGGCAGGATGATGTGTCGCTAATCTTCGCACATTAACGGATACATGTGGCAAAATCTAACGGATGGGCTCTAAAATCTTACGTTTCGTTGCACCTGTCTCAATTTTATTTGCTACTTTTGCAGTTTGTAAGGCAGTACCCCGGCTCTATCGCTGGCATCCTTGAGGTGCGAGAGGAAAGTCCGGGCAGCATAAGGCGCTCCACTTCTGAAAATGGAAGCTGTCGGCGACGGCAGGTGTAGGCAGAAGAAAATAACCGCCCCTCCCACGTGGAGGAGCAAGGGTGAGAAGGTGGTGTAAGAGACCACCAGTCTGCGGGTGATCGCAGAGCTGTGTCGGCTGGAGGCTGCAAGTTCATGTATACCATCGTCATTAAGGGTTGCCTGCCCGACAGGCCTTGAGCCTGACGATGGAGGGTAGAACGCTTGAGCGGCAGGGTGACTTGTCGACTGGATAAATGATGGAGCTCTCCTTATTTCATAAGGGGAAACAGAACCCGGCTTACCAGGGTGCTGCCTTACTTTTTATTATACAACGCTTCATTTTTTTTGTAGCGCAGGTATAATAATTATCGAGTTATTTTAGTTATTTGTATGTAACCATTTATTTTTGACAAGACAGATGAAAGAGCTCCAACCCAATTTGCTTGACGACTACGAGCACAAGGTGCAAGGGATGATAGAGCGCCATGAGGACGATGCTGGCTTTCCGAAGCTGGACGACTATCGTTTGACGAAGAAAATGGTGGACGATTATCTTTACGACTATCAGATAGTGCTTGACCGTGAGGGTTCACAACGGTCGCAGTTGACGGTTTATGGCATCATAGCCATCATTCCGACGCTTATCCTCAGCGCGTTTCCCGAGTCGATGTTGCCTTGGGGTAAATGGTCGTTGATGGTGGGAATAGGTATGGGCTTGGCTTTGGCATGCGCCATTAAGGCGGTTAGAATGGTTGTCACAAAGAGCAAATTAGCTTCTTTGAAGCGTTCGAATAAGGATGTGAGTGAGTATGTTAGCGATATTGAAAAATACGTACGCAATCACGAATAAATTACAGATAAGGCGATTAGATTATGGAATTACCTGATTTTATGGCATACAAGGACAGGTTCACCGAGAGTGGATTTGCCGAGAAGATTTCGCGCATTGCCAAGCGCGCTGGCGCAAAGTTGGTGTATGCGGCGCTGATTTTATACTACACATTGGAGAGTGACAAAGTGTCGCTTAAGGACAAGGCCATTATAGTAGGCGCCCTGGGTTATCTCATTTCACCCCTCGATGTGGTTCCCGATGCGTTCCCAATCATTGGCTTGGGCGATGATTTGGCCGTATTGGTATTCGTATTGAAGAAAATTTGGGGCGATGTGTCGGAGGATGTAAAGGCGAAAGCCCACGCAAAACTGTCGAAGTGGTTTGATGAAGACGAGATTCTTGAAGCCGACAATCTTTTCGAAGACACTCCGAAGGCATAACGAAAATAGGTCATTAGATAAAAGGTAGACGTGCTATCTGTCATCTAATGACCTATTTGTTTTCAATGCCTTGTGGCTTAACACGGCCTTTAGGCCTTGTGGTTGCTTATTGGGCTTTGTTGCTTTTGCGCTTCATAAACCATTTGATGGTGAAGTATGCGATGGCAATCACTACAAGAGCCACAATGACCAGCTTGATGTATTCTCCGTATTCCAAGATCTTGTCATGCAGTTGGTTTTCGGGCACGATGGTGTGGAGATACCACCCCATGGTAGCCAATATGCAGTTCCATGCCCCCGCACCGATGGTTGTGTAGAGCATGAACTTCCAATAGTGCATCTTTGCCAATCCTGCAGGAATGGAGATGAGGTGGCGAATGCCTGGAATGAGGCGCCCCGTGATGGTGGCCACCATGCCATGATTGTTGAAATAAGCTTCGCTTTTCTCTATCTTCTCGTGTGAGAGCATGCAGAGCTTTCCCAGTTTGGAATCGGCAAAACGCCAAATGACAGGTCTTCCCAACAACCATCCCGCTAAGTAGTTGATGGAGGCGCCGGCGTCGGCACCCAACGTGGAGAAGAGGATAACCAACCAGATGTCGAGGTTTCCGGCTGCGGAATGATAAGCGGCAGGAGCCACAACCAATTCTGACGGCACAGGTATGACCGTGCTCTCCAAAAGCATCAAGAAAAAGATGGTGCCATAATTGAGATTGGAGAGTAAGGTTGAAATGATGCTCATTCTTTCTTAAATCGTTATTGTTAATGTTATTAATGATGGAGCGTGGATAGCTTTCACGCATTTAGCTCTCTCGGCTGCTCGTAGGCCAAGCGCCAAGCTCAGGGTGCTCCTTGGCGTATTCTTCGTAATTTTCGAATGGCGTTCCCTCTGGGAAAATGCCCTCGAGCATAGGCTTGGACCTGAGTGGGCCTTGCAGAACGGCTTGATGCAGGTCGGCCAAGAACTCGGAACGCAACCCCAAGTCGGCGTCGCACAATGCCAAGAAAGCCCATCCTTCAGGCATGTTTTTGCCAAGACCACCATCCATGATTTCCCTAAAAAGGTCGTGGGCAAACTGGGTGTAGCCACATTCGTAGGTCGAATAAGCTATAAGCGTTTGTATACGTAGGTCATTGTTGGATGCTTCGACGGCGCGCTTAAACCAAACGCGGGCTACTTCTGGTTGATTTTCAAGAAGATAAAGGTAGCCTCTGAGCACATTGTTTTCTGCGGTATTGCGGTCGGGAAGCTCGTCCATCTTCCTGATGCAGGCCAACGCTTCGGCCCGATGGCCCAATTGGGCGTTTAGGATGCATTGTTGCCGGAGAATTTCCAACTTGTTGGGTGAGGTGCTTGTAGCCAGTTTCTCTGCCGTCTTCAAGTGGGCAAGCGCTTCTTGAGGGTGGTTTTGCGCAGCCAGAATCGATGCAATGCCCATGTCGGGCGACTCGCTATAAGGCTGAAGCGCCTGAAGTTTCTTGTAGAACTTGATGGCTTCTGGATAGTTGCCTATGATCGCCAAGGAGTTTGCCTTATGGATGTGTGCGTCGGCGTTTACGGGGTCTATGGCCAACGCATAGTCGCAACTCTCTATGCAAGCGGTCGTGTCGCCCTGTTGAAATTGCGCCAACGCCATGGTGTTCCAATAGTCGGTGTTGTATGGGTTGTCGTCGATCAACTTGTCGAATATCTGCTCGCATAGGTCGAATTGCCCTTTCCCCAATGCCACACGTCCCTGCAACTCACGGTATTGTGGGTCGGTGGTCAGGCTACTTTTTTTCAACCACTCTTCTGTTATGTCTGTGCACGAGTAGTCGGCAAAAAGGGTAGCCACGTCAAGATAGTAGTCTTCAAGGTCGTCATCGCAGACATCGTTTTCCTTTGCTTTCAGATATTGGTTGGCTTCGTCTATGCGTTGGTCGGCAACCATGATCTCGGCCACAATATAATAATAGTCGAGGTCTGTCTTGTCGTCTATCTTTTCGGCCCATTGCATGGCTTCGGCGGCATTCCTGTTCACCAATATAGCCACACGCGCCTTGAAGGTCAAGGGTTGCGTTGCTCCAGGAAACATGTTGATGGCAAGATCGATGGCCTCTATGGCATCGGTCAATCTACCATGAAGGTGATAGTATTCGGCGATGTCGGTGAGGTCGTCGGGTTCCAGATAAATGGAGCTGCCTGCAGAGCGGGCAGCTTCATATCTTTTTAATATGTCATCAAATTGGTTATTCATTTCAGGAACTACCAAGAAGAATAATTGCTTTATTACAGAGATTACTTGTTCTTTTTAGCCCAGGCGTCTTTGAGGCCCACAGTCTTGTTGAATACTGGTGCGGCGTCGGTGGTGTCGGGATCGGCCATGAAGTAGCCGATGCGCTGGAACTGCAGGTACTCGCCAGGCTTGCGTGTTGCGGCGTATTTCTCAACGTAGCAGCAGTTGTTCACGTGCAAAGAGTCGGGATTGAGCAACTCGTGGAAGTCGCGCTCGTCGGCCGAAGGATTCTCCACGAAGAACAAACGGTCGTACTCGCGCACCTCTGCCTTGACGCAATGGTCGGCGCTTACCCAGTGGAGTGTGCCCTTTACCTTGCGGTTGGCGCCTGGCATTCCGCTCTTGCTGTCGGCGTCGTACTCAGCCTGAATCTCGATGATGTTTCCTTCTGCGTCCTTTGTGCAACCGGTGCACTTCACGATGTAGGCGTTCTTCAGTCGAACCTCCTTGCCCGGTGCCAAACGGAAGAACTTCTTGGGAGCGTCCTCCATGAAGTCGGCCCGCTCGATCCAAAGATTCTTTGAGAAAGTGATGGTGTGTGTTCCTGCAGTCTCGTCCTCGGGGTTATTGATGGCTTCCATCTCTTCCGACTGTCCGTCGGGATAGTTGGTGATAACCAGCTTCACGGGGTCGACAACTGCTGACACGCGGGTCGATTTCTTGTTGAGGTCGTCGCGTACGGCGGCCTCTAAGAGAGCCATGTCGTTGAGCGCGTCAAACTTAGTGTATCCTATTGACTGAATGAAGTTCTTGATAGACTCGGGCGAATAGCCACGACGGCGCATGCCACACAGGGTCGGCATACGGGGGTCGTCCCATCCGTTCACCAGATGCTCGTCGACCAAAGTGTGGAGCTTGCGCTTCGACATCACGGTATAAGTGAGGTTCAATCGGTTGAACTCAATCTGTCGTGGGCGGAAGTCGTTCAGTCCTTTCTCTGCTGTGCCATCATATTCCTTCAGGAAATCCACAAACTTATCGTAGAGCGGACGATGGGGCACAAACTCGAGTGTGCAGATAGAGTGGGTTACACCCTCAAAGTAGTCGCTCTGGCCATGTGCGAAGTCGTACATGGGGTAGCAATGCCACTTGGTTCCTGTGCGGTGGTGAGGGGTCTGTATGATACGATACATGATGGGGTCGCGGAAGTGCATGTTGGGATTTGCCATGTCGAGCTTTGCGCGAAGCACCATCGAGCCTTCTACAGCCTCAGGCGTGTTCATCGCTTCGAACAGTCGAAGGCTCTCCTCAACGGGACGGTCGCGGTATGGGCTTGGCGTTCCAGCGGTAGTAGGTGTGCCTTTCTGCTCTGCGATCTGCTCAGAGGTCTGCTCGTCTACATAAGCCATGCCTTTGTTGATCATCCAAACGGCAAAATCCCACAGCTTCTGGAAGTAATCGGAAGCGTAATAGATGTTTCCCCATTTGAATCCCAGCCAACTGATGTCGTGAAGGATGTTTTCTACATATTCGTTGTTCTCCTTCGAGGGATTGGTATCGTCGAAGCGAAGGTTGCAAACGCCATTGTATTTCTCTGCTGCACCGAAGTCCATGCAGATGGCCTTTGCGTGACCAATGTGAAGATAGCCGTTGGGCTCTGGCGGAAAGCGGGTTTGCAAACGGCCCCCGTTCTTGCCAGCTGCAAGGTCTTCCTCAATCAACTGCTCAACAAAACTCACGCTGCGCTTCTCTTCGCTGTTGTTTTCTTTGATTTCCATCTTGTGTTGTTTATTCTATTATTATTTGTTGCAAAGTTAATCATTTATCTACAAAAATTCATCATCGTAGCGTTAAAATGTGCAACTGATTGTTGTGGCATTGTGTAGTTATGTCGATCTGCGCGTTGGCGAGTCGTCTAAGAGTGAGATTGGTTGGGAGAGGCCGTTATGAAGAATTGTCGAAGAATCGTGTTGATTTATGATTGCGATTTTGGTTTTCCTTGCCTGTTATTAGAAAAAACAGACGAGGTAAAATGATATTACGTTCCACGAGGCGGTTGCGGGGTTGTATCTTTGTTCTATTGAAAGAAGCGTAACATATTCTGTGGCCTTGCACTTTTGCGGCTTGGCAAGGGGGCGTAAGGGGAGGGATGGTAGGGCTCGGAAAGGATAGACGAGACAGGAGTGGCGTATTTGTTGATGTTTGACTTTGAAACAAAACAGGGAAAAAACATTTTTGTTTGTTATATATTCTGCCTGATAATAATGTTACCGAAACGGATGGCAGATCGTGCGAGGAATGTAAGAGAACGTTTATCCATCAAGTTTTAATAGAATATAGCGAGGTGAGAATTATTGAGAATGTAAGGAAATTAGTCAAACAAGATTGGCAGGCGTAAAATAGCTTATCCTAAGTGTGGCCAATGGTAATTTCCTGTTACATTATCTGTGTTTTTGAGAATGTGCAAAATAAGTGTAAAAAGGCCAAACTATGTTCGGTTTTTGTAGTATTTGCCACATATTGCATATACGAACCGAAAATCCATCCCCTAAAAAAATTATCGAAAATAAATTAGAAAATCCTTGGTGGAATCGAAATAAATGCGTACTTTTGCAATCGTTATCCTGAATACAATCTTTTTACCTTAAAGAAGACTAATGCCTATTGAGAGTTAATGGCGCTCGCTGTGAAGCAAGCGCCATTTTTCATTTCTCCTTGCACGCATCAACATACAAAAAGCAACCGCAATCCTACCGTTAAGTGTTACGATAGGGTTGCGGTTGCGTTTTGCCTATAATGATTAATGTGTAAAGCCCTGAGGGGGCGCTTGGTTGCCTGTTCAGAAGTTTACTTGATTCCTCGCTGGTTGAGCGCAGCCGAATAACGACGGGCGTTGTTCATGTGCTCTTGATAGGTGGTGGCGAAGTTGTGGGTTCCGCTGAAGTCTTCCTTGGCGCACATGTAGAGGTAGTTGTGGTGCACCATGTTGAGCACGGCGTCGATACCCGCCACGCTGGCTATGCGGATAGGTCCAGGGGGCAGGCCAGGGTTGACGTAGGTGTTATAGGGGCTGCTAACATGGAGCATGTCGTGGTAGATGCGCTTGAGCTCGAAGCGCTTGAGGGCAAACTTGATGGTGGGGTCGGCCTGGAGCGGCATGCCGTTGGGGTATTCGGCGTCGCGGAGCATCAGTCGGTTGTAGTACATACCCGCAATCATAGGCTTCTCCTTGTTGTTGGCCGTTTCCTCGTCAACAATGCTGGCGAGCGTGGCAACCTCCTCGGGTGTCAACTTCAGGTCTTTGGCCTTGGCCAAGCGTGTGTCGTTCCAGAAATGTTTGTTCTCCTTTTGCATGCGGCGTAGCAATCCGCTGAGCGAGATGTTCCAGTAGATGTCGTAGGTGTTGGGCACGAACAGAGCGGCTATTGTCGTGGTGTCGTAGCCATAGGCGTGGCAAGTGTCCTCGTTGCTGAGCGCCTGGGCGATGGTGGCGCTATCCAGCATGAGTTTGTTGCCCAGCACCTCAGCAAGGTCTTGCATGGTGCGAACGGATGGAACCGTGAGGTTCACAGGCTCTTGCATCCCGTTCTTGATGTGTCTGAATGTCACGAACGCGCCCATCGACGGCTTGATGGCGAATCGTCCTGTGCGCACGTGTTTCACCAGATTGCTGTGGCGCGAAAGGGTTTTGAAGGCGTGCAATCCGTGTGTGGTGGCAAAGGGTTGTAGCTTCACGAGCAACGAGTCGTAGTTGTCGTCGTCGTCGACGTAGACGTAGCAAGTTTCGTTCTTGCCTGTGAAGGATGTGAAAAAGTAATAATATCCAATGCCGAGCAAAGCCAAAAGGCATAACGCTGCAGGCGTGAGATATTTTTTCTTGCAGTTGTTTTTCATCATTTATTGCGATTGTAAACTGATGCAAAGTTACATGAAAAGGATGATTTTTCAAAACATTCTTCCTTTATCTTTTAGCATTTTAAGCGGAATTATATATCTTTGCAATATGAAGTTGAATTTCAGCATAAGGTACAAAACGCCCTTTGGGCAGTCGATGCACGTGTGTATCCGTTATATAGACAAGGATGGGCATGTGCGCGATGTGAACGAGCCCATGCGCACCGACGACGGCGATACATGGACCGTGGAGACGGCAGGCATTGTGTTTACCCATGTTCCCATCCGCTATCTTGTTTACACTTATCAGGTTGAGGATGATGCGGGCAAGGTGATGCGTAAGGAATGGAACGCCGTTCCTCGCATGTTCGGCTTGGATGTGTCGCGAAATTACATCTTTCATGACATTTGGCGCGACCTGTCTTTGCAGCACTATATCTATCCCGTGAGTCAAGAGCGAGAGGCAAAGCAGGTTGGCTCCATGCCGTGCTTCAACCGCAGCGTCATATTCCGCATATCGGCACCTCAGGTACGCGAGAACTGTTTGGTGGCGGTGCTTGGTAGTGAGCCGACGTTGGGCGTGTGGAATGTGCGTCGCTATCTTCCCATGCATTATGTGGGCGATGGCGACTGGATGCTTACCATCAACGCCTACGCTATGGTGTTCCCGTTCGACTTCAAGTATGTGGTTGTCGACAAAGCCACCCACGACATTGTGGAGTGGGAGAGTGGCGACAATCGCAAGGCCGATGTGATACGACTGGAAGATGGCGAGCAACTGGTTATTTATGGTGGAAACATCCGCACGAAGTGCAAGTTGGTTTACCACGACGAGTTGCTTGGGATAGACGATATAACGAATCATGAAATACGAGAGCTATATATTTGATCTTGATGGCACATTGCTGAGCACGCTGACCGACTTGGCCGCAAGTTGCAACTATGCCTTGCGGTCGTGCGGCATGCCCGAGCGAACCATCGATGAGGTAAGAAGATTTGTAGGTAACGGAGTGAAGAAACTTATGGAACGCGCTATTCCTCAGGGTGTTGACAATCCTCGCTTCGAGGAATGTTATGCTGCGTTTCGTGAGCATTACATGGTTCACAACTTGGACACCACGGCACCCTATCCGGGCGTGCTGGAAATGTTGGGTCGCCTGAAGGGCCAGGGCGCCAAGTTGGCGGTGGTAAGCAATAAGTTTTATGCTGCCACGCAAGAGTTGGTGAAGCATTTCTTTGGCGACTATGTGGAGGTGGCCATTGGCGAACGTCCCGACATCCGCAAGAAGCCCGCCCCCGACACGGTGGAGGAGGCATTGCGCCAGTTGGAAGCCTCGCCCGATACTGCCGTCTACATTGGCGACAGCGACGTGGACATCGATACGGCGCGCAACAGCCACATGCCATGCATCAGCGTGCTGTGGGGTTTCCGAAGCAAGGAGTTTCTTTTGGAGCATGGTGCCACGCACCTTGTGTCTTCGCCCTCCGAAATTGTTTAGGACGACCGCGAGAAGGCGGGGAAGAAACGCAAATAAAGGGAAATAAGCAAAGCCCTTCGCCAAATGATGAAAGGGAAATAAGCAAGGCCTTTCGCCAAATGATGAAAGGGAAATAAGCAAGGCCTTTCGCCAAATGATGAAAGGGGAAATAAGAAAAGCCTTTCGCAACACGATGATTGCGAAAGGCTTTATGCTTTTTTAGACCTATCCTTATTTATATAAGCTCAGTCTTGAAGTGCAGGCTTGGTTTTACTCGCCCTTGATGGCAGCCACACCGGGAAGCACCTTGCCCTCGATAGCCTCGAGCATAGCGCCACCACCTGTTGACACATAGCTCACCTTGTCGGCCAAGCCAAACTTGTTGATGGCAGCCACAGAGTCGCCACCGCCGATGAGTGAGTAAGCGCCATTCTCCTGAGTGGCCTTGGCAACGGTCTTGGCGATCTCGCCGGTACCGTGTGCGAAGTTCTCAAACTCGAACACGCCCACAGGACCGTTCCACAGGATGGTCTTAGAGCTCATGATGATTTCCTTCCAAGCAGCGATGCTCTCCTCAGAGGCATCCATGCCCTCCCAACCCTCGGGGATAGAGAAGATGGGGAATACTGAGCGAGCGGTGTCGTTAGAGAACTCGCGGCCGCAAACGGTGGCAACCGAGAGGCTGAGGTTCACGCCCTTCTTCTTGGCCTCCTCAATCACGTTGAGAGCCTCGGGCATCAAGTCGTCCTCGTGGAGCGAGTCGCCGATGCTACCACCCTGTGCCTTGATGAATGTGTAACCCATGCCGCCGCCAATGATCAGGTTGTCGACCTTGTCGAGCAGGTTCTTGATGACGCCGAGCTTAGAGCTTACCTTAGATCCGCCGATGATGGCTGTGAAGGGGTGCTGTGCGTTCTTCATCACGTTGTCGATAGCGGTAACCTCCTTCTCCATGAGGTAGCCAAGCATCTTGGCGTCCTTCTCGAAGTAGTCGGCGATGACAGCGGTTGAAGCGTGACGACGGTGAGCTGTGCCGAAAGCGTCGTTGACATAGACGTCGGCGTAAGAAGCCAACTTCTGGGCGAACTTCTTCTGGCTTTCCTTCATGGCCTTCTTGGCCTCGTCAAACTCAGGAGTGCCTTTCTCGACACCTACAGGCTTGCCCTCTTCCTCGGGGTAGAAGCGCAGGTTCTCGAGCAGCAGGGCCTCTCCGGGCTGCAGGGCTGCAGCCTCCTTCTCAGCGTTGCCACAGTCGGGAGCGAACTTCACGTCGACACCCAGGCGCTCTGACACCTTGCCAACAATCTGCTGCAGGCTGAGCTTGGGGTTCACCTTGCCCTTGGGCTTGCCCATGTGGCTCATCATGATGACAGACCCGCCATCGGCCAGGATCTTCTTCAATGTGGGGAGGGCACCGCGAATACGGGTGTCGTCAGTCACATTGCCATTCTCATCCAATGGTACGTTGAAATCTACACGAACAATGGCTTTCTTGCCTGAAAAGTTGAATTCGTCAATTGTCATTTTATCTTATGTGTTAAATGAAAAATAATCTTTTTGCACGGCAAAGTTACTAAAAAGATGAGAGATTGTATACCCGCTAAGCCACATTTTTTGCTTTTTTATATAATGTTGCTGTGTTTGCCAGATAATCTTGGCAAGGAGCGGGCTTTCTATGCGGGGTTTTCATACTCCGTGGTGTCGGCGATGCCTGCCTCGCGGAGGGCTTCCTGGCGTTCCCGGCAGGTGCCACATTGTCCGCAATGCACCTCTCCGCCCTTGTAGCAGCTCCACGTCTCGCTGTAGTCTATGCCCAGTTGCTTTCCGTGGCGCGCTATGTCGGCCTTTGTGATGTTGGTGTAGGGTGCCTCAATGGTTACGTCCTCAAACGTGCCCGCCTGGGCTGCCGCCGACATGGCGTCTACAAATGCGGGGCGACAATCGGGATAGATGGTGTGGTCGCCGCCGTGGTTGGCCATCAGCACGTGTTTCAGGTGGTTGCTCTCGGCTATGCCTATGGCTATGCTCAGCATGATGCCGTTGCGGAAGGGCACCACGGTCGACTTCATGTTTTCCTCGTCGTAGTTGCCCTCGGGAATGGCGTCGGCCCCTTCGAGAAGGCTCGACTTGAAGTATTGTGGCATGAAGCCGAGGTCGATGGTGATGTGCGGTATGCCGAGGCGCTTGCAATGCATCTCTGCGAATGGAATCTCGCGGTTGTTGTGGTTGCTGCCGTAGTTGAAACTCACGCCCAGCGCTATTTGGTCCTTAAACTCATAGAGCATGGTGATGGAATCCATGCCGCCACTTACGATGATTACTGAATCTTTCATGGTTTGCTAACGTTTTTTTTGAATGTGCTTATCCAAACAGGAACCGAAGGGCCTCCTCCACCTTCCTGACCGGATGCAGTTGTATTTTGTGTTTTTTCTTGTCGATGCTTTTTAAGTTGTATGCGGGGATGATCATGTGGGTAAACCCCAACTTCTCGGCCTCCGATATGCGTTGCTCCACGCGGCTGATGGGACGCACCTCGCCGCTGAGTCCCACTTCGCCCGCCATGCACCATCCCGCCTCGATGGGCGTGTCGACGTTGCTCGAGAGCACGGCGGCTATGACGCTGAGGTCCATGGCCATGTCGGTCACGCGCAGGCCTCCCGCGATGTTCAGGAACACGTCTTTCTGTATGAGCTTAAATCCCACGCGCTTCTCCAGCACGGCCAGCAGCATGTTGAGCCTTCGCTGGTCGAACCCTGTGGCCGAGCGCTGTGGCGTGCCGTAGGCGGCTGTGGAAACGAGCGCTTGCGTCTCCACCAGGAACGGTCGCACGCCTTCGATGGCCGACGAGATGGCTATGCCCGACAGGCCTTCGTGGTCTTCGGTGAGCAGCAGCTCCGAGGGGTTCGACACCTGTCGCAGGCCCTCTTGCCCCATCTCGTAGATGCCCAGTTCGGAGGTGCTTCCAAATCGGTTCTTGATGCTTCTTAGGATGCGGTACATGTAATGTTGGTCGCCCTCAAACTGGATGACCGTGTCGACGATGTGCTCCAGGATCTTCGGTCCGGCCAATGTGCCTTCCTTATTTATATGGCCTATGAGGATGACGGGCACGCCGCTGGTCTTGGCGAAGCGCAGCAAGGCCGCCGCGCACTCTCTCACCTGGGTGATGCTTCCGGGCGACGAGTCTACGGTGTCGGTGGCGATGGTTTGTATGGAGTCTACGATGAGCAGCTCTGGGTGCACCTCCTGTATCTCGGCGAAGATGTTCTCGAGCGATGTTTCGCAAAGCACGAACACCTCGCCCCTGGGCATCTCGCCCTGTGCGCTGGTGGGGCGCAGTCGGTCGGCCCTCATCTTTATTTGGTGGGAGCTCTCCTCTCCGCTTACATACAGGATGTTGCGCTCAGGCATGCTAAGGATTGTTTGCAGGGTCAGCGTGGATTTTCCTATGCCGGGCTCACCGCCCAAGAGGATGATGCTGCCTGGCACGATGCCGCCGCCCAACACGCGGTTGAGCTCCTCGTCGTGGGTGTCGATGCGTGGCTCGGCCTCATGCGAGATGTCGTGGAGCTTCACCGGATGGTTGCGGCGCGGGTCGCTCACGCCGCCTGCCTTGCCTTGCCTTACCGACAGGGCCGCTTGCTTGGCGGCTGCCGTGCCATAGTCGGCCGCAACCTTTATCTCCTTAAACGTGGACCATTGGCCGCACGAGGGGCATTTGCCCAACCACTTGGCCGACTCGTATCCGCAATGGGAACACACAAACATCGTCTTGTCTTTTGCCATGAGCACTATTAATTTTAGGCAAAAATAATATATTTTTCTCAGTATTACAAAATTTTTATTCGTAACTTTGCAATTATGAATAATATGAAGTTGTGTTTGATAATAGCCCTCCTTGCCGTGCTCGCCTCGTGCGGCGCGGATGTGAAGAAACAGCGGAGGCTGAGTCGTGAACAACGCAAAGCCTTGTTGCGCGCCGATTCGGCCGCCCTCAAGATAGCCACCACGCCCACGATGGACTGCCTGCCGCTTTTCGTGGCCGTTGCCGACAGCTGCTTTAAGCAGGCGGGGGTGGATGTGCACCTTCGCCAATGCAACGCCCAGATAGATGGCGACACGCTCATTGCCAACGGCTATGTGGAGGGCGTGGTGTCCGATTTGGTTCGCACCGAGAGGTTGCGCCGCATGGGCACGCCCCTTCAGTATGTGGCGGCTACCAACGCCTCCTGGCAACTGGTAGCCAACCGCACGGCGCGCGTGAAAAGCGTGGCCCAACTGGCTGAGAAGATGATAGCCATGACGCGTTTCTCGGCCACCGACTATCTCGCCGACTTGGCCGTGCGGGAGGCGAAGCCCAAGGGCGACGTGTTCCGCATACAGGTCAATGATGTGCAAACAAGGCTGCGCATGCTGCTCAACAACGAGATGGACGCCATGCTGCTCCCTGAGCCCCAGGCCACTACGGCGCGTCTGTGGAAGAACACGGTGCTGCTCGACACCAAGAGCAAGGACATCAGGCTGGGTGTTATAGCCTTTAGCGAGAAAGCCATGAAGGACGCCGACCGAAAGCGCCAGCTCTCGCTTTTTATTAAGGTGTACAACCAGATGTGCGACTCTATCAACAAGAACGGGGTGCGCCATTACGCCCCGGTCATCGCCAAATACATGGGCGCCGACGAGAAGACCATCAACGCCCTCCCCAATATGAAATATCCGCACGCCTCGGCGCCACGACAGGCAGACCTTGAGCGTGCCAAGTAACGATTCGGAAAACGATGCAGACGGTAAACGACCAACAACAAAAGGATGGGGTGGAGCTCATTCAGCAAATAGCCAACCTCCATGGGCAACTTGTGGAAAGCCACGACTTCGCGCAGGCTTTGCAGGGCATACGGCTGTTGCAGGGCCAAACGCCAGGGGCTTTCTCCAGCGAGGCGCTGGAAGAGTTTGAGAACGATTATCGCCTCATGGCCGACTTTATGCTCAAGGGCTTCAAGGACCCTCAGCGCAACGCGCTCTACGGCCGTTTGGTGAGGGGCATGTCGTCGTTGCTGCGCAACATGGAGGTGGAGGTTGAGCGTAAGTACGACCCGTTCTTCTCCCCGTTGGTTCGGCTCACGGCCAGCACCAAGCTCGACCCAACGGGCATCGAGCAGAAGCTGGTGAAGCATGTGCAGGACGTGGCCATGCTCTCGTTAGACGAGGAGCAGGTGCGCCAGCAACGCTCCAAGGAGCTCTATGAGGCGCATTTCAACTTCATGCGCAACCTGTTTAACGCCATCGTGGTTTCCAGCCAATGGAACGCCGACATGGCGCACGACATGGCGCGCTTGCTCTCTTCGCCCACCATCGACGCCATGGACGCGCTGACGCTGGTGTCGGCCATCACCATGGCCACCCTCAACGTACCCGATCCGCAAAAGGCCATCGCCCTGACCGAGGTGTTCTCCCTGGCCGACGACGAGGCCATCCGCCAACGGGCCCTCGTGGGATGGGTGTTTGCCGTTGGCAACGACGGGTTCGCGCTCTTTCCTGAGGTGGGTGAGCGGGTTGCCGACCTCCTTGCCAAGCCCGAGGTGCGCAAGGAGGTGCTGCAACTGCAGAAGCAGGTGGTGTTCTGCCAGAACGCGGCACGCGACCAAGAGACGCTCCGCAACGACATCATGCCCAACATCATGAAGAACCAGAACTTCGAGGTTTCGCGGTTTGGCATCAAGGAGAAAGAGGAGGACCCTATGATGGATATTCTGCACCCCGACGACGACGACAGGAAGATGGAGGAGCTTGAGGCGAGTTTCCAAAAGATTTCTGATATGCAGAAGCGTGGGGCCGACATCTATTTTGGCGGCTTCTCCCACATGAAGCGCTTCTCCTTTTTCTATACGCTTTGCAACTGGTTTATGCCGTTCTATACGGAACATCCACAGCTGCAGCATCTTACGCAAGGCTTGTTGCAGTCGAACTTCATCAAGCAACTCATGCTGCATGGACCTTTCTGCGACTCCGACAAGTATAGCTTTACGCTTGGTGTCTCGTCGGTCTTCAGCAGTTTGCCCGAGAGCCTCCGCAACATGATGGAGCAGGGCGAGCTGCAATCGGGCATGCCCGAAGGCGATAGCCCACAGGGCAAGGCCTATATCCGCCGAAAATACCTGCAAGACCTTTATCGGTTTGCCATGTTGAACGATGGCCGCAAGCGTTTTGCCAACCCGTTCGACGAGAACCATGTGTTTTTGTCTGCCCCGCTTTTCACCCACGCGATGGCCGACGAGGCGCGCAACATGCAGCTGTTCTTGCTCAAGCAGAAGAAGTTTGCGTTGTTGTCTGCCCTTCTTCAGGCCTATTACGATGCCCAGAACGCCGACGACCTGCGCATGGAGGGTTGTGTGGCCCTCCATTTCAAGCAGTATGCCAAGGCAGAGAAGGCCTGCCGCCAGCTGCTGCGCATGCAGCCCCACGACGAGCAGGCCATCCGCTCCCTGGCGCAGGCTTGCTTCCACCAGGCCCATTTTGAGGAGGCGGCCAAGCATTACAGGGCTATGCTGGCGCTGCATCCCGACAACCGCAACTGCGCCCTCTACCTGTCGGTCTCACTTCTCAACTGTGGCAAGGCCGACGAGGCGCGGCAGATGCTCTTCAAGCTCCATTATGAGCATCCCGACGACCTCAACGTGAAGCGCGCGTTGGCGTGGGCCGAGCTGTGGATGAAAAACACGCAGCAGGCTTACAGCATCTACACCACGCTCCTTGCGTCGGACAAGCGTGTGGCCACCGATTCGGTCAACGCGGCCTACTGCTGCTGGTTTGAGGGTCGCATCGATGAGGCTGTGCGCCTCATGGCTGGCGGCATGGCGGCCTACAAGTCAGCGCCTCGCCAAACGTTAACCGTCCGCGAGCAGTTGGCGGCCGACAAGGCATTGCTCGACCGATACGAGGTGGATGAGGCGGACCGCAAGATCATGGCCGACCTCGTGGAACGGCATCGGGAGCAGTAGGGGCGCGCCCCGCGGATGGCGACATGTGGAACCACCTTAATGTAACATGTAACATGTAACAATGTAACGTTTTTATTTTCCCACAGATCCCGCTGATGCGCGCAGATGCCGTCTGAGGCTAAAAAGAGAAAGCCATTCGGGATGATGAATCAAAAAAAGCGCCGATTGCAATCGCTGCAACCGGCGTTTCCTCATGGGTTCTCTGACGAGAACGTATTGGCTACTAAAATCAAACTATGTGGGCTCGGCGATGTCGCTTTGGCTCTTCGGCCCTTTGGCTCTTTGGCTCTTCGACTCCTCCGCTTTCCCCTACACCCCCATGCAGCTCTGCGTGGTGAGCGTGGCTGCTATGGCGGTGAGGATGGTCACGATGAGGTTGAGCAGGGTCTTCCACTTGTCCTTGTTCATGGCTCCTGTTGGTTTGTTGGTTCATTACTCCGATGGCTTGCTCTCGGCTTCGATGGCTCGTTCACGGCTCCGGTTGCTACACCTTGGGGTCGGAAACGTCCTTCGAGTCGACCACGACGTTCTTGGGCGCCTCCTTGGCGGTCACGCCCTCGAGCAGATACATCACGTAGTTGCCGGCGCGGCGGTTCTTGTCGGTGACCTGTCCGTTGCCCACGAAGCGCTTGAAGGGCTGGTAGAGCACCTTGTAGCCCTTGACGTTCTGCGCGCCGAAGTCGGCCGAGGTGGCTGCCGCCACGGTCCTGATGCCCACCTTGAAGGCTCCGAGCCCCTCAATCTCCACGCGGTCGGAGTTGAGCAGGTGGCGTCGCAGGGCCACTGACAGCTCGTTGAGCACGGCGAGCGTGTCGGCGTAGGTGGCGGTGGTGGCGTGTGCGATCTCCTCGGCCAGCTCCTTGGTGCTCACGTTGTTGAGATGCACGGCGCGGCCATACCACTTGCCGTAGTTCTTGTTGCCCTCGCGCTTCTCCTGATACATGCGATAACGAATACTCATAGTTTTGTCCTCCTGAAATTTTTAGTTAAACATTAAATATATTTGGTTATAATTTCTCCTTCTCTCTCACCCCGAATGAATTTCATTTTTAGCCTCAGACGGCGCAACAACGAATTTCTCGAATTAACTCTAAGTTTGCAGAAGAATGCGACGCAGTCGCATAAATGTTAAATAATCAAGGTAAAACTATGATTGCTAAAGACAGTTTCGTACCTTTGTTGTAAAAAGGTAGAATCGGTCTGTCGGAGAGGTAAACCTGGAATTAACATAGTCTGAAGACTATAATTCGTTTTGGACCCCATCGACATAGTTGCAAAGACCAGATAGAAAGTTATCGGCTCTGAGCCTTGTTAGAGTGTTAGTCCATACAACTATTGACCAATCCTACACAATACTAATAGTACAAAAGTATGAAGAATTTATTTATCGGAGTTGATTTTTCGAAAGAAAAAGTTGATGTGGCTATCATTTTTGCAGATGGACTGAC
>ERZ779660.51-NODE-51-length-60583-cov-3.600284_pt1 | contig 60583 bp, 69 predicted proteins | sample MGYA00511906_ERZ779660 | MGnify/ENA primary metagenome ERZ779660 (study PRJEB29588, sample SAMEA2156906) | human gut metagenome | biome: human gut; feature: human-associated habitat; material: faeces | place: Denmark | collected 2008/2010 ... | reverse complement strand
TTGACCAGCCACGGCGTCAGAGAGGATACCGGCAATTCCCGAGAGGTCATCAATGCGGAGCTGGAGATGCTGTCCAATCTGTACGAAGGCCGTGTGATGATCATTAACAAAAACTTTAAGGTGGAAAAAGATACCTACGGCATCAGTGAGGGGAAGACGATCATTTCCGAGGAAGTCATTAAGTGCTTTCAGGGGGAAAATATCTCTCACTACGACCCGGAGCACGGATACATAGAGATGACTACTCCCATCATGGATACCACAGCCAATACCACGGACGAGAACGGTAAAAAAAATCCCGATGCGATCCGAGGTGTCATGCTGACCAGTATTTCTAATGACAGTATTGTAAATGCCAGGGAAGTGTTGAACCGCAAGGCATATATCATGGAAGTGATCATGATCGTGGCAATCCTGGCGCTGGCAATTCTGCTGTCCAGAGTGCTGACGATGCCTTTCAACAGAGTTACCCAGGCAATCAATGCAGTGAGGGAAGGATTCAGTGATGAGACCATCTCTGTGCCTGATTATGTGGAGACGGTACATATCGTGGATGCTTTTAACCAACTGTTGAAACGCATGAAAGCACTGGACGACTCGAGACAGGAATTTGTAGCTAATGTGTCCCACGAACTGAAGACTCCCATGACATCCATCAAAGTACTGGCGGATTCCCTGCTGGCACAGGACGACGCTCCTGCGGAGCTGTATCGTGAGTTCATGGAAGACATTACATCCGAAATCGATAGAGAGAATCAGATCATCACGGACCTGCTGGCTTTGGTAAAAATGGACAAGAAGGTACAGGACCTGAACATTGTATCATTGAATATCAATGATCTGACAGAATTGATCCTGAAAAGACTGCGTCCTATCGCCCGGAAAAAAGATGTGGAAGTCGTATTTGAGAGCGTTCGCCCCGTAGTAGCGGAAGTTGATGAGGTCAAGATGACGCTGATCATGACGAATCTGGTGGAAAATGCCATCAAATACAACAAGGATCATGGCTGGGTAAAGGTGGTACTGGATGCGGATCACCAGTATTTTACTTTTGAAGTCAGCGATTCCGGAATCGGTATTCCGGAGGAATCCCTGGCACACATCTGCGAGCGTTTTTATCGTGTGGACAAGTCCCATTCCAGAGAGATCGGAGGAACCGGACTGGGGCTGGCAATCACGAAGAGTGCGGTGCTGATGCACAAAGGATCCCTTACGGTGACCAGTACAGAAGGACAGGGATCCTGTTTCCTGGTGAAGATTCCGCTAATGTATATAGCGTCTTAGAAGGACTGTGAATTATGAAGAAAATAGTAAGTTATATGATGACAGGAATATTGCTGTTGTCGTTTTTGTTGACCGGATGTGGTTCGCCAGAACCCCAGACTGGGAAGAAAATGTCCATGTATTATATCAATACAGCGGAGACGAAGGTTGAGGTACATGAACAGTATCTGAACACGAAGACTTTGGACGAACAGTTGGATGAGACCATGAGGTATCTCTCGACGACTCCGGAAAAGCTGGAATATAAGGCACCTTTGGATATGGGATTCCGGGTCCTGGATTATGAAGTAGAAGATGGAAAACTACTGATCAACGTAGACAAGGCGTATTCGGAACTGTCTCCCACCACGGAGGTGCTGGTGCGTGCGGCCATCGTAAGAACGCTTACGCAACTGCCCAATGTGAAGTATGTGGGCATTACCGTAGAGGACAGCCAGTTGTACGATAATGCCGGGGAGATGGTAGGCTGGATGAATGCCGATCAGTTCATCAATAATGACGGTAACGAGATCAATACCTACGAACTGGTGAAGGTAAAGCTGTATTTTGCCAATGCGGCTGGGGATAAACTGATCGCTTCATACAGAGAAAAGCATTATTCCACCAATACACCTCTGGAGCGTTTTGTAGTGGAAGAGCTGATCGCCGGCCCCGGCGGACAGATCGAGGGATTATATCCGGTGATCAATCCGGAGACGAAGATCGTCAATATTCTGACTAAGGATGGAATCTGTTATGTAAATCTGGATTCCAATTTCCTCACGGTGATAAATAATGTATCCACGGAAGTGGCAGTTTACTCTATCGTGAATTCGCTGGTAGAACTTGACAATATCAATAAAGTACAGATTCTGGTCAATGGCGAAGTGCCACCTACTTTCAGCAATTCCACGTTTGAAAGAAACCTGGATTATGTTACGACATTGGAACAGTAAATATTTACGGATATGGATTGCTTTGCGTTTTATCGCAGAGACAGTCCGTTCTGTGGTGCAGGCGCGTAAGACGTATGCAGAAAGGAATTTAATGAGACGACCACTTTTTACAGTGTGTTTGTGTCTCGTGACAATAATCGCAATAATGAGAATACTGGCAGGGGTGGGAACCGGTGAAGATACCGGCCTGCCGCCTGACGGAAGTCCGGTGAAGATCACGGGACGGATAGACACAAGAAGTTCTGAAGACATTATTCTAAAATCAATTTCTATTATTCAAAACGATCAAGAATATTCCTATTCTGGAAAATTACAATGTGAACTGGAAAATATGAAAACGGCAATGATCACTGCAGGTGCTGTAACCGAAGAAGAGAAAACCCTTAAGATCGGGCAACAGATCGTTCTGGAAGGGACTTTTGTTTTGTTTTCGACCGCGACCAATCCGGGAGAATTTGATGCGCAGGCATACTATGCGGCCAAGGGTATTGGTGGCAGAGTACGGAAGGCACAGATTCTGGCCGCAGGGGAGAAGTACAGCTTTTTGCGGGAAAAACTGTATGGATTCCGGCAGGTGTTGCATGACAGGCTTGCAGAAGTTTTTCCTGCGAAGGAAGCCTCCGTTATGCAGACATTGCTGCTTGGGGAGAAGGAGGAACTGGACGCGGAGGTAAAGGCGCTGTATCAGAAAAACGGAATTGCCCATATCTTAAGTATTTCGGGTGTTCAAACTTTATTCTTGGCATAAATGTAAATTTGAAAAAGCCCGGAAATACGCTGTTTCTGGCAAGTTAGTTGCCCTTTATTTACATATTTTTTCTGCAATTTTCAGCTTCATTTTTTGCAATTGTCCTCTTGAGGACTTCAAGGGGGTGGTCGGTTTCTTGCAAAAAAATGGCGAAAGTAATAACCTTATGGCAAAAATATAATTTAGCGGAAGGGAGAAATACAAAGATGGGCATAGTGGCAATTCGTTATTATAATGTATGGTTTTATTTACACTTGCAATCGGAATCAGATGTAGTGAAATTCTCATATTTATCGAAACGTATAGAAGCAGGTGATAGTTTTAGAATGAGAGATATACATAAGTGGTGCGCAATGCAACAAATAAAATATAGAACAAAGTTTGTGTATAGAAATGACTTTCCAGTAACGGCAAATTTGTGGAATTTTTATTCATATGTACGTTCGAAAATTGAAAATATATTAAATTTGAGCTTTGTGCGGAGTAGATAATATCTACTCCGCATATTAAGCCAAATAGGTACCTAGGAAATGATTCAATAATATATCAGGTTTCCTCATTCTCAAGAGATTTCAATGTTTTTCCGTCTTGTGTTTTCCAGCTAGTTAGTCCATTTGCGCTTTTTCCTATTACAAACATGGCAGCATAAGAAGGACTGGTAAATAGGAGATCTTCTTTCAGAATACCATTTGTGTCAATAGGTGCAGATTTTCTGCGTTCTTTTATTACTGCAGGAATGGTATTATCGTCTTGTGGTGAGATACGGCTACCACTAAGAACTACAAAGCCCTCTGAAGTTTGAATACCATTTGCTTCCACTTTACCTACATTTTTAATGACCCGCTCAAGACACAAGGGAATTTGATCTGCCTCAGTGATTTCTGGGGTGTCTTGTTTTTCGATGCAAGATTTGTTAATTATTGGTTCAAATAATTTATATCCAAGAGTACCCATAATAACTTTTGAGTAATCGATAAATTCTTCCATTTCACTTTCTTTTTCCTCAGTTATATTTCCAGGAGTAGGGTCATTGCCGTTTTTTACTTCATAGCGCCTGGCTTCAATGGCCAATTTGCAAAAGCGATTTTCAAGATAACTTATTTCTGTTGGGCCAAAAGAGTTATTGGAGGTAGTAAATACAATAGCTTCAGTCCAATAATCTTTTTCTGGATTGCGTTTATGTTCCATGAGACGATACAAAATTCCCTCACCGTTTTTTCTTGTACCTGCTTGCCCTATATAAACAACACCTTTACCTGTTTCGTCAGAATTTCCAAAGAGAAAATAGACCCCGCTCTGTTTTAAGTCATTTCGTTCTTTACATTGATCTAATTCTGTTCTTGGAATTTTATAAGCTACACCAGTCCAATTTGTAAGAGTGCATTTTATGCGTCCGTTTGCGTCTCCATCCATAAGAAAGAGATTTATACTTTTACCTCGTGCCATTCAGGTGACCTCCGAATCTTTCATTATATATAGAAATATATCGTACATACGACAAAAAAACAAGGAGAGTCCAGACACTACTGATAATTTGCCTTATGAGAAAGTTGGAAAAAATGATCCTGTTTGCATTGTAGATGAGGTTCCTTTTGACATACCTGAGTCATGGGAATGGGTGCGGCTTACTACTTTAGGAGAAATTGTTGGTGGAGGAACGCCTAAAACTAATATTCCTGAATATTGGGATAAAGGGAATATTCCTTGGCTTACCCCTGCGGATATGAAATTTGTAACGGGTAAATATGTTGATAAGGGAGAACGCTGTATAACCGGGGAAGGTCTGAAAGGATCTTCGGCCCATATGATGCCAGCAGGAACAATAGTATATTCGAGCCGTGCCCCGATAGGTTATATAGCGATTGCTTCTACGGAATTGTGTACTAACCAAGGTTTCAAATCCTTAGTTCCTGTTTTAACGTGTATAGATGATTATGTGTATTATTGCCTTATAGCTTTTACGCCTGAGATTCAGTCAAGAGCGTCTGGTACAACATTCAAGGAAATTTCAGGAGCGGAATTTGGAAAAACTTTAATACCATTACCCCCTTTAGCAGAACAACAACGTATCGTTAAAAGGATTGAAGATGTGCTTCCAGCTTTAAAAATGTATGACATAAAGGAAACTGCGTTGCGTAAAATGAATGACGATTTTCCGGATAAGCTGAGAAAATCAATTTTGCAATGGGCCGTTCAGGGAAAATTAGTTCCTCAAGATCCGACTGATGAGCCTGCAAGCATTCTTCTGGAACATATCCGAGAAGAAAAACAGAAACTGATCAGAGAGGGAAAAATAAAGAAAGATAAGCACGAATCCGTTATTTTCAGAAGGGATAATTCTCATTATGAGAAGTTAGATGGCATACTGCGCTGTATTGATGATGAACTGCCGTTTGAAATACCGGAAAACTGGTGCTGGGTAAGGTTTGGAACAGCACTCGTAAATAGGGATGCAGAACGTATTCCCTTATCAGTAGCACAACGGGAAAAGCTTCAAAAGAAATATGACTACTATGGCGCATCTGGGGTTATTGATAAGGTAGACCAGTATTTATTCGATAAGCCATTACTCCTCATTGGCGAAGACGGAGCCAATCTTCTTTTACGAAGTAAACCTATCGCTTTTATTGCATCGGGACAATACTGGGTTAATAATCACGCTCATGTTATAGACTCTGTTGGAGGCGTAGATTTGTGCTATATAGCACTCTTTATAAATGCAATCAATCTCGCACCATACGTGACTGGTACCGCTCAGCCCAAAATGAATCAGGAAAAGCTAAACTCTATCTTAGTTCCGTTACCACCAGTAGCTGAGCAACATCGTATCGTTACTGCTTTTGAAGAAATATTGGCAATTATTCGATAATTCCTAAAAACGCATACCACGTATATTGTAACACGGGGTATGCGTTTTTTTTACCAGTCTATAACTTTATCTACGATAGCACGTTGCTCGGTTGAGGTTTTGCGGAGGTAAATGCGAGTTGTTTCGATGCTTTCATGCCCCATAAGGTCAGCAAGGAATGCAATATCATTGCAACGATCCAAAAAACTCTTTGCAAAACGATGACGAAATGAATGAGGATATACCACTGCCGGGTCAATCCCATACCGTACTGCCAGTTTTTTTAATTGTCCGGAGATGCCTCTTGTTGTGATTCTTTCTCCATATTTGTTTAAAAAAATGAAGCCGCTTTCTTGGTGCTTATCATTCAACCAAGAAAGGGCTTCATTTTGCAAGGACTTGGGTATGTATATTCGCCGAAGTTTACCACCCTTCGAATATAAATCCAAATGCCCCAGCTTGATGTGTTCCACCTTGATCTGTATAAGTTCGCTAACTCGTGCGCCGGTCGCTGCCAGAAAGCGTATGACGAAGTACCAGAACAGCTCACCGTCCTTTTTGAGACACGTTTTGAAATACTCATAATCCGCCTCGCTGATGACATTTTCCAGAAAAGCTTTCTGCTGAACACGTACAAATGGCATTTTTAAGTTCTCTTTACCGATACTTTCCAAGTAGCAGTTAATTGCTCGCAAACGTAGATTGACCGTCTTGGGTTTATAATTTTCTATCAGCCAAACCTTATACGCTCGCAGGTTCTTTTTCGTGATACCATCGTACTGCGAGCTGTATTGCCGTAAAGCAAAAAGGTACGAGGATATCGTGTTCTCCGAGAGATTTGTCCCTCTCAAATGTCTTTCGAATTCTTCTATCATAGTGAAAGACCTCCTTTCACTACGATATTATACCTACAGACCTTTAATAAGCGGGAGCAACTCTTTGATCTTCTGAACGATGCGGTGCTGCTCGTTTAAAGGCGGTAAAGGAATAAAGACCTCATTTATGTTAGCCACTGCCAATCCCGGCTGTGCTGTTGCAGTGGCGTATTGATTTAGATTAAGTGCGGTAAGAAAAAGGCAGGCCCAAGTAACACTAACATTCGAATATATTTCAACGCATACAGCGTGTTCTGTAGCGTAGAATTCACCTGTACCTCGGTTGATATTGCCGCACAGAGCGCCTTGCCTTCCAATTATTGGATAATCTCCAGAGCGATTGGCTATGGCAACATAACCTCGAATTCCGTTTCCACCATAACAGGGATAGGAGCCGGGAAATGGATTTTCATGGATTTCTGCTGCTTGAATATTTTTTCCTGCTTGAAGCGTGAATATGTTCCTGATCTTACACCAGCACCAGCTTTCCGGTATTTCAAACGGCAGTTCATCATCAATACAGCGCAGTATGCCATCTAACTTCTCATAATGAGAATAACGGGTTGCTTGACAATGGGGCAAGTAGACTCACCGCTGCTTTAATTGCCGATATAATTCTTTGTTGTTCTGTCAATGGTGGTATTGGTACAAGCATAGCAGAAAACTCGTTAAATTTCAGGCTTTCAACTGTTGTTACCGATTTTACCAGTTCTTTAAGGATATACGGTTCAAAAGCTTTTATTCCATAGTACAACCATTCTGATAGATCGATGTTATAAAGCGTAAAGGCTTTAATATCTTGATTGATGGTGCTGTCAATCCCCAGCGTACATAGAGGAAGCAATCTCTTCAGAATACCACTGCGAGCAACCAGAAGCAGTGTGCCTGCTGGATATATTTTCATTGTTGCCGCTGCCAGTTCAGTGATATGCATTTCAGAGTCCGTAATTACTGGTCGCTTCATGTCTTTCGAAGTTACCCACGGAACATTACCATTCCAGAATTGAGGATTTGACATTGAAGGGGTTTTGCCACTACTGAATTCGCCAAATGACGAAAGCCTCGCCCAAGCCCAATTCTCTGGTAATTCAAACGGTATCTCATCATCAATGCAGACTTCTTCAGAGCCACACTTTTCATAATGAGAATTATCCCTTCTGAAAATGACAGATTCGTGTTTATCCTTCTTTATTTTCCCCTCTTTAATTAGCCTCTGCTTTTCTTCCCTGATACGTTCCAGAAGGACTTCAGAAGGTTCATCAGATGGATCTTGTGGTACTAATTTTCCCTGTACAGCTTGAAGCAAAATAGACTTCTTTAAACGGTCTGGGAAGGTGTCCTGCAGTGCCTCCGCTGTATCATATACTACTTTGTATTTTTCCACTATAGGAAGAACTTCTTCCAGTTTTTCGAGAATTCTTTTTTGCTCATCTAAAGGAGGAATCGGAACTAAATATGCTTTTATAGTTGCGGTCGCCAATTCCTTCTGTTTCGTGGTTCCATCCGCCTTATCTTCTATCACATTCTGCACAGACGGATTCGCAAAATAGTAGTATAAATATTCCGGCAAAATATATGCTTTAAAGGGACGGATAACTGTGACATGACTGTCCGCCACTGCCAATTCATAGGGATTTAGAGCCGATTTGTAAATCGCAATTCTACCAAGAGTGCCAAGCCCTGTAGAATTCCACATAAGATCATTATCCTGCAAGAGGCGTTCTTCGCCATATGACTGCAAAGAGTCAGGTTCAATATATTTTGCTTTTTCAATGGAGAATCCGTCCCACTGATTACATTTTTGTGCTACCACAGGGTATTTTTTGATTGTTGAATATTTTGGTGATTTGCCTCGCTGGATATATTCGCATACCTCGATCAGTCGTACCCATTCCCATGATTCTGGAATTTCAAACGGCACCTCGTCTGCAATACATACAGGCTCATTTTTCCCGACTTTCTCATAAGGCAAATTATCGGCACCACGGAAGATGACAGAAGGGTTCTTTTCCTTTTTGATTTTCTTTTCTTTTATCAGCTGTTCTTTCTCCGCACGGATGCGCTCCAGCAGGATACTGGCAGGTTCATCATTAGGATCTTGCGGTACCAGCTTGCCCTGTACGGCCATCTGCAGAATGGAATTTTTTAATTGTTGTGCTGTCATTCGGCTGTATCCTCCGTTAAATCAATTCCCAGAATATCTGTGATCTGAGCCAAGATGCGATCTATGTCAGCATTCAGGCTGGCACGTTTTTCTTGGTATTGCTGGATCAGTTCTTTTGGTGGCAAGATTTCTTCTTCCTCATGTGGGTAGCCACAGAGGTCAATATTATAATTACGGGCAGCAATTTCTTCCACAGTATATTTCTTAGCTTTGTCGAATCCATCGACCGATATTTCTTTACGGTCATTCCACCACTCGATAGCAGGAGCGAAGTGTTCCAGCTTCATAGGTTTCGTTTTTGAGAAATTCTTGTAACCTTCTGGCATATCCAGACGATAGAACCAAGTTTCCTTAGTCGGGCCGGTATGATCGAAGAACAAAATATTAGTAGTGATTGAAGTGTATGGCGCAAATACGCTGTGCGGCATTCGGATTATAGTATGTAAATTGAATTCGCTCATAAGTTTTTCTTTGATTGCCATCTTAGCATTATCTGTTCCGAATAAGAATCCGTCTGGCAGGATAATGGCGCACCGCCCATTCTTTTTCAACCTGTACATGATTACAGTCATAAAAAGATCTGCAGTTTCACTGCTTCGGAGTTCAGCAGGGAAATTCTGCTTTACAGCATCCTTTTCGTTACCGCCGTAAGGAGGATTCATAAGAACTACATCGAAACGGTCGGATTCTTTGTAATCACGAACATTCTTCTCCAGAGAATTGCCATGTATAATCTTTGGATTATCAATATCGTGTAATAGCATATTAGTGGCACAAAGCAAAAACGGGAGAGCCTTTTTTTCAATGCCGTATACAGAATTGCTATATATGGTTCGATCCTCAACGGTTTCAACCTGTTTATCCAGAACTTTAAGTGCAGAGGTCAGGAAGCCACCTGTTCCACAAGCAAAATCTGCGATGGATTCTCCAAGTTTAGGTTGGATCATCTGAACCATAAAGTCTGTTACGGCACGTGGTGTGTAAAACTCACCGGAGTTACCAGCGCTCTGGAGACTCCGCAGGATAGTTTCATAGATTTCTCCAAAGGCATGGCGATCTTCATATTCTTCAAAATTGATCTCATCGATGACATTGATCACCTGTCTTAAGAGGATACCGTCTTTCATATAGTTGTTGTTGTCTTCAAAGGCAGTACGGACGATAATCTGGCTCATAGGCGTGTTTTCGTCAATCTCAATAGCCTTAAGCTGCGGAAAGAGTTTGTTATTGACGAAGTCCAAAAGCGCATCGCCGGTGAGGGCCTTACCGTCTTTATTATCTACGGCCCAGTTGCGCCAACGCAGTTCTTCTGGGATGATCGATACATAATCGTCATTGTAAAATTCCCAGATTTCCTCTTTGGCATCATAGACTTTAAGAAATAAAATCCATACCATCTGCTCAATTCGCTGTGCATCACCATTAATGCCAGCATCGTTTCTCATAATATCTTGAAGTCTTTTTACGAGATTATTCAAACTCATTTTGCTTTCTCCTTATGCTGCGTATATTTCCTCTTGTAATTCATGGATAGCCTTTAAATATCCGGCCTTTCCACCGAACAGTTTCGCAATTTTCATAGGGGTGCCAAACTGCCGGAATGGATCATTGGAGAGGATCTCCAAGTTGTCAATATCCCGGATACCGTCATTCATGTATTTATCCAACAGTGCTGATAATACATCCTGTGCTAAGCCGGAATATTTATAGAGATAACCACGTTTTTTTACATTGTTTACACGCTCGGCTTTGGTGAGAGGGGCCTTATCATATGCGATGTGGCAGATCAGGTCAAAATCATCAATATCTTTTTGACCGGAAGCCTCCCGCAGCGCTTCAAGTAATACACCACGTTCCTGCAGTTCATCAATAATGGCTTGCTTTCGCTGCTCACCGTTCCATGCACGTAAGAAAGAATCCAAAGTGGCATATTCTCCGAGAATGTTTTTCTTAGAGTAATCCGTTACACTTTCCGTGATTAATTTCCCGTCTTTATCGTAATATTGAACACGTTCATTTAATACTCTGACTTCCACACCTCTGACACGGAATTTGTGCCTCTTCTCTGGTGGATCATTTCCTTCATCACCAGATGGAATTGTAGGAGGTGTGAGTGGAACGTCTGGCTCCACGGGTGGTTTGTCAGGATCATCTATAGGATCGTCTATGACAGAGATAGGATCGCCGTCAAAATCAGGATCTGCAAAAAGGCGGCAAGCGTTACGGAAATCCATAATTGTAAAATATTCTTTGCCGTAATCTGGTTTCAATCGTGTTCCACGGCCTATGATCTGTTTGAATTCGGTCATGGAATTGATATTATTGTCCAGTACAATAAGGCGGCAAGTTTTACAGTCCACACCTGTTGTCATCAGTTTTGAAGTGGTAACGATAACAGGATAAGTACTGTCTTCTGCGATAAAATTATCCAGCTGGGCTTTGCCCTCAGCATTATCGCCTGTAATACGCATTATGTATTTAGGATTCTGTGCTACCAGATCGTTATTTTCGTTTACCAACGCTTGTCGCATTCTTTCTGCATGGTCAATATCTACACAGAAAACAATGGTTTTTGCAAAGCGGTCATTTTCTTTTAAGAAGCGAGTAATACGCTTGGCAACCGCAATGGTACGATCATCAATGACCAGCGTTTTATCATAATCTTTGGTGTTGTATTCACGATCCTCGATTTCGTAACCATAGATATCTTTCTGACCTGCAAGCGGACGCCAACCTTCCAGATCTTTGTCCAGACCTACACGGAGAACCTTGTATGGTGCCAGAAAGCCATCATCAATACCTTGCTTCAGGCTGTATGTATAAATAGGTTCGCCAAAATAGTTGATGTTGGATACTTCCTTCGTTTCTTTAGGCGTGGCCGTAAGACCAATTTGTGTAGCATTAGAGAAGTATTCTAATATTTTACGCCAGCGGGAATCTTCCTTTGCTGATCCTCTATGACACTCATCGATCACAATCAGGTCGAAAAAGTCTGGTTTGAACGCACGGAATGGTTCTTCATTCTCATCACCGGCAAGTTGCTGATAAAGAGAGAGGTATATTTCATAAGAACTATCCAGTTTTTTCCCTTCGATTTTGGTCATGACTCTTGCAAAGGGTTTAAAATCCTGTTGCATGGTTTGATCCACCAGTACATTTCTATCAGCCAGAAACAGAATTTTACGCTTTGTACCAGATTTCCAAAGACGATGGATAATCTGGAAAGCTGTATATGTTTTGCCTGTACCGGTGGCCATGACGAGCAAGATACGGTTCTGGCCACGGGCGATAGCGTCAACAGTACGGTTGATGGCGATTCTCTGATAATATCGTGGTGTTTTGTCGCCTGGTTTAAAATAGTATGGTTCCGTGATCAACTTTTCCTGATCAGGCGTAATCTGTTCCATATTTTTATAGCGCTTCCATAAGTCTTCTGGGGAAGGGAATTCATCCAGTGATATTTCCCGTTCCTTTCCGGTTTTCATATCGTGTTCAAGAAAACCATCGCCATTGGAACTATAAACGAATGGAACATCTAAACATTCAGCGTATTCTATGCCTTGCTGCATACCGGCACCAACACTATGCTTATTGTCTTTTGCTTCAACAATGGCAAGCGGAAGGTTGGGGCGGTAGTAGAGTAGATAGTCTGTTCTTTTACGCTTTCCTCTTGCAGTCACATTTCCTCTTACGATGACACGGCCATCGGTAAAATTATATTCCAGCTTGATTTGCTTAAATTTATCCCAGCCAGCCGCTTCGATAGCAGGAGTGATGAATTGCAGCTTGATGTCCTCTTCGGTCATTTCATGTTTTTGCATTAATTCACTCATAATAAAACCTCCTGATTCCGATAACTGAAGATTATCGGAAGTTATTGGGAATAAAGAGGGCTAAGATGCGCCTCTGAATTTTTTATAATAAAGGTTCAGTCTGTATTATCCGGAACAAGTTCCATAATATCACCAAAGTCTACATTCAGAGCCGTACAGACCCGGATTAAGACGTCAAGGCTTACATTTTCGTCTTTTGCCAGTTTGGAAATGGAGTTGGAAGAAAGAGAAGCCATTTTTGCGAGTTCCCCTTTCTTAATTTCCCGGTCGATCATTAATTTGAACAATTTTTTATAGCTTACTTTCAATGGAACACCTCCAAAGGCGTGATTTTCTTTAATTATATCAAAACTTCTCTATATCCACAACATAATCTTGGCGTTCGCAAAGAAAATTGAGACGTTGACAAATAGAACGTATGTTCGTATAATATAGTCATCGCTACAGTAGGAATCGTTGATACGAAATCATAAAAGATTAAACAGACACTTTCCCTTGCGTTTAATCTTGGTTGGGAGGCATGATGATTAATGGAATGCGAAATAGGATCAAAAGCCTTCATCATTGAAAGCAATCGAATTATTCGAGAAGTAACCATAGTTCGTAAGAACTCAGATTTTTATGTGGTTCGGTTCGACAGCAATGGGTGCATCCAATTACGGAAAAGTCGGGTATTCTCATCAGAAGAGGCTGCAAAAGAGCATCTTTCAAAGAACAGACATATTTCTCAGACATCCGGGAGACGGTCACCATATCAGTATTGGCATTAAAAAGTGAAATGTTTAAATATTGGTGATTGACAATCCCAGATATTTTTTGTATACTCGTGTTAGCAAAAAAGCGAACAAGCATAAAAGCTAATGAGTAAAAAGAAAAAAAGAGAGAAAAACAAAAGTACAAACGAAAGAGATGAAAAGGTGAAGGATTATGACGTATGCGAATTTTGGAGATTTTATAAGCAGAAAGAGAATCGAGAAGAAGATAACCATCAGAAAAATGGCGGACATGCTCGGAGTTTCTGCGCCGTTTCTTACGGATGTTGAAAAAGATAGGCGAAATCCTTTCGACATTGAGAAGCTGAATCAACTCGCTCATATTCTGGAACTGACAAAAGAAGAAAAAGATGAGATGCTCAATTTGGCTGGAAAGAAGAGAAAGGCTGTTGCTCCAGACTTGCCGGAGTATATTATGCAACGGGATTATGTGAGTGCAGCACTGCGTACAGCTAGAGACTTGGATGCTGGCGAGGAAGAATGGCAGCGTTTTGTTGAAGAACTGAGAAAGCGAAAGGGGTAAGTGCCTATCTATGTATGTAGCAGAAATTATGCGAAAAAGGTCAGGGGCTCCGGTATTGAGCCGGAAGGAGATTGATGATATAGGGGAAAATTTGGTATCAGATTTTAATCCGGCTGCAATGCAAATGCCCCAAGAGATAGATATTGATCTTTTCGTCCAGGATTATCTGGGGGCAGATCAGGATTTCCAATATTTATCTCATTGCGGTGTCTATCTGGGAATGACGGTATTTAACGATACCGATAAGGTACCTGTATACGATCCTATCCAAGACCGGGCGGAGTATATCAGTGCAAGGGCCAATACGATTATTATTGACCGAACGCTTTTAGAAGAAAAACAGGAGCACCGGTATCGTTTTACGATGGGACATGAAGCAAGCCATGTATTTTTACATACTCCATACTTTGCCTATGATCCAAATCAGATAACGCTGATGGATCTGATGGGCGGCGGGAAAGAAGCTGCAATGATACAATGCAGGGTGGATACCAAAAAGGCGAATTGCGAGCAGCAGGCCGTCTGGACAGATAAAGAATGGATGGAGTGGCAGGCGAATGCGTTATCTTCCGCAATTCTGATGCCAAGAGCGATGGTTCTTAAGGTTGTTCGGGAGATCCGGAAAAAGCCGGGATTCTGCCAAAAAACGGAAACGCAGCGGTGTTATATTGAGGCGGATACCATTTCGCAGGTATTTAATGTGTCATTTCAGGCAGCAACCATTCGCTTAAAAGAATTAGGAATCATGAGACAGGAGATCTATATGACACAGCAAGTTCTTTGTTTTATGCGGGACGAGCAGTATGCCTATATATAAAATGGAATATAGCGGGTTTCTAAGGAAGCCCGCAAAATTTTTAACATAAATGTTCGCTAGTTAGCGAACAAGTAAATGAAGGAGAAGGTATTATGAAAGAGTTTCAAATGGATATTCATCTGAGTTGTCCGTGGTGTGGAGGGAGCGAAATATTAGCGGATCGCCGCACAAAGGCTACAATTTCCGTCCAGTGTGCAAAATGTAAGAAGATATACAAAGCAGATCTGGATTCCTTAAAAACAGAAAAAGCCAAAGCCCAGAAACGTATGGGGCAAAGAAGATAGAAAAGCTGACTGGCCGTAGGGACAACATGATGGTCACCATTGAGGGTCGGAGCGAACTGTAAATGTTTACAGTTGTGCTCTGATCCTTTTTTTTTTAATCGGTTTTTCCACATTGGCGTTTTTCAAACCTTTTTTATATATGAACGGAGAATAAAGAGTTAGAAGGAAATTTTGCGAAAAAGTTTTTAAAGCGGTCAAAAGGTGTCCGGTTTAACCAATAAATTAAAGCCACGGAGCAAGGGAAAGGAGGTGTGACACGATGAGACCCAATGAACGAAGGGCGGCGATCTTCGATGCGCTTTGCATCAGACGCCATGATACAGTAGAAAATCTGGCGTCTGAGTTTGGCGTGAGTGAGAAGACCATCCGGCGTGATATTGAGGAACTATCGTGTTCATACCCAATCGAGACGGTTCGTGGCAGATACGGCGGTGGCGTGAAGGTGGCGGATTGGTACCACCAAAACCGGAAGACGCTCTCGCCGGAACAGGCAGAACTTCTAAAAAGGCTGGCCCCCTCTTTGGAAGGCGATGATCTCGCTGTTATGAATAGTATCATTTCCCAGTTTTCTCCGTATTGAGACCAGAATACGGGAACACCCCCGAATGATTATGAAAGGTATAGGTGAATGATGATGAAAAAAGTTTTTATTTGTTCTCCCTATCGTGGCGATGTTGAGAGAAATGTAGCACTTGCGAAAGCCCATGCACGATTTGCAGCCCGTTGCGGGTACTGTCCTGTGGTTCCGCATCTGATGTATCCACAGTTTCTGAAGGATTCCGATCCGGATGAACGGATTCTCGGAATTACCCTGGGCGTAGAACTGATGAAGATCTGCGATGAAGTTTGGATCTTTGGTAGCACCATCAGCAATGGGATGGCGTTTGAATTGGAACATGCCAGCAAGCTGGGAATTCCGGTTCGTCTTTATTCCGATGATGGTAGTCGGATTTATCCGGAAACCATGATGATTGATGACCGCATTACAGATGCATTCCGTCAGGCAGTTTATAAGCTGAGATTTGCGTAAGAAAGGATGTCACATATGAATGAAATTTATAAGACCCTTGCAGAAGGGTATGAAAAGCTGGCCGCTGGCTACCGTGCTTTGGCAAAAGACCAGAAGGATGGAAAAGCGGTAGTAGAGGAACCTGCAACCCAGACAGAACCGGAAAAGAAGCCGATTGCCATTGAGGATGTCAGGGCGGTACTGGCTGCCAAGACACAGGCCGGGAAGCGCAGAGAAGTGAAGGAACTTCTTCTGAAATACGATTCCGGGAAACTTTCTGGCGTGAAGCCGGAAAACTATGCGGCACTTTTGGCCGATGCGGAGGCGCTCTGATGGGCGCTCACGCACGGTTCTCTCCCTCGGCAGCAAACCGTCTGATCCATTGCCCTCCCTCTCTGGTGCTGGGAGAGGCATTTCAGGAGGAAGAGAGTCCGTATGCAGCGGAAGGATCTGCTGGCCATGCACTGGCAGAACACCTGATTAAAAAGCATCTGAAACAACAGACCCGCCGCCCGGTATCGGATTACTATTCCGATGACCTGCTGGAAGCGGTGGACGATTACGTCAGTTTTGTGATCGGCGAGATCGAAGAAGCGAAAAGGCAGTGTGCCGATCCGGTTTTCTCCGTGGAACAGAAGGTGGATATTTCTGATTATGTACCGGACTGTTTTGGCACGGCGGATATGGTGATTGTGACGGACAAGCTGGTACACATCATTGACCTGAAGCTGGGAAAGGGTGTTCCGGTGTATGCGGAGAAGAATCCACAGCTGATGATCTACGGACTTGGCGTGCTGGAGACCGCAGAGATGCTGTTCCCGGCCGAGATGGTGCGCTTGACTATCTTTCAGCCAAGGCTTTCCAATTCCAGCACTTGGGAGATTGCTCCAGAGGAACTGAAAGCGTGGGGCGATGAGGTGCTTCGGCCCGCCGGGAAATTGGCCCTGAAGGGCGAGGGCGATTTAAGTGCTGGAAGCTGGTGCCGATTCTGTAAAGCAAGGTTTACCTGCAGGCAGAGAGCCGAGGAAAATCTGAAGCTGGCCCAGATGGAATTTAAGGAGCCTGCTCTTCTTACAGATGAAGAAATAGCAGAAGTATTGAAGCAGGCCGATGAACTTTCCAAATGGGCGGCCGATGTCTATGCCTACGCACAGGATCAGGCCATTGCCCATCACAAGCAGTGGAAAGGCTTCAAGCTGGTGATGGGAAAGAGCAACCGGAAATACACCTCAGGGGAGGAAGTGGCGGCTGCCGCAAAGGCCGCAGGCTACACCGATATTTATAAGCATACCCTGATTGGGATTACCGATATGGAGCGGCTGATGGGGAAAAAAGAATTTGCCCGTATCCTCGGCGCTCTGGTGTACAAGCCCGCTGGGAAAATAACGCTTGTGCCGGAGTCGGACAAGCGAGAAGCCATTCAAACATCAACCGCAGAAGCGGATTTTCAGAAGGAGGACTAAACCATGTCTAAGAATATGAACCCTACAAAAGTAATCGTACCCTGCCGTTTTTCCTACCTGCACTGCTGGGAGCCGGATTCCGTCAATGGCGGTGATCCCAAGTACAGTGTTTCGGCGATCATTCCAAAGAGCGATACGAAAACCATCAATGCTATCAAGGCTGCCGTGGAGCAGGCCAAGAAGGATTCTATCTCCAAATGGGGTGGAAAGATCCCGGCCAATCTGAAGCTGCCGCTGCGTGATGGGGATATTGACCGTCCGGATGACGAAGCCTACGCAAATAGTTATTTCTTCAATGCGAACAGCCGTCAGGCCCCGCAGGTGGTGGACTCTCATGTACAGCCGATTCTGGATCAGAGCGAAGTGTACTCCGGCTGTTATGGAAAGATCAGCGTGACCTTCTATGGATATAACTCTAATGGAAATCGTGGGATTGCTGCCGGACTCGGCAATATCCAGAAACTCCGTGACGGAGAAAGCCTTGGAGGACGCACAACTGCAGCAGAAGATTTTGAGACAGAAGAGGACGAGGATTTTCTGGCTTAATTGATCAAAGGCAGAGTGGGAGAAAACCTCTCCCTTCTGCCATACATAAACAAATGCCCCCGCTCGTCTGGCTGTATTCGGCAATGAAGCGAAAGCCGGAAGCGGGGGACTTATCCTTCGATTATTTCATGAGCCCACTGCATCTGCGGCCCCTGTCAACAAGACTATTATACTACAGTCCACTTGAGTATGGAATACCGTAAATAAAAAAATTTAGCGCAACTAAGGAGGGAGCTTTTATGCCGATCCTGTCGATAGATATTGAAACTTATTCTGATGTGGAGCTGTCCAAATGTGGCGTGTATGCCTATTCCGACAGTCCGAACTTTGAAATCTTACTTTTTGCCTACGCTTTTGATGAGGAACCAACCCAGATTGTGGATCTTGCCTGTGGAGAGCGGCTTCCAGAGAGGGTACTGTCTGCCTTGGAAGATCCGGCAATCACAAAAGCAGCATTCAATGCACAGTTTGAGCGTACCTGTATCTCCAAGTATCTGGAACAGAGACTTTCTCCTTCTGGATGGCAGTGTACGGCCGTTCAGTCTGCCATGCTTGCCCTTCCCCTGTCTTTGGACAGCGTGGGCGAGGTACTGGATATCCAGAGGAAAAAGCTGAAGGAGGGCGCTGATCTTGTACGTTTCTTCTCCATGCCCTGTAAGCCGACCAAGTCTAATGGCGGACGGACACGGAACCGGCCGGAGGATGCGCCGGAAAAATGGGAACGATTCAAAACCTATTGTATCCGGGATGTGGATGCGGAGCGGGAGATCCGGCAGAAGCTGTGGAAGTTTCCCATCCCGGATGCGGAGATGGAACTGTACCGGATGGATCAGGAGATCAATGATCGGGGCATTCTGGTGGATCAGCAGCTGGTGGAGAATGCGGTCCTTTGTGACAACCAGTATCGGGAAATGGTCACGGCCAGAGCCTATGAACTGACCGGGCTTTCCAATCCCAATTCCCCGGTGCAGATCAAAGGCTGGCTTGCCGAACATGGCGTGGAAGCGGAAAAGCTGGATAAGAAAACGGTTAAAGGCCTGCTTACAGAGACGGATGGAGAAGTGCTGGAAGTGTTGAAACTCCGGCTTTTGATGGCGAAGACCAGCGTGAAAAAATATGAAGCCATTGAGCGTTCCGTTTGCTCGGATGGCCGGGTGCATGGATTGCTCCAATTTTATGGGGCAAACCGTACCGGGCGCTGGGCCGGACGCTTGGTGCAGGTACAGAACCTTCCCCAGAATCACATCCCGGATCTGGATCTTGCCCGCAGTCTGGTAAAAGAGCAGCGCTTTGAAGATCTGGATCTGCTATACGATTCCACCCCGGAAGTATTGTCGGAACTGATTCGGACAGCCTTTGTGCCAAAGCCCGGCTGCCGGTTTATCGTGGCAGACTTTTCCGCAATTGAGGCAAGGGTGCTGGCGTGGTTTGCCGGGGAGCAATGGCGGCTTCACACCTTTGCGGAAGGCGGGGATATCTATTGCGCTTCCGCATCGAAGATGTTCGGCGTCCCGGTAGTGAAGCATGGTGTGAACGGACATTTGAGGCAGAAGGGAAAGATTGCCGAGTTGGCGTTGGGATACGGCGGCGCTGTCGGGGCGCTCACCTCAATGGGCGCTCTGGATATGGGAATGCAGGAAGAAGAACTGCAGCCGCTGGTGAGCCAGTGGAGGAATTCCAATCCCCATATCACAAAGTTCTGGTGGGATGTGGACGCAGCGGCAGTAAAGGCTGTGAAGGAGCGGACGGAGGTAGTTCTGGGAAACCTGTGCTTTACTTACCGCTCAGGCATTTTATTTGTCACCCTTCCCTCTGGTCGGAAGCTGTCTTACATCAAACCCCGTATGACCCAGAACCGGTTCGGCCGGGAGAGCCTTTCCTACGAGGGTGTCGGAGAAAGTAAAAAGTGGATGCGGATTGAAACCTATGGCCCGAAGCTGGTGGAGAATATCGTGCAGGCTACGGCTCGTGACCTTCTGGCGCTGGCCATGCTCCGGCTCAGAAATAGAGGGTTTGAAATCGTCATGCACATCCACGATGAAGCGGTGTTGGAAGTCCCAGATGGTGTCTCCGGGGTAGAGGAAGTCTGCCAGATCATGTCGGAACAGCCGGATTGGGCAGCGGGCCTGCCTCTTCGTGCGGACGGTTACGAGTGTGCGTTTTACAAAAAAGATTAGAGGAGGATGCGTTATGGGGATCAGCTATAAGAATGGATCGGGTTGTCCCGATCCGACAGCCTATTATGCTGTACAGCATATGGAAGCGGAAGAAAAGAGGCTACACATCCGATACCCGACCGGGCAGATGGTTTTGGAAATCGAGCACTTCTTCCCATGTACCGTTGCAAAAGCAAAGAAAATCTCTCCGCTGATCCGGCGGTACTGTGAAAAATCAGAAAAGGAAAAGCTGCGGCAGTTTCTGGTGAAACAGGAGATCAATTATCGCTCCCGGATAAAGGCATTTCAGAACCGGGAGAAAAAGACGGAAGATTCATCGGAAAAGCGGGAACTGCAGCGCTGTATCCGGGAGTGTGAAAGGATACTGCGGAGGATAGGAAGAAACATGGAAATCTTGATAGAGGAGGGAACCGTATGATCCGATTGAGTATTGGTAACTCCAGAATGGAGAAACACTGGAACCTTGTGGAAATGGAACTGTCTGAGTTTCGAGACCGGATTTCCCACACCCGGCGGACGGCCGAGACGGTGGAGCAGTACCGGAAGCTGGGGAAGGCGAAGCAGGATGAGATCAAAGATGTGGGCGGTTTTGTCCTTGGCACTTTAAAAGGCGGCCGCCGGAAGAAGGACTGTGTCCTTACCCGGTCGGGCCTTTCGTTGGATATGGATTATGCGACAGAAGACATTATCGATCAGATCGAGATGTTCTTTTCCTTCCAGTGCTATGTGTACTCCACCCATAAGCACACACCGGAAAAGCCGAGGCTCCGTCTTATTATCCCTCTGTCCCGTGAGGTGACGCCGGATGAGTACTGCGCTGTCTCCAGAAAAGTTGCGGAAGAGATCGGGATTGAACTTTTTGATGATACCACTTATGAACCGAGCAGGCTGATGTACTGGCCTTCCACCTCTTCCAATGGAGAGTTCGTGTTCCGGGAGATCACGGGAGACCTGCTCAATCCGGATGCAGTTCTGGCAAAATATACGGATTGGCATAATACAGCAGAGTGGCCGGTTTCCAAACGGCAGCAGACCATTGTCCGCCGGGATATGAAAAAGCAGGCCGATCCGCTGGAAAAACCGGGCATGGTGGGAGCCTTCTGCCGGGCTTACAGTATCACGGAGGCAATCGACACTTTCCTGACGGATGTGTATAAACACAGCGCTATGTCCGGCCGGTACGATTACATCCCCGCTGACTCACAGGCTGGTGTCGTGATCTATGAAGACCGTTTTGCCTACAGCCACCATGCCACCGATCCGGCCTGCGGGAAGCTGATGAACGCTTTCGATGTTGTCCGTATCCATAAATTTGGAGCCTTGGACGTAAAAGCAAGTGAGGATACCGATCCGGCGAAGCTGCCATCCTTTAAGGCCATGCAGGAATTTGCCCTCCAAGATCAGAGGGTAAAAGAGCAGCTGGCAAAGGAGCGGACAGAGGCGGCGCAGGCGGAGTTTACGGAAGAAGACGGCGAAAACTGGCAGACCCTTCTGGAACTGGACAAGCAGGGAAAAGTGAAAGATACCCTGACGAACATTGCCCTCATTCTTCGGTACGATCCGAAGCTGACGAACATTGTCTTCAATGAATTTAAAAGCATGGTGGACGTGATCGGCCCGCTTCCGTGGCGGCAGGTGAAGCCCGGTTGGGGCGATACAGATATTTCCTGCGCCAAGCTGTATTTTGAGCGTGTCTATGGGATCTGGTCACCGACCAAGTTTAAAGATGCCCTTCTGGCAGTGGTATCTGCGGAGCGGCTCTATCATCCCATCAAAGAATATTTCTCCACCCTGCAGTGGGATGGGACAGAGCGGCTGGATACCCTCCTGATCGACTATCTGGGTGCGGAAGATACACCCTATGTCCGGGCGGTCACCAGAAAGACTTTCACCGCTGCGGTAGCCAGAGTGTATGAGCCGGGGATCAAGTTCGATTCCATCCTTGTGCTGAACGGCCCACAGGGAATCGGGAAATCCACCCTGTTTGCCCTGCTGGGGAGAGAGTGGTATTCGGACAGCCTTTCCATTTCCGATATGAAAGACAAGACCGCCGCTGAGAAGCTGCAGGGTTACTGGATTCTGGAACTGGGTGAACTGGCCGGGATCAAAAAGGTGGACGTGGAGACCGTGAAATCCTTTGTCACCAGAACCGATGATAAGTTCCGACAGTCCTATGGCGTGGCCGTGGAGAGCCATCCCAGATCCTGCATCATTGTGGGAAGCACAAACTCCGAGGGTGGCTTTCTTCGAGATATTACCGGGAACCGGCGTTTCTGGCCAGTACACGTGTCCGGGCATGGCAGGTTCCACCCGTGGGAGCTGCAGGAGGTGGATCTGATATGGGCGGAGGCGCTGGAACGCTACCATAACGGTGAAGAACTGTATCTGAAGGGCCGGGTGGCAGCGGACGCCTATGTGATGCAGCAGGATGCGATGGAGTCCGATGACCGGGAAGGCGTGATCGCAGAGTATCTGGAGACACTGCTTCCTGCGAACTGGGATCGGATGGATCTGTACCAGCGGAGAAGTTTCCTTGGCGGCAGCGAATTTGATGGTGCGCCTACAACGGGCACGGTGCGCCGGGAGAAGGTGTGCATCATGGAAATCTGGTGTGAATGCTTTGGAAAAGAGCGGCAGAACCTGAAACGGACGGACTCCTATGAGGTGGAATCCATCTTGATGAAGATCGGCGGTTGGGAGCCGATACAGGGAATCAAAAGCGGGAAAACCCGCTTCCCCCTCTACGGAACGCAGAAGACGTTCGTGCGGAGTAAGGAACAAGAGGACTGACTTGAGAACGTTCCGTTGTATCCTTGCAGGATTTCGGAACAGGAAATGGGAACAGGCATAAAGCCTTTAAAATCAAGCGTTTGGCGATAGCCTGTTCCTATGTTCCCAAGAGAAAGCATATTGAGGATAAAAGGTAAAGAAATATATAGAAATAGGCACACGTATATGCGTGTACGCACGTATAGGATTTTTGGTATTGGGAACAGCACAAAGGAACAGGAGGGATTTTCGTGAGGGAAAGTGTGGTAGAAAAGAAGTTCGCTGCGGAGGTAAAAAAGCGTGGTGGGCTGGCTGTCAAATTCGTCTCCCCCGGATTCAATGGGGTGCCCGACCGCTTGGTTCTCTTCCCCGGTGGAAGGATGGCCTTTGTGGAATTGAAGGCTCCGGGAAAAACTATGCGGCCTTTGCAGCAGTACCGGGCAAGGCAGCTGACCGCACTGGGCTTTCGTGTTTATACCGTGGATCATACAGAAATGATTGGAGGGATTTTGGATGAGATACAGACCACATAACTATCAACAGTATGCAGAGGACTTTATTCTGGAACATCCGGTCTGCTGTCTGATGCTGGATATGGGACTTGGAAAAACGGTGATTACGCTTACGGCCCTATGGGAACTGGCACTTGACCGTTTTGATATTGGGAAGATCTTAGTGATTGCCCCGAAGCGTGTGGCCACGGACACTTGGCCGAAGGAACTGAAAAAATGGGAACATCTGACAGGGCTTACCGCCTCACTGGTGGTTGGGAGTCAGAAACAGCGGGAGGAGGCACTTGATCGTCCGGCGTTTTTATATATCATCAACCGAGAGAATGTCAGCTGGTTGGTGCAGAACCATCGCTGGGATTTTGACACCGTGGTGATTGATGAACTTTCCAGTTTTAAATCAAATAAAGCCGAACGGTTCAAAGCCATGAAAAAGGTACGGCCTCTGGTGAACCGGGTGATCGGCCTGACTGGGACTCCGGCCCCTAACTCTCTTCTGGATCTCTGGCCTCAGATGTATCTTCTGGATATGGGACAGCGGCTGGGACGGTTTATCACCGGGTACCGGGAGCGGTTCTTTACACCGGATAAACGGAACCGGGAGATTATTTACAGTTACAAACCCCGTGAGGGAGCAGAAAAGGCAATCTACGCCCTGATCTCAGATATCTGTATTTCCATGAAGGCTGTGGACTATCTGGATATGCCGGAATGTATTTATAACCGTGTGGAAGTGGAGATGAGCCGGAAAGAGAGAAAAATCTATGAGGATTTCTGCCGGGACATGGTCGTGCAGATCGGAGAGGAAGAACTGGATGCGGTCAGCGCAGGCGCTCTGTCCAATAAACTCCTGCAGATGGCGAATGGCGCTGTGTATAACGGTGACCGGAAAGTCATCCCCATCCATGACCGGAAGTTGGACGTTCTGGAGGATCTGGTGGAAGCGGCCAATGGGAAACCGCTTCTGGTAGTTTACTGGTACAAGCATGATCTTTCCCGGATTCAGGAGAGGTTCCCACAGGCCCGGCGCATTGACACCTCGGAGGATATCACAGATTGGAATGCCGGGAAGATCCCGTTGGCCCTGATTCATCCGGCCTCTGCCGGTCATGGTTTAAACCTGCAGGAAGGTGGCTGCACCATCGTTTGGTTTGGCCTCACATGGTCACTGGAACTGTATCAACAGCTGAATGCCAGACTGTGGAGACAGGGCCAGAAACACACGGTGGTGATCCACCACATCATCACCAAGGACACCCATGACGAGGATGTGATGAAGGCTCTGGAGAAGAAAGATATGCGGCAGTCCAGTCTGATCGAAGCTGTCCGTGCAAGGATTGGAGGGTAAGTGATGAGCGAAAGGATCGAGAAAATCATAAAAGAATATCACCGGATGAAGAAAGAGCGGAACTGTCTGGAGCATCAGATCCGGAATTTTAAAGGGATTTCTGAGAAAGAGATGATTGACTCCATGAACTTCCATTCTCCGGAGGGAGAGCGGGTGCAGACCAGTAATATTTCCAACAAGCCTGCTTCTATTGCTCTTAACTACCATGAAAAAATGGAGCGGATTAATCAGGAGTGGTATGAACATCTGGAAAAGCAGTATCTGATGTTGGATGAGGAGATCCGTTTCTTTGAGGCAGCGGTCTCAACCCTCAGTGGTTATCTGCCGGAGTTCATGACTGATATGGTGATCAAAGGCTGTACTTGGGATTATCTGTGTGAGCATTACCACATTTCCCGAACGATGGTGGCGAAAAACCGCCGGAAAGCCATCCGGGAACTGGAGGAACTATATGAAAAACGGGATGCTGAGATGGTATCCTATATGCTGAGTTGAGGAGGCGGATGTGATGGAATGCAGACGAGGCGATATTTATTTCGTGGATTTCGGCAGAGATACAGAGAGTAATCTGCAATGCGGCATCCGTCCGGCTCTGGTGGTCAGCAACAACCGGGCCAATGAGAATTCCCCGGTGATTACAGTAATTCCGCTGACTGCACGAACATACAAAAGGCCGCACTTTCCCACCCATGTGCTGATTCCGAAGACCTCCGGTACCGGGCTTGCCAGAAACAGCATGGCGCTGGCTGAACAGGTCAGCACCATTGACAAGTCTTGTCTTATGGAGAAAAAAGGCGCTGTCACGGATATGAGAGTTATGGCAGCAATCACCAAGGCACTTCAGATACAGATCGGGGCTGTGGAGAGATATAATTGATACCGCTGATTATTTTATAATTACTTTTTTATGACAATGCCCATAGAACCGAATGGAAACTATGGGCATTGTTATATAAAGTATGGCGGAGGGGAACGATCCCCTCTTTACAATCGCCCACGCATGGTTACAGGTTACGCCATCTGTCCACTCGTGTAGCTTTATAGCCATGCACATACAGCACGAGGGATTATTTGAATCATATTCAGTCTAGTACATGCTTTAACTTATCATAGGTTTCTTCCAGAATTTTATGAAAGCAATACTCTTTCTTGTCATCATCCCCTGGCTCATCTACGTTAACGAGACAACAATCAGGGATATTATCAGAAAAAATTTCATAAAATTCCGTTCCTCTAATAATGTTTCCATAAGAAGAATAGTATTCTTCGGCGATTATAGCATAATCTTCTTTTGATATTAATCCAATTAGATAGTCCTGTATTTGCTGTAATAATGTTTTCTTAACCTCAGTAGCTTTCACAATATTCCTCCAGAAAAAGATGTGATTTCATAGATTTATGGATTCTCGATTTTTTCCTTTATATCAGCACAAAAACTAGGATAATCCCTGTGACCCATTAATAACATTTTGTTTTCTAATTCTTCTAGAGCCTGGATGAATTCTTTTTCTTTGGTTTTCCTTACTTTACAAAAAATTACTAAGTAATTCGATCCTTTGTGACAATACTCTTTTCCAAAATCCACTTTAACTTTATGCTTTACAAAAAGCTGGTCAGCTAGATAGTCCTGTGAATCAATGAAGGCGTAGTAGGTGTAAAAAATAGAAAATTTCTGTAGCTTCCAATAATTCTTTTCACTCATCATTATCTCCAATCTCATCCCGACATCGTTATTATATCATGAACATTGGTATCTACATAGAGGGGTTTTGCCATTTGGTTTACTAAAGGTGTACTGTTTTTTAAGATTTACCGTGCTATCATTAGAATTGCCAAAATAAGACGAGGGCTTGGAGCGAAAACTTCAGGCCCTTTTTTCGTGGCCGGGCGGGGCTTTATCCTTTCACCCGTCTGTACATAGAAGGGAGTGGAAGCGTATGGATACAGAGAAGATGCGGGCAGCACTGGCATATCTGAAGAAAAAGAAACCGGAACTGACCGTGCAGCAGTACCGCACGATCAAGGGGCAGATTCTGGCAGGTGACGAGGACGGTGCGATCCGTGGCATTGATCGGGTGGTGGAACGGAACCGGAGAGGTCGTGGGTACCATGCCACGTAGGCCGAACACCCCGTGCAAGCATCCGGGCTGTGGCAGGCTGGTTCCCTACGGTACCATGTACTGTGAGGAACACAAACCCCTGCACCAACACGACAGGAAGACAACAGCCGAGAAAGGATACGGGAGCCGCTGGCAGAAGGCACGGGCTGTGTACCTGCAGTCCCATCCCCTTTGTGTGAGATGCCTTGCCAAAGGACGTTATGTGAAGGCAACGGTTGTGGATCATATCATCCCCCACCGAGGGGATCGGAAATTGTTCTGGGATCGGGACAATTGGCAGGCTCTTTGCAAATCCTGCCACGATTCCAAAACCATGACAGAGGACAGATACGAGGAATTCCGCTACCCCAAGGGGCGGTCGAAATCTCTGTGACTCCGCTGCCAAAAGACCGGCGCCCCCTCAAACGTGCATTTTTGCGAAATTAAAGAGGGGGGATACCTGCCGGGGTAAAGAAAAAGCGGGAAATAGACACTGTGCAGCGTGTAAAGATGCGGATTTCCGGCATCCGAGCCGCCTGCCAAACAAAAAATCATTTGCCAAAAAGTTAGATTTCAGGCTGGGAAACTTATCCGCAAAGGTGGGTTTTCCGGCTTTTTCTTTTGATACCATTTTGCGAAAGGATGTGAAGCAATGACCGATTTTCAGGCAAAGCAGATACGGGAATTACGGCTTAGAGGCGCTGGATATAAATCCATTGCTTCCGCTGTCGGGCTGTCGAGAGACACTGTCCGGAATTATTGTAAAAGTCATGGGCTGGATGGATATGCCTCCGCCCTTGTTTTGAATGTGAAAGAACAGATAGAAAGCGGGACAGCATGCCTTTGCTGCGGTAAGGAACTGATCCAGCCTTCCACTGGGAGAAAGCGGAAGTTCTGCTCCGATAAATGCAGGCGGGAATGGTGGGCGGCTCATCCAGAGGCCATCAAGCGAAAAGAGACAGCTTATTATGAAGCCACTTGTGCTTGTTGTGGAAAAACCTTCCGGTCTTATGGAAATAAGAACCGCCGGTACTGCTCCCATGCATGTTATGTGCAGGATCGGTTCTGGCGTAAAAAAGAAGAGCGGGAGCCTTATATCGGCCCCGCTGATCGTAAGGAGGTATAGACGTGGGTGCAATGGAATGGAAAAAACTGTCTGTGGATGAACTGTGTCCGGCAGCGTACAATCCCCGTAAAAAACTGAAAGCTGGGGATAAAGAATATGAGAAGATTAAAAACTCTATTTTGGAGTTTGGATATGTGGAACCGATCATCGTCAACTATGATATGACGGTGATCGGGGGCCACCAGCGTCTGACGGTGCTGAAAGACTTAGGATATACAGAAGTCCAGTGCGTTGTGGTTCATATTGAAGATGAGCATAAGGTGAAGGCGCTGAATATTGCCCTGAACAAGATCACAGGTGCGTGGAATGAGCAGCTGTTGGCTGACTTGCTGGTGGATCTGCAGAGTGTGGACTTCAATACGGATCTGACGGGTTTTGAGGCTCCGGAGATCGAGCAGCTGTTTTCCAAAGTTCATAACAAGGATATCAAGGAAGATGATTTTGATGTGGAGGAAGAATTAAAAAATCCACCGATTTCACGAAAAGGTGATATCTGGATCTTAGGAAGACACCGTGTGATCTGTGGAGACTCTACACTTCCGGAGACATACACAAAACTCATGGAAGGGCAGAGAGCCAATCTGGTTCTTACCGATCCACCCTACAATGTAAATGTGGAAGAGACCGCTGGAAAGATTCAGAACGACAATATGCCGGATGAGGATTTTTATAAATTCCTGTTCGCTGCTTTCGTAAATATGGAACAGAACATGGAAAACGATGCGTCCATCTATGTGTTCCATGCGGACTCCAAAGGGCTGATCTTCCGGCAGGCGTTCCATGATGCTGGATTTTATCTGTCCGGCTGCTGTATCTGGAAGAAGAATGCTCTGGTGTTGGGGCGCTCTCCATACCAGTGGCAGCATGAGCCGTGTCTGTTCGGTTGGAAGGTAGGCGGGAAGCATCAGTGGTATTCCGACCGGAAGCAGACCACCATATGGGAGTATGATCGCCCGAAGTCCAGCAAGGATCATCCGACCATGAAGCCAGTGGCGCTGATGGCCTATCCGATCCAGAATTCCTGCATGAGCCATTGTATTGTCTTAGATCCGTTTCTTGGATCAGGTTCTACCCTGATCGCCTGTGAAGAAACAGGGCGCATTTGCTATGGGGTGGAATTGGATGAGAAGTTCTGTGATGTAATCGTAAAAAGGTATCTGGAGAAAACGGGAACAGGCGATTCGATTTATGTTTTGCGAGATGGCGAGAAAATTCCATATTCACAGCTGCTTCAGAATGAGGGGGATAGTTCGCAGCTTTAAATTTTTTTCAAAATGAGGAAATAAGACTTGCTATTTTTGCCTTTTAGAGTGATGAATGTACTACCAAAACAAAGGAGGCAAAATCAATGAGAATTGAAACGAAAACAGACAATCGAAAAAAGATGGTTCAGGACATTGCGGAGTTTACCGGTAAGGAACTTCGTTATGTAGGGCCACCCACCTTCGCCTATGAAGTAGGAAGTCTTACCATCGACCGGGATGGAGTGATCATAAGCGAGACGGATGAAGAAGAAAACCTTTTGACACAGTTTTTACAGGATAAAGGGTATCTGGAGGCTCCGGTCGATGAGGTAAGAATTGTGATTCCGGCCGACACCAATGACAGAACATTTCTGCAAAACTTACTTGCTATGATCCATGCACGGGCTTACCTGCTCAATCGGATTACACGGTGTGAGACTTTCGCTGTGAGCGATTCCTTGCTGGAAAATCTGGAACAACTTCCGCAGGAGAATGCCTGCGAAGCTTTCCAGACATTTCTGTCGGAAGACAGCGAGGGCTTGAAGGGGCTGGCAGTGGAAGAAGGAAAAGTGACCTTTGCTTTTCCCCTTCCGCAGGATAGTGCGAAAAGCAGAGCGTATTCGGAACTGGCAGCGTTGATTACGAAAAAAGCCAAAGAAGCGAAAAGAGTCAGTGCCAGCCCAGTGGTGGAGGAAAATGAAAAGTATTACTTGCGGATCTGGCTGGTACAGCTTGGCATGGCTGGTACGGCAAGTAAGGAGTCGAGGCAGGCTTTACTGGCCGGGCTGAAAGGGCATACAGCCTTCCGAACCAAAGAGGCTGCAGAAAAATTCAGCATTGCTCAGAAGGAAAAACGTGCGGCTGTGAAAGCCGCCCAGATGGCTGAGCAGGGCAACGAGGAAGCTGGGGGCATCGCATGATGGAGGAGACAATATCAAAAACAGCGCTTGCCAGAAAGCTGCTGCTCGATTTTTGGAGCGACTTAAGTCAACATTCCATTGCCGAGTTTACGAACTATTTACAGGAAAACGATCTGGCGGAGATTAAGCAGACTCATATTAACAGCGCAATTCGTACTGCATCCCAGTTGGGAGTTTTGAAGCGAGTGGGGAGGGGGAAATATGAGGCTGGCAGCAATTTCCACAACGATCTGGATATTCCGGTAAAAAAGACAGTTGGTATTCGGTTTGTCCTTCAGCAGACTAAACGGGTATTATCTATTCCGATCAACATTATGGGACTTAGTCCGAAAGAGCGGGAAATGATACCACGATTACAAGGATTATACACGGAGTGCGAGAAAATGCTGGAAGAATTAGAGAAAGCAGAGGTAGAAAATGAAATTTCCGAGTAAAGAGGTTGTCGCCCGTATCCGAAAGGAATATCCAATGGGTACCCGGATTGAATTGCTGGAGATGGATGATTTTCAGGCTCCGCCAGTTGGAACGCAGGGTACAGTTACAGGGGTAGACGATACCGGCTCCCTATTGGTGAGTTGGGATACGGGATCAGGACTGAATGTGATCTATGGCGTGGATCGAGTGCGAAAGATAGAGGAGGGGCGTTAGGTGGAAGAGGATATCATTGATCAGTTATATTTTGGTAGGATTGTTCCCTGGGAAAGACAGGTAGAGAAGCCTCCGGAGATCGAGCAGTGCAGTGATCAGGTGTGTGAAGATATTGAGTGTCTTCAAAAGTCGCTGGACGAAGTTGGTAAAAAGGTTTTAGAGCGGTTTCTGGATAACAATTCTGAAGTAGAACAATTTCAGGTCAAAGAGAGCTTCAAGTATGGGTTCAGGCTTGGAATGCAGCTTGCGGCAGCAGGACTAGAAAAGAGCACAATCAATATGGAATCATCATATTGGAAAGGATGAAATGGTATGGACAAAACAAGCGCATACATATGTCCACGGTGCGGGCAGACTTATTATGAACCGCCTGCGCTTTCCAGAGAAGATAATCAAACGTTGATCTGCCCGAACTGTGGAACCAGAGAGGCATTGGAAAGTATCGGTGTGGGGCGCAAGGAGCAGGAAGAGATTCTAGCGATTATCCGGCGGCAAAGGAGGCAATGGGATCTATGAATGAAGATGCTTTTGATCATAAGACAGTTCGAGAATGGATGGCTGTTGATGGAATCGAAGAAATAGATCTAATGACGGGAAGTGGATACATCCATTTGAAACGATCTGAATTTCCCGGAATATTAGCCGGTAGCAGTGTGATGGGACATTTGGGCTGGAAAGGCAGTGAACATGAAATCCGTCCGGATGACTTTTTGGATGAAACGGTTACTTCGTGCAGGATAAGGAACGGCAGACTGAGCGGAATTTCGTGAGACAACGGTGCTGTATAGAATCAACAAGTTTCTTTTCCATGATTTGTGCAATATATCCATCAGAATTGACTTGCTATTATCCGCATTCAGAGCGAATATGTGTACTACCAAAAGGAAAACAAAGAAAAATGGAGGTACACACCATGAGAAACATTTACGAAATGAGAAACGAGTTCACCCTGAGAGAATACAACACGGCCATTACCAGAGCCGATTTTGAAGCAAATTTTATAAAGACGAAAGAGCGTATCCGCTTTACCTTCAACGGCTGGGATGGAAAAAGCTACGATGGAGAAAGCCGCAGCGCCTGCGTTTACCGCACCTGCATCAAAGGATATGAAAAAGCACGGTTTATCAAGGTTGGAAAGGGCCTGCATTATATTGACGAAGACAGAAGCATCTTGGAGAAAGCCACCGGTGAATACCACAAGGAAGCAAGCTGGCTGGTAGATGTTTTAAGGGCAGAATAAATACAGAATTTTGGAGTACGGGAGCCGGGAGGCTTCTGTCTCTCGTGGTAAAATCGACACATTCTGGGATAGATATTTGTGCAGTTTATGGTACTGAAATAACTGGATAAATATGTGTTTCAGAGGTAATATGCTACTACCAAAAGGGAAAAGCAAAATGGAGGTAGAAAATGAGAACAAAGTTTTATCTGGATGGGAAGAAGATTACGAAAAAGGCATTGCAGGAACGAATCGGAGAGGAACGGCTGAAAAGGCTGGTACAGGAGGCGAAGGAAACTTTTCTGGAAGATCCTCTGATCCAGAATGATTTTTTCCTCGGCAGAGAGGGAATGCTGACGATTGAATTTTGCTAAAGATAGAAACTTGGATGGGAGCCGCAAGGCTCCTATTTTTGTGCCATGAAATGGAGGTGGGAGCGATGGCGCAGAGAGGCAGGAAACCGAAGCCGACCGCACTGAAAATGCTGGAGGGCAATCCGGGCGGTCGGCCTTTAAATACGAAAGAACCAAAGCCAGAGAAGAAGGCTCCCCGCTGTCCTTCTTGGCTGGAGGATGAGGCGAAAAAAGAGTGGAAACGCATGGCGAAAGTGCTGGAGCAGATGGGGCTTCTGACAGAAATGGATATGGCAGCCTTTGCCGGTTACTGCCAAGCCTATGCCCGTTGGAAGGAAGCGGAGGAATTTCTGACCCAGCACGGCTCGATGGTGCGGACACCCAATGGTTATCTGCAGCAGGTGCCGCAGGTATCCATCGCCCAGACCAATATGAAGATCATGCTGAAGTTCTGTGAACAGTTTGGCCTTACTCCATCGGCCCGGAGCCGGATTGTTGGCGGTGAGAACAGCGATGAGGAAGATGAGATGGAGAAATTGCTGGAAGGGGGCGGCTGCTGATGGACTTTCAATACACACCCTCTCCCTTCATGCTCCCCACTTCCCATTACGATGCGAAGCGGGCGGATCATGCGGTGGCTTTTATCCAGAACCTGAAACACACGAAGGGCAAATGGGATGGGAAACCATTCCTGCTGCTTCCGTGGCAGGAGCAGATCGTCCGGGATATTTTTGGCATCGTGAAAGCGGATGGGAAGCGGCAGTTTCGAAGCGCCTATGTGGAGATCCCGAAGAAAAACGGAAAGTCGGAACTGGCAGCTGCCATTGCTCTGTATCTTCTCTATGGGGATGGCGAGGCCAGTGCGGAAGTATATGGCTGCGCCAATGACCGGAGTCAGGCGTCTATCGTTTTTGATGTGGCGAAGCGGATGGTGGAGAAATGTCCGGCGCTTCTAAAGCGGTCGAAGATTGCGGCGGCCACGAAGCGGATCGTCAATTACCGGAACGCCGGGTTTTATCAGGTGCTGTCCGCTGAGACGGGTACCAAGCATGGTTTGAATATTTCCGGCCTCGTCTTTGATGAGATCCACGCCCAGCCGAACCGGAAACTTTATGACGTTATGACTAAAGGCTCCGGTGACGCCCGTGAGCAGCCGCTGTTTTTTATCATTACCACGGCCGGAACGGACAAGGAAAGTATCTGTTATGAATTGCATACCAAGGCGCTGGATATCATGAACGGCAGGAAAGCAGACCACTCGTTTTATCCGGTCATTTACGGCCTGAGTGATGAAGATGACTGGAATGATGAGAAGAACTGGTATAAGGCCAACCCGTCTCTGGGATATACCATCAGTATTGACCGTGTCCGGGACGCTTACCGGGAGGCACTGGATAATCCGGCAGAGGAAAACGTGTTCAAGCAGCTGCGGCTGAACATCTGGACAAACTCAGCGGTGGCATGGATACCGGAGCATATCTACGATCGGGGTAATCAGAAGATTGATTATACCTCACTCTTGGGCCGGGACTGCTTTGCGGGGCTTGACCTTTCCTCCACCTCGGATATTACGGCGCTGGTGCTGGTCTTCCCTCCAAGGACGGAAGAGGAGAAATACATTGTTCTCCCATTCTTCTGGCTGCCGGAGGAAACGTTGGAACTGCGGTGCCGCCGGGACCATGTCCTCTATGATGTGTGGGAGCGTCAGGGATACATCCTCACCACGGAAGGGAACGTGATCCATTACGGATTTATTGAACGGTTCATCGAGCAGCTGGGAGAGAAGTATCACATCATCGAGATCGCCTATGACCGTTGGAATGCCACGCAGATGGTGCAGAACTTGGAAGACATGGGATTTACGATGGTTCCATTCGGACAGGGCTTTAAGGATATGTCTCCCCCGTCCAAGGAACTGTATAAGCTGCTGATGGAAGGGAACATCATCCACGGCGGGAATCCGGTTCTCAAATGGATGGCCCAGAACGTGGTGATGCGCCAAGACCCGGCCGGGAATATCAAACCGGATAAGGAGCGGTCGGTGGAGAAGATTGACGGCATCGTGGCCCTGATCATGGGGCTTGACCGCTGTATTCGCAGCATTCCACCGACCAGTGTATATGACGAGAGAGGTATTCTTTTTATATAGAAGGGAGCGTGATTTTTATGGGGATTTTATCGGGGCTGTTCCGGTCACGGGATAAGCCGAAGAATAGTACCTCCGGCAGTGCCTACCGCTTTTTCTTTGGCGGCAGTACTTCTGGGAAAAACGTGAATGAACGGTCAGCCATGCAGATGACGGCGGTGTATGCCTGTGTGCGGATACTCTCCGAGTCCATTGCGGGACTTCCCGTTCATCTATACAAGTACCGGGAAGACGGCAGTAAGGAAAAGGCGGTTGACCATCCGCTGTACCGAATTCTGCACGATGAGCCAAATCCGGAAATGACCTCGTTTGTGTTCCGGGAAACGCTGATGACACATCTTCTTCTCTGGGGAAATGCTTATGCACAGATCATCCGCAACGGGAAAGGACAGGTACTGGGGCTGTATCCCTTGATGCCAAACCGTATGACCGTGGATCGGGATGAGAAAGGGCATCTGTATTACAGTTATCTGGTGTCAGATTCTGATGCGCCTACCATGAAGAGTGGGACGGTGATCCTAAAGCCCACCGATGTGCTGCATATTCCCGGATTGGGTTTTGATGGTCTTGTGGGATACAGCCCCATTGCGATGGCGAAGAATGCCATCGGTATGGCCATTGCCTGCGAGGAGTACGGGGCGAAATTCTTTGCTAACGGAGCAACGCCCGGCGGGATTTTGGAGCATCCCGGTACAGTGAAAGACCCGGCCAAGGTACGGGACAGCTGGAATGAAGCCTTCGGAGGGAGCCGGAATTCCAATAAGGTCGCTGTTCTGGAGGAAGGAATGAAGTATACGCCAATCTCCATCTCCCCGGAACAGGCACAGTTTTTGGAAACAAGAAAATTTCAGATTGATGAGATTGCTCGAATTTTCAGGGTACCACCACACATGGTCGGGGATCTTGAAAAGTCGAGTTTTTCTAATATTGAGCAGCAGTCTTTAGAGTTCGTGAAATACACGTTGGAACCGTGGATTGTCCGGTGGGAACAGTCTATCAACCGTGTGCTTCTTACGGAATCGGAGAAGGCTGCTTATTTTGTCAAGTTTAACGTGGATGGTCTGCTCCGTGGAGATTACCAGAGCAGGATGAATGGCTATGCCACAGCCCGCCAGAACGGCTGGATGAGCGCCAATGACATCCGGGAACTTGAAAATCTTGACCGTATCCCGGCTGAGCAGGGCGGTGATCTGTACCTGATCAATGGAAACATGACGAAGCTGGAGGATGCGGGAATATTCGCTGCCGATGGCGGCGGGAAGGAGGAAGAATCCGATGAAGAAGTTCTGGAAGTGGAAGAACCGGACGGTTCTGAATCAGGAGACACAGGAGCCGATACAGGAGAGGACGCTGTTCCTAAACGGCACCATCGCAGAGGAAAGCTGGTTTGATGATGACGTCACGCCGCAGGTCTTTAAAGAAGAACTGTGTTCCGGCAGCGGAGATATCACAGTGTGGATCAACTCTCCGGGCGGAGACTGCGTGGCAGCAGCCCAGATTTATAACATGCTGATGGATTATCCCGGAAACGTCACGGTGAAAATTGACGGCATCGCTGCAAGTGCTGCTTCGGTCATTGCAATGGCCGGAACGAGAGTGCTGGTTTCTCCGGTATCCATGATGATGATCCACAATCCCATGACGGTGGCCATGGGTGACACCGCAGAGATGCAGAAAGCCATCGAGATGCTTGGCAGTGTGAAGGATTCCATCATTAACGCCTATGAGATTAAGACCGGGCTGTCCCGCGCCAAGCTGTCCCACCTGATGGACGCGGAAACCTGGATGGACGCGAACAAGGCGGTGGAGCTTGGCTTTGCCGATGAAATCATGACACGCTCTGAAGTGTCAGAGGATATGGAGCCGCCTGCGGTTTCCATGCTGTATTCCAAAGCCGCTGTGGTCAATTCCCTGATGGATAAGATCGCGGCAAAGTGTAAAACCAACCCTAAGAAAACCGAAGATTCCAAACCCAAGGGCCGCTCCGTAGACAGTCTCTACGAGCGGCTCAATCTTTTGAAACATTAAGGAGGATACCACTATGACGATTCTTGAACTGCGCGAGAAGCGCGCCAAAGCCTGGGAAGCTGCGAAAGCCTTTCTGGATTCCCACAGAAACGATAAGGGCGTCCTGTCCGCCGAGGATGACGCCGCCTATACCCGCATGGAGCAGGAGATCACCGACCTGGGCAAGGAGATCGCCCGCCTGGAACGTCAGGAGGCGCTGGAAGCGGAACTGAACCGCCCTGTGAACAAGCCCCTGACGGGTAAGCCTATGAGCGGCAAGGAGGAGACTAAGACCGGCCGCGCCACCGATGAGTACCGCCAGAACTTCTGGAACATGATGCGTTCCAAGGCTCCGATGCCCTCTGTGGTGAATGCGCTGCAGATTGGTACGGATTCCGAGGGCGGCTATCTGGTACCGGACGAATATGAGCGCACCCTGGTAGAGGCACTGGAAGAGGAGAATGTATTCCGCCAGCTTGCCAGGGTGATCCAGACATCCAGCGGAGACCGGAAGATCCCGGTAGTGGCGACCAAGGGTACCGCATCCTGGATCGATGAGGAAGGTGCCTACACCGAGAGCGATGATTCCTTCGGCCAGGTGTCCATCGGGGCGTACAAGCTGGGGACGATGATTAAAGTTTCCGAGGAACTGTTAAACGACAGTGTCTTTGACCTGGAAAGCTACATCTCCCGTGAGTTTGCCCGCCGTATCGGCGCCAAGGAGGAGGAAGCCTTCTTTACCGGGGATGGCTCCGGCAAGCCCCTGGGCATCCTGGCAGCCAGCGGCGGCGCAGAGACCGGCATCACTGCCGCATCTGCCACCGCGATTACCGCCGATGAACTGATCGACCTGTTCTACTCCCTGAAATCGCCCTACCGCCGCAACGCTGTGTGGGTGCTGAACGATTCCACCATCAAGGCAGTCCGTAAACTGAAAGATGGCAGCGGCCAGTACCTGTGGCAGCCTTCCCTGACTGCCGGAACGCCGGATACCATCCTGGGCAGACCTGTGCGCACCTCGGCCTATATGCCCGCCATCGCCGCCAGCGCGAAGACCATCGCCTTCGGTGATTTCAGCTACTACTGGATCGCAGACCGCCAGGGGCGCTCCTTCAAGCGCCTGAACGAACTGTATGCGGCAAACGGCCAGGTGGGCTTCCTCGCTTCCCAGCGCGTGGACGGCAAGATAATCCTGCCGGAGGCTGTCAAGGTGCTGGTACAGAAAGCATCGTAAGGGAGGGCTGGCAGATGAGCTACAACGGAAAGAACTACATGGAACAGGGCGGCGATAAGTGGGTGATTGGCGGCACCCTCGAAATCAAGGAGGGGGCTTCTGTTACCGGTTTGCCCGCCGCCGAGGTTCCCCAGGCGGCAAACCAGGCCGACAGCGTTGCGGAGGATGTTTCCACTCTGGTTTCTGATTTCAACGGCCTGCTGGCCAAGCTGAAGGCAGCGGGCCTGATGGCATCCAGTTAAGGAAGGAGGCGGCGGGGATGGACACTCTGCTGGAAAAAGTCAAAGCAAACCTGATTCTGGAGCATTCGGCGGATGACGCGCTTTTGCAGAACTACATCACCGCCGCTGTTTCCTATGCGGAGAGCTACCAGCATATCCAGGAGGGCTATTACACGGAGAATGCGATGCCGGCCACCACCGAACAGGCGGTGATTATGCTGGCATCGCATTTCTATGAGTCCAGGGACGGTTCCACGGGCGGATTCTTCGCTGATAACACAAACGCAGCACAGCAGGTCTGGAACACGGTCAACCTTCTGCTTCGGCTCGACCGGGAATGGAAGGTGTGATATGAGTTTTGGAAAAATGAACACCTTCATCTCCATTGTGGAAAAACAGTTCACGCAGGATGATGAGGGCTTTAAGACGGAAACGGATGTGACCGTGGCAGAGGTACGCGCTTACCGGGAAGGCCGGCATGGCAGTGAGAAATGGGCCAACATGGCTTCCTTTTCCACCGCCACCGACCTTTTTCAATTCCGCGTGATACCAGGCGTCACGGTCACAACCGATATGCGCATTCTCTGCGACGGGCATACCTTCGAGATCACATCGGTGGAGAATGTCAAAGGCAGAGGGATGTATCTGGAGGTGCTGGGGACGGAGGTGAAATCGGGTGGCTAAGGTTCAAATGAAAATGCCGGAGGACTTTCTGATGAAGGTGTCCCGGCTGGCGGACAAGACCGATGAGATCCTCCCGAAGGTGCTGGAAGCGGGCGCGGAGGTTGTGGAGGACAAGGTGCGCTCCAACCTGCAGGCGGTTATCGGCAGCGGGACGAAGTACGAGTCCAGAAGCACCGGGGAGCTTCTCCGCTCCCTTGGCACATCTCCCGCCCTGCAGGATAAGAACGGGGACTTCAATGTGAAGGTAGGCTTTTCCGAGCCAAGGTCGGACGGCGACAGTAACGCCAAGATCGCCACCATCCTGGAATACGGCAAAAGCGGCCAGCCCGCAAAACCCTTCTTAAAACCAGCCCGTTCCTCCTCCCGGAATGCCTGTATCAACGCCATGAAGGCGAAGCTGGACGAGGAGGTGGAGAAGATTTGAGCCTGCTTTCGGAAATCAAGGCTGCGGTCACCGGCTGCGGACTGCCTGTGGAGACGGGCGTGTTCTCCGGGGAGCCGCCGGAGGAATATGTGGTGGTCACGCCTTTGGCGGATACCTATGAACTTCACGCAGATAACCTGCCGGGGTATGAAGCCCAGGAGGCGCGGCTCTCCCTGTTCTCCAAAGGGAACTATCTGATGCGGAAGGGGCAGCTTTCAAATGCGCTCCTTGCCGCTGATTTTGTGATTACGGACAGGCGGTACATCGGCCATGAGGACGATACCGGCTACCACCACTATGCCATTGATGTGGCAAAACTGTATGGATTGGAGGAATGAACTATGGCTACCATTGGCCTTGATAAACTTTTCTACTCGAAGATTACCGAGGGTGAAAACGGCGATGAGACCTATGCCGCCCCTGTGGCTTTGGCAAAAGCCATGACCGCCGAGCTTTCCGTGGAACTGGCGGAAGCTACGCTGTACGCGGACGATGGCGCGGCGGAGGTCGTGAAGGAGTTCCAGAGCGGGACGCTGACGCTGGGTGTGGACGATATTGGGAAAAGCGTGGCGGAAGACCTGACCGGGGCGGTGATTGATGAAAACGGCGTCCTGATCTCCGCATCGGAGGACGGCGGCGCTCCGGTTGCCATCGGCTTCCGGGCCAAGAAAGCAAACGGCAAATACCGCTATTTCTGGCTGTACCGCGTGATTTTTGGTATCCCGGCCACCAACCTGACCACCAAGGGCGAGAGCATCGAGTTTTCCACCCCTTCCATCGAGGGGACGGTGACCCGCCGCAATAAGGTGGACGGCCAGGGCAAACACCCCTGGAAAGCGGAGGTGTCCGAGGATGACTCCGGTGTGTCTCCCACGGTTATCACGGGCTGGTACGATGAGGTCTATGAGCCGTCCTATGCGGATCAGACATCTGACACAGGCGGCGAAGGGTAATAGGAGGTTTTGAGATATGGATGAAAGAACAGCTACTGTCAATATCGGCGGGCAGGAATACGAAATGCTCCTGACCACCAGGGCGACCAAGGCCATCGCCGGACGCTACGGCGGGCTGGAGAACCTGGGCGAGAAGCTGATGAAAGCGGAAAATTTTGAGATGGCTCTGGACGAGATCGTGTGGCTGATTACCCTTCTGTGCAACCAGCCGATCCTCGTCCACAACCTGAAGCACCCGGAGGACAAAAAGCCGGAGCTGACCGCCGAGGAGGTGGAGCTTCTCACCTCCCCGATGGAACTGACGGACTACAAAGACGCCATCATGGAGGCCATGTACCGGGGGACGAAACGGAATATCGAAAGTGAGCCGGAGGGAAAAAACACGGCGGCCGGGTAAGCGATGAAGAATTGTTTACCCGGCTTTTGTATTACGGCATGGCCCACCTCTCCCTGCGCATGGAGGAAGTGTGGCTCATGCCGTTTGGCCTGCTCATGGATCTGTGGGAATGCCACAGGCAGTTTTTGGGGCTTGCGAAGCCAAAACGGGAACTGACGATAGATGATGTCATTCCCTATGGAATATGACGGGGACCCCACAAAGCCAAGTGGCTTTGTGGGGAGAGGACGAATGACGGAATGAGCGAGTTTTCGTGTTTACACGAAAACGAGGGATATGAAGTCCATGAGGACGAAGGAAGGAGGTGCGGCCCGTGGCGGACAATTTTGGCCTGAAAATCGGCATTGAGGGCGAAAAGGAATTTAAAAAGGCTTTGTCGGAGATCAACCAGTCCTTTAAGGTGCTGGGTTCCGAGATGAAGCTCGTTTCCTCCCAGTTTGACTCCAACGATAAATCCATCCAGGCGCTTTCCGCAAGGAATACCGTTCTGAACAAGGAAATCGACGCCCAGCGCCAGAAGATCGAAACGCTGCGGGCTGCCCTCCAGAACGCCTCCGAGTCCTTTGGGGAGAACGACCGCCGGACGCAGAACTGGCAGATCCAGCTTAACAACGCCGAAGCCGCCTTAAACGGCATGGAGCGGGAACTTTCCGCCAATGAGCGGGCCATTGAGTCCCTCTCCCGGCAGGAGACGGAGGCGGCGGACGCCACAGAGCGGCTCTCTCAGGAGATTTCCCGCCAGGAAGAGGAACTTTCCGGGATGAAACGCGCCTATTCCAATGCGGTGCTGGAGTACGGCAAAGGCTCCAGCGAGGCAAAGGAACTGGAGGGGCGCATTTCCCAGCTTTCCGGGGAACTGCGGGAAAACCGGGAGCGGATGAAGGACGCCGGGGATGTGGCGGAGGATTTCGGCGATTCGCTGGAGGACGCATCCAGCGGGGCGGATAAATTAGGCTCCGGCCTTTCGGTCGCCACGGTGGCGATGGGAAACCTCATCTCCTCCGGCATCCAGGCGGCGTTAAGCGGCATCCAGGAGCTTGGCAGCGCCATCTGGAACCTGGACGAAGCCACGGAGGAATACCGGGCGGCCCAAGGCAAGCTGACTACCGCTTTTGAGGCGGCTGGATACAGCGGGGACGCGGCACAAAAATCCTACACCGAGTTCTATAAAATCCTGGGCGATACGGACACGGCCACGGAAGCCTCCCAGCTCCTGGCGCAGCTTGCGGAAAATGAGCAGGACATTACCAAGTGGACGAATATCGCGGCCGGTGTCTACGGTACCTTTGGCGACGCCCTTCCCATCGAGGGCATGATCGAGTCCGCCAATGAGACCGCCAAGGTGGGACAGGTCACCGGCTCCCTGGCGGACGCCTTAAACTGGGTGGGCATCAGCGAGGATGCCTTCAATGAAAAACTGGCGGCTTGTTCCAGTGAAAGCGAAAGAAACCGCCTGATCATGGAGACCCTTTCCGGGGCCTATGACGAGGCGAGCGCCGCGTTTTACCGCAACAACGAGGCGCTGGTGGCTTCCAGAGAAGGACAGGCGCAGCTTGACGAGACCCTGGCGGGGCTTGGGGAGACCATATCCAATGTGAAGAACAGCCTCCGTGCGGAGTTCCTCCCGGCGATCTCGGAAGTCATCTCCGCCTTTACCGACATGGTCAACGGCGTGGACGGGGCGGATGAAGCCTTCGCCGGGGCCATTACGGGACTGGTGAACACGGCGGTTTCCATGCTGCCGCAGTTTGTAAACACCGGGATGCAGATGCTGACCTCGCTGCTCTCCGGCATCATCCAGAGCCTTCCGGCTGTGATGGAGGGCGCAGCGCAGATCATCGTCACGCTGGCCCAGGGCATTGCGGCTGCGGTCCCCACGCTGATTCCGCAGATTGTCCTTGTGGTTACCCAGATCGTACAGACCCTGATCGAAAACCTGCCGATGATTCTGGACGCGGCGCTGCAGCTTATCATGGGGCTGGCCCAGGGGCTGCTGAATGCCATCCCGGTCCTGATTGCGGCCCTGCCCGCCATCATTACGGCGATTGTGGAGTTTATCGTCGGGGCCATCCCACAGATCATCAATGCCGGGATACAGCTATTGACCTCGCTGGTCTCCGCACTGCCGGAGATTATCACGGCCATTGTGGCGGCGATTCCGCAGATCATTGATGGGCTGGTGACCGCCATCCTCGGCAGCATCCCCCAGATCATTGACGCGGGCGTGAACCTGCTGATTTCCCTGATTCAGAACCTGCCGACCGTCATTACCACCATTGTGGCGGCAATCCCGCAGATTATTTCCTCGCTGGTAAACGCCATCTTAAACAGCATTCCCCAGATCATCCAGGCAGGTGTGCAGCTATTTGTTTCGCTGATCCAGAACCTGCCTACCATTATTGTGGAGATTGTAAAGGCGGTGCCGCAGATCATTGCGGGGATTGTGAATGCCTTTACCTCGTCTATGGGGCAGATTGTCAATATCGGCAAGAACATCGTGCAGGGGCTGTGGCAGGGTATCCAGAGCCTTGCCGGATGGATCTGGGACAAAGTATCCGGCTGGATTTCCGGCATCTGGGACGGGATCTGCAGCTTCTTTGGCATCAATTCGCCCTCGAAGGAAATGGCCTGGGTGGGCGAGATGCTTGGCAGGGGTCTTGCCGGCGGCATTGAAGACAGCGCCGGTGAAGCGGTCAGCGCCGCAGAGGATTTGAACAACGGCATCCTGGGCGTGATGAACGGGCTGGCGGCGGATATGCAGTCCGCAGTCCCCTCGAACTTTGCCTTTGACACAGCCGCGACGGTGGGTTCCGTGGCCGGCGGCATGGGCGGAGCGGGCGGCTCCTCTTTTGGAACCCTCATTACCATCCAGCAGATGATCGTCCGCAGCGAGGACGACATCCGCAGGATTTCCCAGGAACTTTACAACCTGATCCAGACCGGCTCCCGCGCCCAGGGACGGTTCAGCACAGCATAAAAGGAGGTGCGGCCTGTGGGCTTTTCGTATAACGACATTACATCCAAGAGTATGGGCCTAAAGGCAAGGCTGACCTCCTGGCAGGTCAGCGGGAGTCTGCGGAACTTTACTACAACGGTCCCCGGCAAATACGGCGTGACCGACTTTGGCGCGGATTTCGACTACCGGGAGATCGTGGTCTCTTGCAGTATCTTCCCACGGCACAGCTTTTCCGCCCTGGTTTCCACGCTGGACGATATCGCTGCGTGGCTCGACCCGGTGGGCGGCTTAAAGCAGCTCGTCCTGGATGATGTGCCAGACCGGTACTTCATGGCAAGACTGAACGCGGCGGTGGAGTGCGAACGGCTGCTGCGTTCTTCCGGCAGCTTTGACCTGACATTCTTCTGTCCGGACCCCTTCGGCTATGCCATCGAGGATGAGACCTTTTCCATCACGGAAGCGGGAAACAGCACGGTCACGCGGCTCATCGGGAACATGGAGTCCAACCCCATTTACCGCATTGAGGGCGTGGTTACTTCCGGGGCAGGCAATTCCATCAGCATTACTACCAACGGGCAAGAGTTGAAGATCGTCAACGCCACCCTTGCGGCCGGCGAGACGCTGGTGGTGGATACCGACCGGATGACCGCCTATGTGGAGGACGCGGACGGGATGATCCTGCGGAACGCCCTGCCGTATCTGGAGGAACTGAACTTCCCCACGCTGGCGGTGGGGAGTAACACGGTTTCCGTAACGGCGGCAAACGCCACGTTTACGGGGCTGGAAATCCAGGCAAGGAGCCGATGGAGGTGAGCGGTTATGGCACTGAAAACGATACTGAACAAGCAGACGGATTTTACCGGGGAGTTCCCGGAAGAATGGGCAAAGGGCGGCCTGTGGCGGTTCAATGAATCAGACCCAGATGAGGACGACTGCCTTTTGGATTCCTCCGGCATGGGACGGGCAGCAACCATCAGCAACTGGAGCGGCACCAGTGCGTCCTTATCCGCAAACCGTCTGGGGAATTACTTCCGCATGAACATTGTGAACCCATCCTCCGAGCAGAACTATCTGAAGGTGACCAATGACGGCAGCATTTTCGCAAGCCTTGGGGCAAGGATCGTCTGCGGCGGCTGGATGAACCCCACCACCTATTCCGTGGGGAACACCTATTGCCCGATCTTCAATACCCGGTACGGGCCGGGGCAGCCGATTTTCTACCTGTCCCTCATCCGGGGCAATCCGAGGATCATGCTCTACAATGATACCGGATCTTTGATCCTGGACGAGTCGGTGGACCCGCCCTTTTCCCTGGTCAACGGCGGCTGGTACTTCATTGCCTGCCTGATCGAGCCGGACAACAAAACGGCGCAGTATGTGGTGGGCGACCGGGGCAGCGGCACGGTGTGGGCATCGGAGGTGCTTTCCTTTACCGGGGAGCTGAACCGCTCCTGCACGGCGGATTTGATTCTGGGGATGCACGCCGACTCCTACTGGTACGCCGGCGGTCTGGACGACTGGTTTCTGGACTGCGATACGAATCTCACAGCCGATGACCTGGTGGACTATTTCCGGTCTTCAGTTATGGCCAACGGCGGCGACACCTCCGGGGATGTGGACGGCATCACGGAGCCGGGGACGGTCACACTCCGGGCATCAAGCGGCGTTTACCCATCCGAGGGTGTGCTGACCACAGCGGCGGCGGACTGCAACCTCTCCGGCACCGGGCGTGTGTCTGTGACCAGTGAGTACATCTCCGGCACCACGGCGGTTTCCCTGGTGGAGACCTCCACCAGCGATGACCTGGAGGAATGGAGCGATTGGGCGGCAATCCCCGCTGACGGGCGGCTGGCGTCCCCCAACCGGGCGTATATCCGCTTCCGGGTAACGCTGACTACTACAGACACTTCCCGGACGCCGAAGCTCATCGATATCCGGCTCTATGACATCCCGAAAGCGCCCTATGAGAAGATCGGTTATGCCCGGCCGGTAGTGCTGGACAGCAATGGCGCATGGGAGGCGGTGCTGGAAAACGCCTATGACATCATTGTGACCAGCGAGATCAACGGCGAGGACACCCTTTCCTTTAAGATCCCCTACCGGGACGGCAAGCGGGGGTATATCGACAGTGAGAAGAAGATCCAGATCGTGGATGATGTGTATAAGGTCAGGACGGTCACGGACACCAGGGACACGGACGGCAGTGCCGTCACAGAGGTGTACGCGGAAGCGGAGTTCTATGACCTGACCTTCTCTGTCCGCAAGGAGGAACGTACCTTTGAAGCGGAGTACCCGGAAACGGCGATGGCATACGCCCTGGAGGGGACGGAATGGAGCGTCGGCACAGTGACGGTGCGTACACAGCGCACCTGGACCAGCACAGAGAAAAACGCCTTATCCATCCTTCGGAATGTGGCCAATCTGCACGGCGGCGACCTGGTCTTTGACTGCCCGAACCGGCTGGTGCATCTTTTGACGGTCAACGGCAAGGACAGCGGCGCCCTTTTTGCCTACAAGAAAAACATGAAATCCATCCAGCGGGTGGTGGATACCAGGGAGCTTGTGACAAGGCTCTATGCTGTGGGCGCGGAAGGGATGACCTTCGCGGACATCAACGGCGGCAAGCCCTATGTGGAGGACTTTACTTATACCAGTGAAATCCGCATCTCCACCCTGGACTGCTCCTCTTTCACGAACCCCTACCAGATGAAGGAATACGCTGAGATGCGTCTGGCGCAGTACGCCAAGCCTACCATTTCCTATGTACTGAATGCGATGGATTTGTCGGTGCTGACGGGCTACGAGCATGAAGCCTGGGAACTGGGAGATTATGTCCGGGTAGAGGATAAAGAACTGGGACTTTCGGTCACCACCAGGATTGTCCGCCGGGAATACAACCTGCAGGAGCCGTGGAACACGGTGCTGGAGCTTTCCACCACGCTGAAGAACCTGGGCAGTTCCGCCAGTGAATGGGACAACGCGGCAGACTCGCTGGAAGGCACCAGCATGGTATCCAATAACGACATCCGGGAGATGGTCCCCTTCAACCTGCTGCGGAACTCCCGTGCCGATGACGGGCTTGCCTACTGGGTCAGTTCCGGCTTTGAGGCGGACAGTGAAAACGGCGCGTCCGGCACGGCGTCTTTCAAAGCGGAGGGCGTGGCCGGCATGACCAAGAGCCTGTCCCAGACCGTCTATCCCGCCAACCGCTCCAGCTACACCCTGTCGGCGCAGATCGGCTCGGAGAATCTGGAAAAGTTAAGCGAGGATTCCCAGGTGGGCATTGAAGTGGTGATCGAGTATGAGGACGGCAGTACGGAAAGCCGGTTCATTGATTTGTACTGATGGAAGGAGGACGGCATGGCATATTTATCTTCAACTTCCGCCCGGATCGCGCCGGAGAATTATTCCTCCAGGGTCAAGTCCATCACGGTGCGGGTGTGCATCACGAACTGCACCGGGACGCTTTTTATCACGGACATCCTCCTGCAGGCAGGGTCCGTGGTGACGGGATGGGTAGGCCATCCCTGCGAGATGAAGTGGACGCTGGATGGCTGAGATTGCTTTTATCCGGCTGGCGGAGGTTATCAACCGGAAACAGGATATGCGTGTCGTGAGCGTTACCGTGAAGCCTACCATTGCGGACTGCTCCGGCACGATCTATTTTACGGACCTGATGCTCCAGGAAGGCCCGGCGCTGACGGGATACACGCCACATACCGAACCATTCCTTAAAAAGCTGCGTGTGGACGGCGAGGTCAAGGCCCCTGTCTGGTTCAACGGTGTGGTGCGGGGCGAGGAAACGGTCATCCTCTTTAACCTTGGGGAGACTTCCGCTGGGCTGGATGTGCATTTGTACCCCAAGTCCGACCTGGAAGCGGGGGCAGTTTCCCTCTGCCAGGGCGTGGGCGGCCAGAAGGTATCCTTCCCCAACGCCGTCCCCGCCGAAGCGGACCTTGCTCTGCTTGCCAGCACACGGCAGTGTACGAAGAACGGCAGCCCGGAGAAAAAAGAGGGCTTTTATCAGTACAGCGCCGCCTGGGATTCCAAGCATAAGGTGGCGCTCCCGGAAGGGAAAACGGCGAGGGTACTGTTTGAGATGCAGGAAATGCAGGATGGAGGTGAGCCGATCTGATGGACACACTGAAAGGCAAACAGATCATGGTATGGACGTTCATGGGCAATGCCCGGATGTACGAAGCCCTCCGGGACTACGGCGACCGCATCAGCCAGATCGGGCTGTTCTCCTTTAAGGTGCGGGCCACCGGGGAGATTTACGAGAGCGGCGTGGCGATTTCGGATATGCTCACCTACATCAACAAATGGCCCCATATCAAGTGGCTGCTGACGGTGGCAAACGACGGGGCGAACAGCATCTTCCGCGCCCTGCGGGACAACACAAACGGGGCGCAGGAGATGTTCCTTTCGGAGATCATCCGCATCATGGAGAAGTATCCCTGGTGTGACGGCATCGACATTGACCTGGAACGAGGGGACGGCTACTCCACCCATGCCGCGTCCACCGCCATGTTCCAGAACATCTACAATACGGTAAAGAATTACGATGCCACGAAGCACATGAACATCTGCCTGCCAGGGATGACCAGCGTCAACGGCTCGGTGGGCGGCGAGAACTGGTGTGTCTATGGGGACCTCGACTCCTGCTGTGACACGGCGTCTATTATGAGCTACGGCATGGCCTGGGCAGGCTCCGCGCCGGGGCCGGTTTCTCCGAGAAGCTGGCTGGAGGGCATTTACGATTACGCCACCCGGGTCATGGACCCGGACAAGATTTTCCTGGGGATGCCGGCCTACGGCTGGAACTGGCAAATCTATGACACGCCGGAGAACCTGGGCGAGACCTACCGGGGCGTTTCCAACACCTACTACGCCGCGAGGTACTGGATGACGGGAGCGTACAACTTCACAGGTGACGCGCCGCCCCAGCCCTTTCTCCCTATCGTAGCCTATTGGGATGATTATGACAAGGTGCCTTACGCCTTTCCCCATGTCTACGATTACATGGAAGGAGCGGACGCAGTTTCCCGCGAGTACCCTCAGCTTGCGGACACATACAACCGCAGGCGCTACCTGACTGCCTACGGCAAGGAGCAGAAAACCGAGTTCGGAACTATTTTCATCGACCGGGACGCTGACGGCTACTCCAGCGCGTCCGGCATTGTCTCCATTGAAAACGGCATCGCAACCCTGGGCGATAACGGCTCGGTGACCTACAGTTTTACGGTGAACGCAGCGGGAACTTACGATGTGGCGGTGCGGCTCTGCTATCCCTTCTGGGATAAGAACGGCATCTATGCGGCGCTGGACGGCAGCACAAAGCACTTCACGGAAAGCCGCCTGTGGTGGCCGTACTGGCGGAGTACCTTCTGGGCGTCCCTCGCAAGCGGTGTAACGCTCTCAGTCGGGACGCATACCATCACCATCTCTCTGGACGTCAAAGGCGTCCAGTTTTACGGCTTCCGGGTCTGCTCGGCTTTTTCCGAGGAACCTACCGCCGGGGAGGCTACATTTGCCCTTGCGCCCAGGAGCTTTAAGGATGTAAACGGCAATATGGCCGTACCCGATAAAGGTTTCAAGCTGACTTTGGAAATGCTCCGCAGGAAGCCGGATTCGGCGCTCATCTGGTATGAGGACTTCCAAGATTACGGTGTGCTGGAGACGGACTACTGGACGGTGCGCTCCGGCTCCTTCGAGGTGTGGCGGTCGGATGAATATTCGATGGAGCGTGTCTACTCCCAGCTTGAAGGGCATGGGGAGCTTGCGTGGCAGTATGACGGCTTTTCGGAGCTGCATCTGCGGGCAAGGCTGGCCTTCCCGGCAAACGGGAGCGGCAAGGCCGGCGTATTCTGCGGCAGCCTGTTCTGCTGTCTGAACTATGATACCCAGGCGGTGGAACTGTACAATGGTTCCACGCTCCTTGGCAGCTACAGCCAGGAGATCGCAAGGACTTCATCGGCAGACCTGCGGGGCAATCCTACCATGTACACGGTGGAAATGCGTGTCCGTGGGAACCGGGTGCGGGTGTATTCCGGTTCTTCCTACACCCTGCGCTTCACGGCGACAGCCAGCGGTTTTTCCGGCGGATACGCCGGGTACCGCTCGGACAGTACCACGGTTTGTGAGCTTCTGCGTCTTGGAGACGCCTGGACCTACGAGCCGTATGAGCGGTTTGATGTCCAGATGCCGGACGGAACGCAAAAATCATATGGCAGGATATCCCGCACGAACTGCACCTGGGATGAGGAGTTCCAGGTATTCACGCTGACCTCCGATGTGGAGGAAACCTCCACCCGGAGCGAGGACATCTCCCTGGATTATGATTTCTTTCACTCCGACCTGCTGGAGATTTCCTGTGGCGGGAACTACACGGCAAAGGTCATACCGAAGGACATCAACATCTGGATATCCCGGCTGTTTTTGGGCGATGCGGACGGGTTTTCCATCCTCTATTACCAGGACGTGGATTCCCTCATCTATTGGGCGAACCAGGCGGCGTACCGCTGGAAGCTCCGGGGGATGTGTATGTGGTCTTTGGGGCAGGAGGATATGCGGCTGTGGGAATGGCTGCCGAAGCAAACAGAATAACTTACGGGAACTGGCGACTGCCCTGCGGGGCGGCCGCTTTTTTCATACACAAAACCATTTCAAGAAACGGAGGTATCAACATGAAGGAACTTTGGAACACGGCGCAGGTGATCTTTGCGGCCATCGGCGGGTGGCTGGGCTACTTCCTGGGCGGCTGCGACGGGCTGCTCATCGCCCTGGTGGTGTTCGTGGCAGTGGATTATGTCACGGGCGTGATGTGCGCCATCTCGGATAAGAAGCTGTCCAGCGAGGTGGGCTTTAAGGGCATCTGCCGGAAGGTGCTGATCTTCCTGCTGGTTGGGATCGCCAACATCCTGGATGTGCAGGTGATTGGCACAGGCAGCGTCCTTCGCACGGCGGTCATCTTCTTTTACCTCTCCAACGAGGGTGTGAGCCTTTTGGAGAACGCGGCGCACCTGGGGCTTCCTGTGCCGGAGAAGATGAAGGACATCCTGGCGCAGCTCCATGACAGAGCGGAAAAGGAGGAAAATTAAGTGACTTACACAAACAGTTCATTGGTATCTTATACGAAACTCAGCCCAAACCACTCCGGGCAGCGGACGCACAGCATCGACCGCATTACGCCCCACTGCGTGGTGGGGCAATGCTCGGTGGAGACGCTGGGCAATATCTTCTTGCCGACTTCCAGACAGGCAAGCTGTAACTACGGCATCGGCGTGGACGGTCGTGTGGGAATGTATGTGGAGGAGAAAAACCGCTCCTGGTGTTCCTCCTCCAGCGCCAACGACCAGCGGGCGGTCACCATCGAGTGCGCGTCCGATACCACAGAGCCGTATGCCTTTAAGGATGTGGTCTACCAGACGCTCATTAAGCTCTGCGTGGATATCTGCAAGCGCAACGGCAAGAAAAAGCTCCTCTGGCTGGGTGATAAGGATAAGACACTCAGTTATGAGCCGAAGTCTGATGAGATGGTGCTGACTGTCCATCGCTGGTTTGCCAACAAGTCCTGTCCGGGCAGTTGGATGTATGCCCGGATGGGTGATCTTGCCGCAAAGGTCACAGCACAGCTTGGCGGCGGGGCATCCGAGGGCACCGAGACTGAGTATCCTGAAAAGCTGACAGAGGGCTATTACCGTGTCCGCAAGACCTGGGCGGACGCTAAAAGCCAGAAAGGCGCGTACAAGATCCTTTCCAACGCCAAGAAGTGCGCTGATGCCAATCCCGGCTACAGTGTGTTTGACAATAACGGCGTGAACATCTATACGCCGGGCGGCTCTGCGGTGGCGGAAGAAGTGCCGTTTACCGTCAAGGTCAGCATCTCAGACCTGAACATCCGCAAGGGGCCGGGGACGGACTACGCCAAGACCGGAACTTTTACCGGGAAAGGCGTATTCACCATCATGGAGGTGCAGTCCGGGCAGGGTTCCACGGCTGGCTGGGGACGCTTGAAGTCCGGCGCGGGATGGATTTCTCTGGATTATGCAGTGAAAACCGAATAAGGAAATAAGAAAACCCGTGTGCAAATCGGCTCGCTATGGTCGGCTGCGCACGGGTCTTTTTTTATCCGCTGAAATTCCCGGCTTCTGTCCTTTCAGAGGTAGAAGGGTACAGATTGGAGGGATAGCGGTGACGAACGAACAGAGAATGATCGTATCCGCTCTCCGGGCGCAGGGCATGGGCTACGGTGCAATCGCCCGGAAAGTCGGGATCTCAGAAAATACAGTAAAATCCTTCTGCCGCAGAAATGCACAGAAAGCGGATAAGTCGTCTGTCACTGGAGCGGACGAGCATCGGTGCCTTTGCTGCGGAGCGCCCGTGACGCAGAACGCCGGCCGAAAGGAAAAGAAGTTCTGCTCTGACAAGTGCAGGAACAAATGGTGGAACGCCCACCTCGATAAGGTTGACCGCAGGGCGATACGGGAGGTCACCTGCGCCGGATGTGGTAAGACTTTTTCGGTTTATGGACAGGCGGCGAGGAAGTACTGCAGCCATGACTGCTACATCCGGCACCGGTTCGGAGGCGGCGCGGATGAGTAAGGAGCAGATGAGACAGGAAAAGCTCTACCAGGCGACCATGAGCATGGTCAGAAAGATGCTTGCGGAGGGGCTTATCACCGAGGAAGAGTACCGTCAGATTGATACAATGTTCCTGGAAAAATACCGCCCTCTTTTCGGCACATTATTCTCCGAAATCTGTTGACTTTACAGCCTTTTAGAGTGATGTATGGTAGCGGAAAGGAGCGTGATTTCATGCCGAATTTAAGAAAAATCGAAGCGGCCGTTCCCACTATTCGGGAAAAGAAAAAGGTGGCCGCTTACGCCAGAGTGTCCATGCAGTCGGAACGGATGCTGCACTCCCTTTCCGCACAGGTGAGCTATTACAGTGGGCTGATCCAGAAGAACCCGGATTGGGAATATGCCGGCGTTTACGCAGACGATTTTATTTCCGGTACCAATACGGTCAAGCGCGATGAGTTTAAGCGGATGCTTGCCGACTGCGAAGCCGGCAAAATCGACATCATCCTGACAAAGAGCATCTCGCGGTTTGCCAGGAACACGGTGGACCTTCTGGAAACGGTGCGGCATTTGAAGGACTTAGGTGTCGAGGTGCGGTTCGAGAAGGAGCGCATCCGCTCTATGGACGGGGACGGCGAGTTGATGTTGACCATCTTGGCCTCCTTTGCCCAGGAGGAAAGCCGCAGCATTTCCGACAATGTGAAATGGGGCATCCGAAAAAGGATGCAAAACGGCATCCCAAACGGCCACTTCCGCATCTACGGTTATCGATGGGAGGGCGATGAACTGGTCATCGTGCCAGAGGAAGCGGAGGTTGTAAAGAGAATCTTCCGGAACTTCCTGGACGGGAAATCCAGGCTGGAAACCGAGAGGGAGCTTGCTGCCGAGGGCATCACAACCAGGGACGGCTGCCGCTGGGGGGATTCCAACATCAAGGTGGTGCTGACCAATGTGACCTACACAGGAAACCTGCTCCTGCAAAAGGAGTTTATCTCCGACCCTATCTCCAAGCAGCGGAAAAAGAACCGAGGGGAACTTCCCCAGTACTATGTGGAGGACACCCATCCTGCCATTATCGACAAGGCCACTTTTGACTTTGTGCAGGAGGAGATGGCAAGGCGCAGGGAACTTGGCGCACTGGCAAATAAGAGTCTGAACACATCCTGCTTTACAGGAAAAATCAAATGCCCATACTGCGGTCAGAGCTATATGCACAACAAGCGGACAGACCGTGGCGATATGGAGTTCTGGAACTGTGGCAGTAAGAAGAAAAAGAAGAAAGGAACCGGCTGTCCTGTGGGCGGCACCATCAACCACAAAAACATGGTTAAAGTCTGTACGGAAGTTCTGGGGCTTGATGAATTTGATGAAGCCATCTTTTTGGAAAAGGTGGACCATATCGATGTGCCAGAACGCTATACGCTGGAGTTTCACATGGCGGACGGCAATGTGGTAACAAAGGACTGCCTGAACACGGGGCATCGGGACTGCTGGACACCGGAGCGGCGTGCTGAAGTGTCCATGAAACGGCGCAAGAACGGCACGAATCCCATCGGTGCATCCTGCTTCACGGGGAAGATAAAGTGCGTATCCTGCGGCTGTAATTTCCGCAAGGCAACACGGAACTGCAAAGATGGCAGCAAGGTCAGCCACTGGCGGTGCGCAGAGCATAACGGTTGCGATTCCCCCAGCCTGCGGGAGGATTTGCTGGAACAGATGGCCGCAGAGGTACTTGGGCTGGATGCGTTTGACGCCGCCGCTTTTCGTGAGAAGATCGACCGAGTTGAGGTGCTTTCCTCTTCAGAACTCCGCTTCTGTTTTAAGGATGGCAGAACCGTAAGCCGCAACTGGCAGCCGCCGGAACGTGTGGGGCGGCCTTGGACTGAGGAGCAGAGGGCAAAATTTAAGGAATCCATTAAGGGCGCCTATACGCCAGAGCGGCGCCGGCAGATGAGCGAACACATGAAGCAATTACGGAAGGAGCGTGGAGACAAATGGCGCAGAGAAAAGTAACGGCGATCCCGGCGACCATCACCAAATATACTGCCGTTCCTATTGGCAGCAAGCGGAAACGCCGTGTCGCCGGTTATGCCCGCGTCTCCACCGACCACGAAGACCAGGTCACCAGCTACGAAGCGCAGGTGGACTATTACACGAATTACATCAAGGGGCGGGACGATTGGGAGTTTGTTGCTATCTACACGGACGAAGGGATTTCTGCGACCAATACCAAGCGGCGCGAGGGCTTCAAGGCGATGGTGGCGGATGCCCTTGCCGGGAAGATCGACCTCATAGTAACAAAAAGTGTCAGCCGATTTGCCAGAAATACAGTGGACAGCCTGACCACCGTGCGGACGCTGAAGGAAAAGGGTGTGGAAATCTACTTTGAGAAGGAAAACATCTGGACGCTGGATGCCAAGGGAGAACTGCTCATCACAATCATGTCCAGCCTTGCCCAGGAGGAGAGCCGGAGCATTTCGGAGAACACCACCTGGGGTCAGCGGAAGCGGTTCGCCGATGGCAAGGCAAGCGTGGCTTACAAGCGGTTCCTGGGGTACGACCGGGGTCCCAACGGCGGCTTTGTGGTCAATCAGGAACAGGCAAAGACCGTCAAGCTGATTTACAAGTTATTTCTGGATGGCCTGACCTGCCACGCCATCGCAAAGGAGCTGACGGAGCGGAAACTGCCGACTCCGGGCGGCAAGGCAGTCTGGAGCCAAAGCACCGTCCGCAGCATCCTTACTAATGAAAAGTACAAAGGCGATGCGCTCCTGCAGAAGGAGTTCACGGTGGACTTCCTCCAGAAGAAAACAAAAAAGAACGAGGGCGAGGTCCCGCAGTACTATGTGGAGGGCAACCACGAAGCCATCATCGATCCTGCCACCTTCGACTATGTCCAGGCGGAGATGGCGCGGCGGATGAAGGATAAGCACCGCTACAGCGGCGTGAGTATGTTTTCCTCCAAGATCAAATGCGGCGAATGCGGATGTTGGTACGGCTCGAAGGTATGGCACTCCACAGATAAATACCGCCGGGTCATCTACCAGTGCAATCACAAGTACAAAGGCGGAAAGCCCTGCAGTACGCCCCATGTCACGGAAGATCAGGTCAAGGACGCATTTGTCCGAGCAGTCAACATCCTGCTCTCCGAGAAGGAAGAATTATCTGTCAATGTGCAGATGGTCATCGCCATGCTGTGCGACAGTGCAGAACTGGAAAAGCGACAGACAGAACTGAAGGAAGAACTGGAGGTTGTGGTTGGACTGGTGGAGCGGTGCGTGACGGAGAACGCCCGTGTTGCCCTCGACCAGGACGAGTATACGCAGCGTTACAATGGTCTGGTCAGCAGATATGAAGCGGTCAAGGCACAGTTTGATGAGGTCACCCAGGCGGTCGCCGACAAAGCTGACCGCAAAAAGTTGCTGGAGCAGTTCCTCCACACAGTTGAGGGTCAAGCGCCAGTCACGGAGTTTGATGAACGGCTGTGGTCGAGTTTGGTGGATTTCGTAACGGTGTACAGCGAGAAGGGCATCCGAGTGACCTTTAAGGATGGGACGGAGATACAGGTTTAAAGGTTGTTGACATCTACGCTACCTGAAGGAACACCGGCCCGGCCTTTACACCAGCTTGATTTTGAGTGAAAAGCTGTACCCGCACCTGTTGGAGATTGACCGGGCGGCGCGTGAACGGATGGATGCCATGCTGCCCCGCATGATGGAGGAGGCGGGCGTCACCGAGGAACTGAAAGCCCGTGACCCCATGCGCTGGGTGGGGCTGATGAATACGCTGAAAGCGCAGGCGGAGGAAATTATTCAAGACGAACTGATTTACAATTAGTTTTTAGGCAGAGGCTTTGGCCTCTGCCTAAATTCATAATTCCGACACGCTTTGCATCTTGTATTCTTCGAGATCAAGAAATATAATGGATATATTGGAGGAATGTGAGATGGAATACATGACTTTGAAAGAAGCTGGCGAAAAATGGGGCGTTTCCGCCCGTCAAATAAACTATTACTGCATAGCTGGCCGTATTCCCGGCGCTGTGAAAATGGCAACACTATGGTTAATTCCCAAAGATGCCAAAAAGCCGGTGGATGGCAGGACAAAGCAAGGGAGGGCTTTGAAACATGAATAGTGTTTTGATTATAGACGATGATAAGGAACTTTGTGCCTTGATGAAGAAATGCGTGGAACAGGAAAACTTGTCTGCGGTGGTGGCGCATGGCGGTTTAGAGGGCTTACGGCTGCTGGGAGAAAACAAAGGCACCTGTTGCCTGATTATTCTGGATGTGATGATGCCGGGTATGGACGGCTTTCAGGTATTGCAGAAAATCCGGGAGAAAAATAATGTGCCGGTGCTGATGCTGACCGCCAAAAGCGACGAGGAAGATAAGGTTTCCGGCCTGCGGCTGGGGGCGGACGATTACCTGACAAAACCTTTCGGCATTAACGAGCTGATGGCCCGCGTCAATTCCCTAATCCGGCGCTACACCACCCTAAATCCCGTGACCGGGAACGAGGCCGCCACCATGCTTCTGAAAGATATGGTGATTGATAAAGTCAATCGGACGGTGACTGTCCAAAATATCCCGGTAGAGCTAACCGGCAAGGAATTTGATTTGCTTCTGGTTTTGGCGTCCAATAAGGGACGGGTATTTACAAAAAAGCAACTTTACACGCAGGTATGGACGGAAGAATACGACTTTGACGATAACAATATCATGGCCTTTATCAGTAAACTACGGAAGAAGATTGAGCCAAATCCAGAACAGCCGTTTTATATCCAAACCGTCCGGGGTGTGGGGTATCGGTTCAATAAGGAGGCATGAGCATGGAGTTAAATCTTTATCTGCTGCTGGCCCTATTGATTGCCCTGCTGGTAATCGGCTACCTTTTGGCAAAACTTCACCGCGTCCGGGGCCAGCTTTCCCTTATCAAAGACGCTCTGGCAGATATAAAGAACGGGAACTTGAACCGCCGTGTACTGGCGCGGGAAAGCGATCTGACGAAACAAATCTGCTATGACATCAACGAGATTGCTATGAGCAGCCAATCCCGACTGATACAGCAGAAGCAATCCGAGCAGGCTTATAAACGGCTTATGACAAGCCTTTCCCATGATGTGAAAACGCCGCTTGCCTCTCTGGTGGGCTATTTGGAAGCCGTGGAAAGCAAGATGGTGACAGGAGCCGAGCAGGAAGAATATATTCGGGTAGCTATGGAAAAAGCCCACCACCTGAAAGACTTTGTGACCGCCCTGTTTGAATGGGTGAAGCTGGATGCCGGGGAGCAGATTTTTCATTTTGAAGTCTGCGACCTGAACGAGCTTTCCCGCGACATCATGGCCGACTGGGTGCCGCTGCTGGAAAGTCACGATCTCACCTATGAAATTGAGATACCCGAAACAGAATACATGACGAGGGTTGACCCTACCGCCTACACCCGTATTCTCAATAACCTGCTGCAAAATATCCTGACGCACAGCGGCGCAAGACAAGTGACCCTGACCGTGACCGAAACGGAGCAGCAGGCAAAAATCATAGTGACTGATAACGGGAAAGGGATTTCCGCCGCTGATCTCCCCCATATCTTTGAGCGGATGTATCAATGCGACCACTCCCGATCTGCCAAAGGGAACGGGCTGGGCCTCTCCATTGCTAAGGAACTGGTAAGCGTCCATAAAGGAACCATCACGGCAGACAGTATCCTTGAAGCTGGAACAACATTTACCATCATACTTCCGAAAGCTCTGTGAAATCACAGAGCTTTTTTTGAAAAAATTTTTTCTCGGCAAGGTTATGGCAAGGTTTGCCCTTTATAATGGGAACCATGAAAGGAGGAAACCGCATGACGATCATTGCAACTGAAATCCAGAAATGGAAGCGAAATAAGATTGTCTGGTGTATTCTGGCTCTGACGCTGCTGTTTGGAGCATTTGCGATTGAGCGGGCTTGCAGCATTGCAAGGAGCAGCCCCTACATGGATAGCTTTGGCGACCTTTACACACTGGCGTTTAAGAACCTGTCCAGCCTGTTCCTGCCGATCGTGCTGGGAATGTTCGCCACAACCTTGTTTTTTGACGAACACAAGAACGACACGCTGAAAGAACTGCTTATCATCCCGATCACAAAAGCGCAGCTATACTTTTCAAAAGTCGCTGTGGTGATCCTGATGTCCGTGGGGCTGTGCCTGATTACCTTTCTTTTGTGCGTTGTCGGCGGGCTGATTGCCGGGGGATTTCCCGATCTGAACGCCCATACACTGATGGATGCCGGCCTTTTGTATCTGGCGGGCGGGCTTCTGGTTCCCATAGCCATGCTTCCGATTGTATTTCTTGCCACGCTGTCAAAAGGATATATTCTGCCTATTGGTGCAACGCTGCTGTATCTGGTTCCCGTAGTCATTGCCCCGGCCTATCTTACGGGAATACACCCGCTGGCAAGCGTGATGGGAATTTATCCCCATATTTCCGAAGCGGCCGCCGCTATGGTAGAAAGCCTGATGCAAGGCGTTTTGCCTAACACTTCGCCGCTTGTTTGTGCCGGTTCGCTGCTCCTGATCGGTGCCGCGTTTGCCGCCGCATCCGTCGTGGCTCTAAAAAAGCAATCTTACTGAAAGGAAAGACCTATGAAACGATTGATTAGTTTATTCCTCTGTGTTCTGTTCACTTTTTCACTTTGCGCCTGCCAGCAGGCCGCCCCATCTTCCAGCGAGGCCCCCGACCAGCAGGCCATTACAGAGGAAGCAACCGAATACTTTAACCAGATGATGGATGGAGATTTTGAAACTTTCTTCAATGCACTGCCGCAGGGCGTACAGGACAACACTTCTGCGGAAGCGATACAGGAAACATGGGAGGAAGAAGCCGATAAGCTGGGCGGACTGCCGGAGGACGCTTCCCCGGAGGTGTCCTGTTATGTGCCGGAACACTCCGACCAAATCCGTGTTGAATTTGTCATTCCCTGTGAAAAGGGCGATTTCAAATTGTTCATCAACTATTCCCCGGATGGCAGCCTTTACAACTATGTCATTTGGAAAAATGAAGCAGAATAAGAAAGAGAGGCATCTTTATGAGTGACTTTGTGATTGAAACCAAAAAGCTGACGAAAATTTACGGCGAGCAAACCGCCGTCAGCTCTGTGGATATTCATGTGAAGCCGGGCCGGATTTACGGGCTTTTGGGCCGAAATGGAGCCGGTAAGACCACCATTATGAAAATGATTTTGGGCCTTACGCCAATCACTTCCGGCGAAGTGGATGTGTTAGGCCAGAACATCAAAGGCCATGAGAAACGCATTTATCCCCGTATTGGGGCTATCATCGAAACTCCCGGCTTTTACCCGAACCTGACCGGCACAGAAAACCTTGAAATCTTTGCGAAGCTACGCGGGACGCCCCGACCCAACGCCGTCAAGAACGCACTGGAAGTCGTGGGGCTTCCTTTCCGGGACAAAAAGCTGTTCAGCAAGTATTCTCTCGGTATGAAGCAGCGCCTCGGCATTGCCAACGCCATCCTGCATGACCCGGAGCTTTTGATCCTGGATGAACCGACCAACGGGCTTGACCCCATCGGCATTGCCGAAGTGCGGAATTTTATCAAGGGTTTAAGCGTGGATCGCGGTAAAACCATCCTGATTTCCAGCCACATTCTTTCCGAAATCGCACTTCTGGCAGATGATATTGGCATCATCGACCACGGCGTACTGCTGGAAGAAAGCAGCATGGAGGATTTGGAAAAGAAAAATCGGAAATACATCCAGCTTCAGGTGTCGGATGTCCCCAAAGCCTCACTGATTTTGGAACGGCAGTTCCATGTGACGGATTATGCGGTGCAGGACGAACATAACCTGCGGCTCTATGACACCGCACTGGATATGGCAGCAATCAACAAGGCCCTTGTGGTGCAGGATGTGGCTGTAATCAGCTCCCAAATCTGCAATGATACCCTTGAGGACTATTTCAAGCAGATCACGGGGGGAGAGGGCATTGCTTAAACTGATACAGGTTGAATTTCTCAAGCTGCGCCGGAGAAAGTTTATCTGGCTCATGCTGCTGGCAGCTCTGTTTATGCCGCTGGCCGCCGTGTTCTACTTTGCAAGTGTCAAGGGAACCGGCGTGGAACCCATCGAGTTTTACAAGTGGACGGCGTTCAGCTATACCCCGTGGATCATCCTGCCGGTGGTGCTGGGGATGCTGTGTACCATGCTGATGTATAACGAAAACCAATATGATATGCTCAAACAGCTCTGGATCGTGCCGGTCAATAAGTTGGCGTACTTTTTCAGCAAATTTGCTGTGGTGCTGGTGTACTCGGTCTGCTTCATGCTGATTACCGCAGCCGCGTCCATCCTTACCGGCGTACTGCCCGGCTATATTGCCTTTGACAGCGGGAGCGTCCTTTATCTTCTGCGGAAGTGTATGGAAATCTCTCTGCTGACCGCCTTTGCGGTACTGCCAATACTGG
>ERZ779660.40-NODE-40-length-64560-cov-14.359600_pt1 | contig 64560 bp, 56 predicted proteins | sample MGYA00511906_ERZ779660 | MGnify/ENA primary metagenome ERZ779660 (study PRJEB29588, sample SAMEA2156906) | human gut metagenome | biome: human gut; feature: human-associated habitat; material: faeces | place: Denmark | collected 2008/2010 ... | reverse complement strand
TTTTCATGTTTTGTCATGTCTATGCAAACCGCTATAATACAGGGTGTTAAGAATTGTTTGCCCTTAGGGTTAGCAGATGGGGCCGTTTCAACCGACCCATCGCCAACTCGCCAGAAGGGATGCCGAAGGCCAACTTCGTGAGCAAGGACAGGCTCTATGATGTTGTTTTCGACAGCCACAAACCTTAGGTTAGGCTTTTCGCAAGGGGGTTATTTCAACTGACACCCCTTACAAACATGTGGACGAGGAGGACAAAACCCCGTCGCAAATCGCGACTCCCTTGGCTGACGACAGAAAAACTACCGTCATCAACAAGTCGCCACTATTTCTGACAGATCCATAGAAAACGCGGCTTGCGAATAGCATTCATAGAAAACGTGGCTCGCGAATAGCATTCATAGAAAACGCGATTCACGAATAGTATTTTTCTAAATCTTCGCAACCGCCCGTAACACCCTGTGCTGTTGATACATACAACCTTATGCCACAGAAAACTTGAAGGGCGAATTCGCAATTTCTTCGATGAAAATTTGCATAACTGAAAACGTTTTGCTACCTTTGTAAAAGATAAATAATGGAACGGTCATGATGTGGTTTGGTCATGAGGGGAATAGGGGCAATTACAGCATTTATGGTCATTATGGTCATTAAGGTCATTAGTCATTAGTCATTAAGAAAAATCGGTATAAAAGGGTTGAAGAATAATCTGTCTAACTCAATAGGGCTAAGAAGAGAAGACAAAAAAACCTCGTGGCGTGGGGTTGAACACGCACGAGGCTATGGGTGGGGTAGATTTGTTTCAAAATCTGATTTGGAATCTGTTTAAAGACCTGTTTCAGGAACCCTATTTCAGGACCTTTGGAATCTGTTAAAGACCTGTTTCAGGAACCCTATTTCAGGACCTTTGGAATCTGTTTAAAAACCTGTTTCAGGAACCCTATTTCAGGACCTTTAGAATCTGTTAAAGACCTGTTTCAGGAACCCTATTTCAGGATCTCTTTAAGAGCTTTTACCCAATCGGTGTCGAGGGAGAACTGGGTGATGTATTGCTCGTTGTCAACATATCCGTAGGTCACCTCCTTGTCGGGGTCGTCGAAGAGGGGGTGTGCGCACGATGCGTTCTTGAACAACGCGAGCACGATGTCCTTGTCTTTCTTCTTGCGCTCCTGTGAGAGACGCTTGACGTAGAGGTTTACGAAATCGATCATGGCTGTGGCTTGCTCACCAAGCATATACTCGGTAAAGTCGGGGGTGTCGGCAGCCTTGTCAATGAGATAGTAGAGGGCATCGTTCTTGAAACAAGCCACCTTTCGTGTCTGCATGTTCTGTGTGGAGTCGTTCATGAGCTTCTCCACATGGGCCTTCATCGCTACCACCTCTTTATAAATGGCTTGCGCCGAAACGTTCGCTGCAACCAGACAGGCGAAGACAATCGTTAAAACATATTTCTTCATTTCTTTTTACCTTTCAATATTTAACTTGTTCTTAATAATAACTTTTTTATAGATACAACGCTACCCCGCGGGCTGAGCTGCAAGCCCTTAAGCCAGCCGAGGGAGAGGCTTGTCTCATGGCAACAACGCCCAACCGTTGGGGCTGAGCCGCCAAGCCTTAATGCCAGCCGAGGGAGAGGCTTGTTTCATGGCAATAACGCCCAACCGTTGGGGTTGAGCCGCCAAGCTTTGAGCTAACCGAGGGCGAGGCTCAAGCCTGAGCTTGGCCGTTAGCTGGGGCGGGGCATTGAGCAAAGCTTTTAACCTGTTGCAAAGATAAGACGATAATCTCAGATTGCAGCAATTGTTATTTGTTTTTTATGAGGAATTTAGATTTGTTTATACATTCGGGATATTCTGACTTGTAATGGGTTACCATGACAAGCGTCTTGTTCTCGCGTTCGCAGAAAGCGTTTATGACATCTTTCACCAGTCGGCGGTTGCGGTCGTCGAGCCCGTGGAGCGGCTCATCGAGGATAAGCAGCTCGGGGTCTTTGACAAAAGCGCGTGCCAGGAGCACCAGGCGCTGCTCGCCGTCCGACATCTTCAGGAAGCTGGTCTCGGCCTTGTCGCCCACGCCGAAAACATTCATCCAGAAGAGGCAACGCGCGGTCTGCTCCTCGTCGGGCTTCATGTAGAGGCCCACCGTGTCGCTCAGTCCGCTTGCCACAATCTTCAGGGCTTTTATGTCGCGGTGATAAGCTCTGTGCATCTCGGGCGACACATAGCCTATGTGCTTCTTTATGTCCCAGATGCTCTCTCCGCTTCCGCGCTTGTAGCCAAAGAGGGAGATGTCGCACGCATAGCTCTGTGGGTTGTCGGCGCAGACGAGGCTCAGGAGCGTCGACTTGCCCGCTCCGTTCTGTCCGCTCAGCGCCCATCGCTCGCCGTTCATCACCTGCCATGACAGCTCCTTGAGGATGGTTCGCTCGCCGTAACGAATGCTCACGGCGTTCATGTTAACCACCTCGTCAGAGTGATAGTCGCGTGTGGTGTGTGGGAGGCTTATTATGGCCTGTCGCTTGTCGTCGGTGAGCACATGAGGGGGCACGGCCTCGAGGCTGTCGCGATACTGGCTGAGGGAGGTCTTGGGGCCTACGACCATGTCCTTGACCTCGACCACATGACTAATAAACTCTGGTATGTCGTCGTTCTTGCTCAGCACGATGACGATCTGCATGGTGCCGTCGTCGATCATGGTCTTCAGCAGGTCGTTGAGCTGGGAGCGTGTCTCGGCGTCAAGACCAATGAAGGGGTTGTCGATGATGAGCACCTTGGGGGCGGCAAAGATGGAAGAGGCGAGCATGAGCTTGCGCAACTCGCCGCTGGAGAGCATTATGACATATTTGTCGAGCACGGTCTCGAGGTGGAACAGCTCGTAGATGTGTTTCTTGAGGAGCTGGCGCTCGGGCGTGTCGTCGCCGGCGAGCCTGTAGGCCTCGTCGAGCTTCTGGCGGGCGGTCACGGTAGCCTCGTCAATCTCGGTCTGGTTCCAGCGTTGCTGAAGGAAGTAGGTGCGGTCGTTGTCGCCTCCATAGGTGTCGCGGAACGCGATATATTTGATGTTGTCAGAGACGAGCTCCTTGTCTGTGGGGGAGAAGTCATACTTGGGGTTGTCGCCCAGCAACGGATGGCGGCCGATAAGTATGTCGACAAACATCGACTTGCCTCCTCCGTTAGGGCCCACGATGGCCAGGTTCTCACCCTTGAGCAGCTCAAAATTGACGGGCTGTCTCATTCTCCATGCCGGCATGCGTGTCACGCCGTCCTTAATGTCAATCACTTTTTGCATAGTCTATCCTGATTCTTCGTAACAAAATCTTTCCAACTGCCATAGTGGGTGTCGTTCTGCGGCCGTCCCATCTGCATGAAATGGCAGTAGGCGGCGGCAAGGGCGTCGGTGGCATCCATAAACTGTGGCATCTCGTCGGCGGCAATGTTGAGCAAGCGCTGAAGCATGCCAGCCACCTGTTCCTTTGAGGCCTGTCCCTGCCCCGTGAGGGACATCTTTATCTTCATGGGCGCATACTCGTGTATGAGCATGCCTTTGTGCACGGCGGCGGCAATGGCCACGCCCTGCGACCGTCCGAGCTTGAGCATCGACTGCACGTTCTTTCCGAAGAAGGGTGCCTCGATGGCCATCTCGTCGGGGTGGAAGGCGTCGATGATGCCTGTGACCCGTTCAAAGATGTGGCCCAGCCGTTGGTAGGGGTCGCTTTGTTTGCGCATGTCGATCACGCCCATGGCCACCATCATGGCCTTGTTGCCGCGCACGCGCAGCAGTCCGTAGCCCATGACGTTTGTTCCGGGGTCAATGCCCAAAACGATCTTTTCTGCCTTTCCTTCGTTTGTCATCTGTTCTTTATGCCTTCTTTCTCTTTTTTTGTTTCGCGTTTGCGCTTCTCTCCCTTGACGTTCTTGCGCTTCTGTTCTTTGACAATTTTGCGCTTCTGTTCTTTGACAATCTTGCGCCTCCTCCCCACGGAGCTTGGTTCTTGAGGTCGTTTGTTCCCGTTAATGTCCGGAAAAGACGGGGCGAGAAGCTTGGTGCAGACAATCTTCTTTTGTGAAAGTTCGGTTCTTTATCTGTCCATGTAAGGATTATGTGCCAGCTCAAAGCCCAAGGTGGTCTTCTCTCCATGTCCTGAGAGCACCACGATGTTGTCGGGCATCTGGGCGATCATGCGCAGGCTCTGAATGATCTGCAACATGCTGCCCCCTTCAAAGTCGGTTCTGCCGATGGAGCCTTTGAAGAGCGTGTCGCCTGTAAACATGACGTGCTCCTGTTCACAATAGAAGCACACGGAGCCGCGCGTGTGGCCCGGGGTGGGTATGACGGTCAGCTTGTGTGAGCCGAAGGTTATCTGCTCGCCGTCTTCAAAATAGCGCCCCACGGGCGGCAGGGCTTCGTTGAGCGTCACGTTGAAGGTCTGGGCCTGTTCCTCCATGTGCTCCATGAGCCGTTGGTCGGCATGTGAGACCTCGGGCTTGAGCCCATACTCTTTCTCTACGAAAGCGTTGCCGAAGTTGTGGTCCAGATGTCCGTGGGTCACAAGCAGGTGCACGGGTTTGAGCCCGTTGTCGCTGACATAACGGGCAATGGCCTTGCGCTCCTCTTCATAGTAGGCGCCACAGTCGATGATGACACATTGTTTTGTCTCATCGCTCACGATATAACAGTTTTCCTGCAACATGTTACAGGCGAAGCGTTCTATATTTATCATCTTGAAAAAAAGTGTTTGCGCATGTGTCGAGACATGCCGTTTCTAAAAAAAGACTGGGGTTGTCAAACTGGGGTTGACAAACAGGAGCTTGTAAACAGGGTTTGCCAAGCAGGGTTTGTCAAACAGGGACGTAAACGAGATATTTCTCCTTGAACCATTCGTCGTCAAACCATTGGCTGATCTCGGCTGTCTGCATGACGTTGCGGAAGGCTTTGCCCTCTTCGTTCACGTTGCCTCCCTTGAGACAGATCACACCGTTGGGCAGGGCGTTTTGCTGCTCCTTCGACACGTTCTTGCGCACGATCTTCATGAGGTCGGGCAGCTGCATGACGGCGCGGCTCACGACAAAGTGGAACTTGGCGTGTTCCTCCTCGCCTCTGAGCTGCACGGCCTCCACGTTCTTCAGGCCAATGGCTGTTGCCACCTCGTTGACCACACGAATTTTCTTTGCCGTGCCGTCGATCATCTTAAAATGGCAGTCGGGGAACATTATGGCCAGAGGAATGCCCGGGAAGCCGCCGCCCGTGCCGAAATCGAGTATGCGCGTGCCGGGTTTCCATTTCACGAAGCGTGCTATGGAGAGCGAGTGGAGCACATGGTGCGAATAGAGGTTGTCGATATCTTTTCTTGATATGACGTTTATCTTGCTGTTCCAGGAGGTGTAGAGGTCTGCCAGCGCCTCAAACTGTCGGCGTTGCTCCTCTGTGATGTCGGGGAAATATCTTAATATTGTATTCATCTTTAATCTTTACTTGTTTTTTGCATCTGTTGAGATCGCCGCCCGTTGCCCGGTTTGCCTGCCCGTTGCCCGGTTTGCCTGGCCTTGGCCGTCTGCATGGGCAAGCCTCTGCCGCGGGTCTTACAGCACGGGGGTGAGCAGATGAGCAAACCATCCGACAAACTTCTGCCAAGGCGTGCGAAACTTGTTCCATGACGAGGGGGTGAGCAAGAACGAGTCGGCCTTGTCGCGCTCAAACATGTCGTTGAGCTCGCGCGTGGTGTGGGGGTCAAGGATCACGGCGTTCTCCTCATAGTCGAACCTCAGGCTGCGCGAGTTGAGGTTGGCGCTTCCCACGGTGCAGAAGCGGCCGTCGACCATTATTATTTTTGTGTGGTGGAAGCCCGGCTCATACATCCACACCTTTGCTCCATGCTTCATGAGCTTGTGTACGTTGTAGAACACACAGTCGGGGGTGAGCGGAATGTCGCTGTGTGTGGAGACCATGACCTCCACCTTCACGCCGCGCTTTATGGCGTTCTTGAGTGCTTTCTTCAGAGGGTGCGACAGGGTGAGGTAGGGGTTTACGAGCTTTATGCTGTCTTGGGCGTCGTTGATGGCTTGCAGATAAAACTGCCTGATGATCTTGTTCGACGTCCGCGGCTCGCGGTTTATTATGCCCACAGTCTTTCGTCCGGCCGTTGCCGTGGTGTCGGGCTTGAGACCTTCAAGATAGGGCGGCGTGTAATAGCCCCTGTAATATTTTGCCCCTTGCAGCTCCTCGCCCGTGACCTTTTTCCATATTCGCATGAAGATGCGTTGCAGGGTGTTGACCTCAGAGCCTTCTATGCGGCAATGCATGTCGCGCCATGAGCCCACCACCTTGGTGCCCTTGATGTAATAGTCGGCCACGTTCATGCCGCCCGTGTAGGCAATCTTGCCGTCGATGACCACGATCTTGCGGTGGTCGCGGTGGAACACATGGTTGACCCATGGAAAGGTGAGGGGGTCAAACTCGTAGATCTCTATGCCCTTCTCCCTGAGCGCCGTGAGGTGGCGTTTGCGCAGCGGACGGTTGTTGCTGCTGTTGCCGAAGGCATCGAACAGCGCCCTTACCTCAACACCCTCCTTGGCTTTCTCGGCCAAGAGGTCGAAGAGGAGAGAGGCTATGGAGTCGTTGCGGAAATTGAAATATTCAAGGTGCACGCTGCTGCGTGCCTTCTTGATGGCCTTGAACATGTCGTCAAACTTCTCCTGTCCGCTCATGAGAAGCGTCACGCTGTTGTCGTGAGAGAACGTCACGCCCTCCTGTCTCAGCTGCAGGGCAATCAGCGAGTCGCTGGTCACGGCCTCACGGCCTTCTGTAGCGTTTTGCGCTTGTGTGGCGACAACGGCTGTAAGACACAGCAGCATTGTCAGGACCGCTGCCCTAAAAAATAAATAATGTTTCATCAAATGTTTTTACATCTCCTATACCATGCACCTGTAATGGTCTACGATGCCGAGCAGATGACGGTCGTTGTCGGCCACCAGTACAGAGTGGATTTTATATTTGTTCATGATGTGCTGTATCTCGCTGATCTTGGTCTGCGTCGACACGATCTTGGGGGAGCGCGTCATGATGTCGCTGACGGTCTTGTCGAAGAATTGGGCTTGCCATTTCTCCATGGCGCGTCTTATGTCGCCGTCGGTTATGAGTCCGGCAATGCTTCCGTCCTCATGCAGAGCCACGCCCATGCCGAGCTTGCCTTTGCTCACATGAATGATGGCCTCGCCGAGGTGCATTTCTTGCGGAATGATCGGCATGTCTTCTGTGCGCATGACGTCGGCAGCCGTGGTGAGCAGGCGCTTGCCAAGCTCGCCGCCGGGGTGGAACTGGGCAAAGTCTTTGGGCTTGAAGTTGCGGACCACCATGAGGGCCACAGCCAGGGCGTCGCCCATAGAGAGCACGGCCGTGGTGCTGCTTGTGGGAGCAAGGTTCAGGGGACAGGCCTCGCGCTCAACGGCCACGTTGATGTGGACGTTCGAATATTTTGCCAGCAACGACTTGGGGTTGCCGCTCATGCCTATGATGGGGATGCCCATGTGTATGAGCATCGGCACGAAGCGCAGCAGCTCGTCGGTCTGTCCCGAGTTGCTGATGGCCACCACGATGTCTTGGGAGGTCACCACGCCGAGGTCGCCATGATAGGCGTCGAGGGGGTTGAGGAAGAACGACGGGGTGCCTGTGCTTGAGAGCGTTGCCGCAATCTTGGCACCTATGTGTCCGCTCTTGCCGACACCTGTTACGATCACTTTTCCTTGGCAGCTGTAAATCATCTCCACCGCCTTGTCAAAGTTGTCGTCAAGTAAAGGTATGAGACCCATGATGGCTTGTGCCTCTTCCTTAAGGCAGTTGGCCGCATAGGTTCTCACGTTTTTCATCCGTTCTGTTACTGTAGGGTTCATCTCATATTTTGGTTTTCGGATAACGTCGTTTCTTGTTAACTTGTTGCTCGTCAACTTGCCGCTCGTCGCTCGTCGCTTGTCGCTTGTCGCTTGTCAACTCGTCAACTCGTCAGCTAATTCACTTTAAAATCTCTTTTATAAGCTCTTCCAGCTTGTCGCTCTGCAACATGTTGGGGCCGTCGCTAAGGGCGTGGTCGGGATCGGGATGGACCTCGAAGAAAAAGCCGTTGGCGCCGAAGGCCTTTGCTGCCAGAGCCATGGAGGGAATGAAGCGGCGGTCGCCGCCCGTGGTGCCGTTGCCAGAGCCCGGGCGTTGCACGCTGTGGGTGCAGTCCATGACAACACGAGGGGTTATTTCGAGCATGTCGCTAATGTTGCGGAAGTCGACAACCAGGTTGTTGTAGCCATACATGTTGCCGCGCTCCGTGAGCCACACGTCCTTGGCACCTGCCTCGCGGGCTTTCTCAACGGGGTAGACCATGTCCTTGCCGCTCAAAAACTGCGCCTTCTTGATGTTTACCGTGCAGCCTGTCTTGGCGGCAGACACGAGCAGGTCGGTCTGGCGGCAGAGGAAGGCAGGAATCTGGATGACGTCAACAACCTGTCCCACGGCTTCGGCCTGACAGCTCTCGTGGATGTCGGTAAGAATTTTCAGACCAAACTGCTGCTTTATGTCGGCAAGCATCTGAAGACCCTTCTCCAGCCCGGGGCCGCGGAACGAGTGGATGGATGTGCGGTTGGCCTTGTCAAACGAGGCTTTAAATATAATGTCGGTACCCAGCCGTTTGTTTATGTCGCTTATGGTTGTTGCCACGTTGGCAAGCAGCTCGGCGCTCTCTATAACACAAGGGCCAGCAATGAATAATGGTTGCATAACTGATGTTTTTGTTTTATTGTTTTTGCAAAATTACCTAAAAACTGTTGCATAGCCAAACGTTTTTCAATTTATTTAGCGTCAGCACAACCAACATTTGTGTCTTGTTTCCTTCTATCGCCCATGCCAAACGTTTGCCTTTTGCGTTAGCAAGATGTTTCGTCGGCACAAAAAGTTTTAAGGGATGCTTAACATTTTTGCTTGTTTCTGGCAGGAAATAAATATTTTTTCACTACTTTTGCAATGTTATTTAATTTTCTAAATCTACAGAATTTCAACAAGTGTATATAGGAATAGCAGGAAATATTGGTTGTGGCAAGACCACGCTCACGGAGATGCTTGCCGAGCATTACCAATGGGAACCGCGTTACGAGACGGTGGTGGACAATCCTTATATGGACGACTACTACAAGGACTTGCAGAGGTGGTCGTTTGCCATGGAGGTGTTCTTCTTGAAGGAACGTTTCAAGGATGTGCTCGACTTCTCACATTCGGAGAACACGGTCATCCAGGACCGCACGCTCCATGAAGGGGTCTTTGTGTTTACAGCCAACAACTACTCGCAGGGCAACATGAGTGACCGCGATTTTGAGACTTATATGGAGCTCTATGAGATTATGGTCGAGAAGGTTAAGCTGCCCGACCTCATGATCTATCTCAGAGCGTCGGTACCGCATCTGGTGGAGAACATACAAAAGAGGGGAAGGGCGTGTGAGCAGAAAATACCTATCGAGTATCTGCAAGGACTGAACGAAAGGTATGACGATTTTATCCGTAACAAATATAAGGGTAAGGTGCTCGTCATAGATGTTGACAAGCTCGACTATAAAACGCGTCCTGAAGACTTTAAGTTTATAACAGACAAGATCGACGCCATCTTGCCATCTACAATCTAACTCATCAAACTAAAAAAAGAGACACAACAATGCACATAGCAATAGCCGGTAACATTGGCAGCGGCAAGACCACCCTGACCAAGATGTTGGCAAAGAGATACAACTGGTCACCACGTTTTGAACCTGTGGAGCACAACCCCTATCTTGACGACTTCTATAAGGACATGTCAAGATGGTCGTTCAACCTGCAGATCTATTTCCTTAACAAGCGCTTTAAGGAGGTGGTGGAGATAAGCCAGAGCGACAAGGACATCATACAGGACCGAACGATCTTTGAGGATGCCTGCATCTTTGCGCCCAACCTTCACGGACAGGGCTACATGTCGGACCGCGACTTCAACAACTATTCGGACCTCTTCCAAACCATGATGACGCTTGTGAAGCTGCCCGACCTCATGATCTACATACGCTCGTCGGTGCCAAACCTCATCAACCAGATCGGAAAGCGCGGACGCGAGTGTGAGCAGACCATACGCATCGACTATCTTACGGGTCTGAACGACCGTTACGAGGCGTGGATAAAAGACTATAAGGGCAGGCTGATCATCGTGGACGGCGACACTCAAAAGTTTGAGTCGGACACAGAGGCCTTCAGACGCATTACTGACAAAATTGACGCAACCCTCTTCGGATTGTTCAAATAAAAAAAACTGGTAGCCCAAGGGAAGGGCTAAAAAGGAAATGCTGCCAGCAAATGCTACCAACAAAATTCTACCAACAAAATGCCACCATCAGACAAACCGTCTCTAATGGTGGCATTTATTATTAAATATTCTTACCGTTCAAACATGTTATAAGGAGCGAAATTGTTGCCAAGACGGCACCAACAGCACACACGCCAAGCCAGCCGTGGTGTGTCCACGCCATTCCGGCAAATGTAGCGGGCTACACGACCGATGAGAGCTGGGCATACAGGCCAAAAGAGGGCGTAGAGGCATTTGAAAGCACAACCTTTTTTATTAGATTCATATATGCGATTAATTATGAACACCTACTTATATAATTGAGATGTTATAAAAGAAAATCATTCTTCAATCTTTGCAAGGCTGTTCGACAGGTTCTTCAAGAAATTGCTTGAAGCCTCCACGGGAGCGAAACTCATGTAGCGCACGGCAGCCCAGATCTTGCGGCGCAACACGGTTGTGTCGCCAGCCACAAAGCCGGTCTTTGCCTCCCAGAAGCGCATGTCCTCAGCATCGCTGGCGGCACGTTTGCTCAGGGCACGAGCCACCACCTTGGCAGCATCGGGACTTTCTCTCCGCATGAACGGCAGCTCCTCCTTGTCGAAACCAAAGAACATGGTGAGCACGCTTCCTTCAAGCTGAGCCATGCGTGCCATGTGTAAGGACGCGAGCCAGCTGTCGAGCTTCACAAAGTCGACCTTGTCACCAAAGGTACGCATATATTTGCCCAGGCAGAGAATGGCGTTAAGCGACAAGCCGCTGTTGAGCAAGAGATAAACGTTATAGAGGATGATGTTTAGCGCGTTAAGCGTCTCGACAGATGTGTCGATAGCGTGGAGCTCCTTTTCCCTGATGTTGTTAAGACGGCGGTTGAGCATAAAATTGCTCATCTGGGCCTCGGGAAGCGACACAACCGACTGTCCGGACCGTGCTCCAGACATTTTTGAGAAGAGGTTTACCGCCTGCTTGGTCATTGCCTCCGGCTGTTGTTGGGCATAGCTGTTCACGGCAGCAGCCGCCACAGCCTCTGTGTTCTTATAGATCATGAGGCGAAACAGCTTCTCCCATTTAAAGAGCGACATGGGTTCAAGAGGCTCCATGTCGTTCAAGGCTCCACAACGAAGCAGCCGAAAGAAATTGCGTTTAATGATGTCCATCTTTAACATATCTATCGATGAAAAAAACTTTTAAACAACATCTTGCAAAACAACGTCCCCAGACCTGTTCCTTTCTTATCGCGTGAATTTTTTTATCGCGTGAATCTCGTCTTATCGCGTGAATTTTTTCTTATCGCGTGAATTTTTTCTTATCGCGAGAATCGCTTCTTATCGCGTGTATCTCTTCGGAAATCGCAGCACGATGCTTGCCATGGTCACAGCTGCCAAAGCATAAGGATAATAGAGATAAGGCAAGATCTCAACGGGTGAGAGTTTTGCCAACCCCGAGGCCATAAGCATTTGGGCACCATAGGGAATGATGCCTTGCGCTATGCATGAGAACGTGTCGAGAAGCGAAGCTGTGCGGCGGGGGTCTATGCCGAACTTCTCGCTCAGCTGTTTTGCTATTCCGCTAACCGTTATGATGGCTACCGTGTTGTTGGCTGTACACACGTCTACCATGGCCACGAGAGAGCCCATAACTGTCTCTGCACCACGCTTTCCGTGTATGTGGGTTGTAGTTTTGCTTATAATGTAGCTCACGCCTCCTGCTACCCTGACCATCTCAAACAGTCCGCCTGCAAGCATAGTGATAATGATGAGTTCGCCCATGCCCATTATGCCGTTGCCCATAGACCCCATCCAGCCATAGAGGTCCGTGCTGTCTGTTGCCACTCCTATGACGCCTGTGAGCACTATGCCCAACGTGAGCACGCTCATGACGTTTAAGCCTGCCAAGGCAGCCACAAGAACAGCCAGATAAGGAATGATCTTTATCGTGTCGACGGTTGGTGGAGTGGGAGGGGTGTTCATGTCTTGCCCCATGAAGGCATAGGTTGCGAGCACCACGATGGCAGCAGGAAAAGCAAGCCAGACATTTGCCCTGAACTTGTCTGCCATTCGGCAGTTTTGAGATGTTGTGGCGGCAATGGTCGTGTCTGATATGAACGAGAGATTGTCGCCAAAGAAAGCGCCGCCAACAACCACGCCCACAAAGAGCGGCAAGGAGCTGCCTGTGGCTGTGGCTAGGCCGGCAGCAATGGGAACAAGAGCCACGATGCAGCCAACGCTCGTGCCGATGGCCATGCTCACGAAACAGGTCGTAAGAAAGATGCCTGGCAGGATAAACCGCTCAGGCACAATGCGAAGCATGAGCGCAACGGTTGAGTCGATGCAGCCTATGTCCTTGGCGCTGGCAGCAAAAGCGCCGGCCAACACAAACACCCAGAGCATGAGCATGATGCCGGGCTTGCCTGCTCCCTTGCTGAACGTCTCAACACGTTGTTGCATGGGACCGCGGCTTATGGCTATGGCGTAGATGGAGGAGAGCATGAACGCCACGCTTATGGGCACCTTGTAGAAATCGCCCGCAACGATGGAGCTGATGAGATAAATGGCTACAAAAACGAGAAGCGGACTTAAAGCAAACAAACCTTTCATCCTCTTACAGCTGTGTGCGTCGGTAGAAATCGACATTCTCTTTTGTCAACAGCTCGATGGGCATATAGTTGATCGGGCGCACTTTCTTTCTCAACACAACGGCCTTGAACAGCGTGTCTACACAGCAGAAGCCTTGCTGATAGCCGTGCTGGGCAATGATGAACGAGATGCTTCCTTGGCGCAGACACTCGGCGTTCTTGGCAACCATGTCGTAGCCCATAATCTGTATGTCGCGGCGGTTGTTGCGCAACAGCCAGTCGCCAACGATGTGGGCTCTTGAGTTGAGCGAGATGCCGTTGTGAATCAGGGGATGCTCTTCAAAGAACGCTTTCAGCGCAGCATCATACTCGGCCCGTGTGCCGTTGAACGGCAATTGCAGTTCAACAATCTCCGTTGACGGGAAATGGTCGTGCATGTAGTGGCGGAATCCAACCTCACGGTTTGCCTGCTGCTTGCTCGTAACGCGACCGTCCTTCATCTGCTTCATGAGCATTATCTGCTTGTCTTCATTAGCTATGAGCATAAGCATGCGGGCTGCAAAGAATCCGCTGCAGAACGAGTCTTGTCCGAAGAAAGAGAGGGGGCGAAGGTCGGGCATGTAGGAGTCGAGCAAAACGAACGGGATGCTACGCTCATGGAGCTTGTTCGTAAACTGTCGCGTCGTTTCAAGATCTACAGGCACGATAATGACGCCGTCAATCTGGCCGTCAAGACATTTGGTGTATTCTTCTTCAAACGACTGGTTGCTGAAACGCTGGTAAAAAAACATCTCAACGCCTATGTGGAAGTCGCGACGCGCCTCGATGGCTTTCTTCACGCCTTGCTCCACCTCTTCCCAGTAGGCTTCGCTCTCATGCTTGGGAAGGAGCAAGGCAAACTTGTATGTGCGGTTGTAGGCAAGCGCACTGGCGTAAACGTTTGGCTGATAATTCATCTCTTTGAGCGCACGCTCAACCTTCTCGCGTGCCGGCTTCGACACGTTAGGACGGTCGTGTAGCACACGGTCTACTGTTCCTACCGACACACCTGCTCTCTCGGCAATGTCTTTTATTCTTATTTTCTCGTTCATACGCTCTTATATAAAAATGTAACTTTTTGTTTCGACTTTATAATTATGCAAATTTACGAATAAAAGTTGAATTGTGTGAACACACAGCCACAAAAATATATCTTATTGCCGTTTTTTTTACAGCAAGCATCTATTTATGTCATATTTTTTTCATCATTCAAATTGTTTTGGCTAATTTTGCTCCACTTATCCTCTTTATCAGAACGAAGACGGAACGAAGACGGAACGAAGACGGAAACGAAAACGGAGCGAACAACGGTCGCGAAACGTGGAGCAAGGCAATAAAACGAAAAAGAAATGAAACATCAACATGTGCGCATATTCATACTTATGTTTGTCGGGGCAACGCTCTTGGGAGCATGTTCCGACAGCAAGCGTGTGGCACAAGTGGACATGCTGAACGAGCACTCATATGACGCTCATTATAGAAGTCTGGCTCAAACACGAGCTTACGCCCTTCAGGCCTTGAAGTTGAGCAAGGGCTACGATGCTGGCGTGGCAGAAAGCTACAACAACCTCGCCTTTGTGTGCTTGGCAAAAATGAACTATGGACGGGCCGAAGAGTTCCTGCGTTATGCTGCTGGCGTGAGCGACAACCTCGTGGAACAGCTCGTGGCCTATGTTCAGTTTATGCGTCTCTGCCAACGCAAGAGCAAGAACAAAGATTTCTACACATACATGCAGCTCGCAAGCCAACTGATGTCGCGCATTAAGACCGATGAGCAGACGCTCAACACTCATCAGCATGAGCGTTTTGTCTATGCCTGCAGCGAGTTTAACATCGTTGCTTCCACCTATTTCTATTATGTGGGACTTGACAAAAAGGGAGCTGACCAACTCTTGCTCATCGACCCGAACGGCGAGGTGGTAAAGGACACAGCGCAGCTGCTCAACTATTATTACAACATTGGCTCAGGAGGAATCTTAAGAGACGGCACAGCCGAAACAATATGCCAGGAAGAGTTCAACTATCTCATGCGTTGTTATCTCCTCTCGCGACAGTATAACTATCCTTATTGGGAAGCAAACTCTCTGCAAGGCATAAGTGAACATCTTCAGAACGACAAGATGCGGGCCATGCTTCTGCGCAACAACGTGCAGGAGATGGAGTTTGTGAACGTAGACAAGATGGCAGACACGCTCGTTGCCGGCAACCTTGCCCTGCGTGCTCTCGACCTCTTCAGCAGCTATGGCGACGTCTATCAGAAGGCAGGCGCTTACAGAACGCTCGCACAATGTTATTTCGACATACACGACTATTCTTCTGCTCTCATCTGTCTTAACAACGCTCTCGCAACAAACAGGCGCGTGGATCGTGCACCAGATCTTGTGGCCTCCATTCGAGAGAAGCTCTCCATGGTCTATTCGGCACTCGACAACAAGGCCATGAGCGACCTGAACCGCAACTTGTATCTTGACCTTCAGGAGGTAACACGTCAGGACCGCCAGCTCGAGGCGCGTGCCGACCAGCTTGACCAGACGGCAGCACAACTGAACCTCATGATCGGAGCCGTGGGGGTGGTGGTTCTTGTGCTCATCTCTCTGCTTGTCTGGCTTAACCACATGCGTCGAAAGGAAGGCACACGAAGCTTGCCCGACGATGTTGTTGAACCGCTGGTGCTGTGGAAGAAAGCGCGGGAAGACGAGCAGCAAGCCTGTAACGAACGGCTTGAAGAGATTGAGGAAGAAACGGCGGTGGCGCGTGTGCAGCTCGACGACAACAACCGTCTGAACATTGAGCAGAGAGCCAAAATTTCGCTCGTGGGCAACATCATGCCCCTCATCGACCGCATTGCCGGAGAGGTGGATAAGCTGGCGCAGACTGAAAAGGAGCCTTCAGCCAACCCTTTGATAGAAAGCCGTTACGCTTATGTCATGGAGCTGGCCGGAAAGATTAACGAATATAACAACGCCCTGACACAATGGATAAAGCTGCGTCGTGGCGACCTAACGGCGCGAGTAGAGAGTTTCCGCTTGCAGCAGCTCTTTGACATCATCGACAAGAGCCGCATGGAGTTTAACTTAAAGAACATCTCCTTTGAGGTAGTGCCGACACAGGCTGTGGTAAAAGCCGACCGCACGCTAACGCTCTTCATGCTCAACACGATTACCGAGAACGCACGCCATTTTACACCTTCCGGGGGCCATGTGCGTGTTGAAGCAAGGATCACAGAAGAGGCGGTAGAGATTAGCGTCTCTGACAGCGGCTGCGGCATGACACAAGAACAGATTGACAGCCTGTTCAACACTAAGGTCGTAGTGGACGAGCAGTTGGGCACCACAACAACGCAAAGCTCTGCGGCGGTTGGCGTAAAGAAAAAGTCGCATGGCTTCGGACTGATCAACTGTAAAGGCATTATAGAGAAATACAAGAAGCTCAGCTCTATCTTCAGCGTCTGCCACATAGGCGTAGAGAGCAAAGTAGGGCAGGGCAGCCGATTCTTCTTCAGTCTGCCAAAGGGAGGCGTGCGCAAGCTCTACATGATAGGGCTTCTCCTCATGCTAAGCACATTTGGTGGAAGCATGGAAGGTTTTGCCAAAACGTCACAGCAGCAGCAAACAGCCCTTTGCTTGCAGAAAGCAAGTTCCTACGCCGACAGCGCCTATTACAGCAACATAGCAGCCCGATATACGCAAACCATGATTTACGCCGACAGTTGCCGCATGTGGCTAAACCGCTATTATCTGACGCTACGCCCGCGAGGCCGACAGCTCATCACAACCACAGGCGACGCTAAAGAGGCTGCAGAGATTAAATGGTTCTACTCGGGTCTGCCCTGCAACTATAGCATTATTCTCGACATGCGTAACGAGTCGGCCGTAGCTGCCCTTGCCTTACATCAATGGGACACATACGCTTATAACAATAAGGTCTACACTCAACTGTTTCGCGACACCAGCGCCGACAACTCGCTTGCACAATATGTGAAGCTCATGCAGAAGAGCGAGACCAACAAGAACGTGGCCATCATCATTCTGTCACTCCTCTTGGTGAGCATCTTTCCGCTCTACTATCTCTTCTATTATCGTTACCGTCTGCGTTACCGTAGTGCCGTAGAACGCATAGAAGAGATTGGCAAGGTTCTCCTTGACAACAGCAAGACGGCACAACAGAAAGCCGATGCCATAAAGGGGCTGTGGAAAGACCTTCGCAACACGGCTGCTGACGATTCGCAGATAGAGCAGCTTACCGAAATAGTGGACCAGATAGAGACCACCCTGCAAGCCGACAAGTCGAGCGGGGAAGACATGCAGCAGAAGCTCTCCCTGGCTGAGGACGAGCTGCAAAGGCTGCAATATGAGCGCGACAGGCTGCATGTGAGCAACAGCGTGCTCGACAACTGTCTCTCAACGCTGAAGCACGAGACCATGTATTACCCTTGCCGCATAATGCAGATGGTCGATTCGCCATCGCGCGACATCAGCGTCATACGCGAGCTGGTCTACTATTATAGAGAGCTCTTCAGCATTCTAAGCGAGCAAGCGCAACGGCAGACAGCACCTCAGGTGCGCTTCTCTTACGCCACGACTGGCTACGCCATCACTCTGTTGCGAAAGATCGTGCCACAGGAGCAGCTCTCCTTTGATCATCAAGACATTGACAGGCTCTATGTGAGGATCACAACGACCCTCCACACCCTCAAGCTCTCTGCTCAGCAGATACAGGAACTGTTCACGCCATCAACAGCCGATTTTCGCTTGCTCATCTGCCGGCAGATCATACGCGAGTTGGGAGAGACAACCAATGCCCGCGGTTGTGGCATCCAGGCTTTTGCAGCTCCTGATGGGGGAACAACAATAGAAATAACAATAACACAGAAAATATGGAAAAATTTAAAGTTATCATAGTAGAAGATGTGCCTCTCGAACTGAAAGGTACAGAAGGCATCCTGCATAACGACATTCCTGAAGCAGAGATCATAGGTACGGCTGCAAACGAGCCCGACTTCTGGCGCTTGCTTAAGCAGCAGATCCCCGACCTCATTTTGCTTGACCTCGGACTTGGTGGCTCCACAACCGTTGGCGTTGAGATCTGCCGTCATGTAAAGGAAATGCATCCCAACATCAAGGTGCTCATCTTTACAGGCGAAATACTTAACGAGAAGTTGTGGGTCGATGTTCTCGATGCTGGTTGCGACGGCATAATATTGAAGACGGGCGAGATGCTCACCCGTAGCGACGTGGCGAGCGTGATGTATGGAAAGCGGATGGTCTTTAACCAACCCATTCTCAACAAGATCGTTGAGCGTTTCAAGAACAGCATTGGATCGGAGATTGCTCACCAAGAGGCAATAATAGATTATGAGCTCGACGAGTATGACGAGCGCTTCCTGCGCCATCTTGCATTAGGCTACACCAAAGAGCAGATCTCAAACCTCAAGGGAATGCCTTTTGGCGTGAAGAGCTTGGAGAAGCGGCAGAACGAACTGGTACAGAAGCTCTTTCCAAACGGCAATGGCGGACTGGGCATAAACGCCACGCGCCTTGTTGTCAAAGCTCTTGAGCTTCGCATACTTGACATCGACAACCTTGTGCCTGACGAGGAATAGAAGATAGCCTGATAGCCAATCATCAACTTGTCCACTCGTCAATTCGTCAACTTGTCAACTTGTCAACTCGTTAACTTATAATACAAAATGAACAACATCATTACAACAAGCAAGAAAAGAGAGCGAAACCGCCGACACATAGAGCGACGTTTTCGCAGGTTCTGTGCCTTGCTCATAGTTATCGTGGCTGCCGTAGAGGTGTTGGTGGTCTTAGGCTCATGGATCATCACAGCCGTGAGGCCCGACATAGCCATGCGGTCCCTGTTTTCTGCCGACGGGCTGCGATGGCTCTTCGGACAGAGCACAAAGGCGTTGGCAACCGATGTCCTCGTGTGGCTCATCATGATGTGTGTGGCATCGGGTGCTGTCGTCTACAGCAGACTGTGTTCTGTTTTCGTAAAGCACCCATTGTCTTACCGACAATGGGTGGCCCTGCGCTTTGTCTTTGTCGAGGTACTTGCTTACGTTGTCATGATAAGTCTTCTTACGCTTGTGCCTCATGCAGCTCTGCTGAGCGTAACAGGCCACTTGTTTCCGAGCAGCTTTTCCACAAGCATCGTGCCACAGCTCGCCATCCTTGCTACCATCTGCTCATTGACTTACGGGTGGGTCTGCGGAACCGTGCGAGGTCTTGACGGCATGCTCACCATGCTTTCAAAGGGCATAGAGCATCTCGCTCCTCTCTTTGTTCTCTACATCCTTGTGGCAGAGCTCTATTTCACCCTCCTCTTTATACGGTTCTAAAGACAAAGAAAGTCTATCGTCTTTCCGTAAAAGTCTATTGTCTTTCCGTAAAAGTCTATCGTCTTTCCGTAAAAGTCTATCGTCTTTCTGTAAAAGTCTAATGTCTTTCTGTAAAAGTCTATTGTCTTTCCGTAAAAAGAGAAACGTCATTTCTGCTCAAGCTCTTGCAAGCTCTCCATCTTCTTTGTTTCCAAGAACTCATAAACGCCACAGAGATGCTCGCGAACGCGACCATGCCCAAATTCGTAAACCTTGCTCACAAGGCCGTCCTTTGAATTTACTATTTATCATAATAGGCCTTATGAAATAATTCATACTTATTAATCTTTTTCGCCATCCTTACAATCTTTTTCACAAAAAATATCTACCTTTGTCCCGATTATTTAAACTAAGAAACGTGCATTAATTATGTTAGGACATATAGCGAATTTTACAGCATGGCCCATACTAACAGGCATACTTATAGGCTATGTTGCAAACCGAATAATGAGCGGCCAAGGCAAAGGTTGCTGCATGAATCTTTTCATAGGCATTGTTGGCAGCTACGCTGGCGCCTTGATAAGTGGCCTACTTGACATACAGCTCATTGGTCGTGGCTACCTTTTCAATTTCATTTTTTGTGTTATAGGATCTGTAAGCGTGTTATGGATATGGAACAAGCTTTCCCATTAATCCTTATTGTTAATTTACATTAAAAAGACAAATGCAAGACAAGACCCAAAATAAACCAGTAACACTATAAATAACTGAACTTTCGCAAAGTTTATTATTTACATCGCGCTTCGCGCTCGTGTTGTTTTAAATATTAATTATCATTAATGACCCATTAATTATCATTAATACGCGCTTCGCGCGGAAAAATTAATGTTACATTAATGTTCAATTAATGGCTATTAATGTTAAAAAAATGCGCGAAGCGCAACAAAATATTGTTCCATTTCATGGCACCTTTTCTCGCCATGGCAAAGCTCAAGCAAGCTTGGCTCTGCTCATCTGGCTTAACGAAAACGTTCATTTATTCACATTGTTAGCTGCTATTTAAACTTGTAACTATCTGAAATGAAGTTCGTTATTTTCATGCGAAAGTTCAGTAAATAAGAAAAACACACTTACAAACAGGATAACAATAGATAAAAAAAGCGGATGGACAACAATAGAAAACCCTACTCCACCAAAATGTCACAGACGCTCTTAGACGTGGTAAGTGGCGTGTTTATAGGTTGTATGTATGGCAAATAGCCATTGAAAGTGACGTAGATAGAAGGCTTGTTTCTGGCATTTTTGTAAAACTATGATAGGGAAATGCTGCAACGAAGATAAATGCTGTGATTTATGAGGACAAAGCTGAAACGTAAGAAGACAAAAAATGAAACGTAAGAAGAAAAATGCTGAACGTAAGAAGACGAAGCAGAAACGTGTGAAGAAAAAAGCTGCAACGTATGAAAAAAATATAGCAGTCTATGAGTGGAAATGCGTCATAGGCTGCTACATTAAGGTGTTTTATAAAGCAAACTGCTCCAGTTTTAATCCGCTCTTTGTAAGGGCTTCAATCTTTGGAACCAAAGTGGTGAAATGGTCTGTTGCCATGTGTGCTTTCAGCACCTCTTCGTTTTGCCATGTCTCACAAATCATCATTACACCATTACGAGTGCCGCTAACAAAATAGTCGTATGCAACGTTTCCGTTGTCTTTCAACGACTTCTCTACAAGCTCCTCACACAAGGCGTTCAATTCTTCTGCCTTGACACACTCCTTTTTCTCGAAAAAGACATTTAATCTGATCATAATTCTTTTTGTTTTATGTTTTTAGAATCTTTATAAGAAAGATCCTTTTGTTTGTTGATATAATTCTCCGTTTTGGTTTAGCGAAAGTGATGCCCCGTTCGGGTTTAGCGAAAGGCTACTGATAGAAATAATAATACCAATAGGTGTTTCCATACATGTCGCGAAGCATGTTCTTGCGCACCGTTTTGTTTCCATACTTGTTCTCCAAGTCTTGGAAATCTTGGAAATCGGCCTCCATAAGCGTGCTGTGGAAGATGATAACTGGATTGGTGCGCAAATGGGTGTAAAGGAGGAGTGCCTCACGGTAATGGGTTGGCAACAAACCTCTTACGTTATAAAATTTCATTATGTAATAGACAAACTTGTCAAGCTCCTTGTCAAGAAGCAGGGAGCTCAGGAAATAGTCGGCAAAGGGTTTCTTGCCCAAACGATGTCGCAAGAGATAGTCGAGATAACGCTTTGAGCCCATTTTCTGCTTTGTCCACACGCCTATATAATCGTAGAAATGGCTCTCGTCACACATAGCCAACCGTGTTGTCTTGTTGTCGGGTGTCAAGGCTGCCGAACCTCCTGTCAGAGGGTAGCAGAACAGACGCTCGCCAAGCTCCCCTTTGTGTGCTAATGCAAATGCAGTAAGCATGGTCAACGATGAGTCAGGACGGTCGTTCTTGGCAAGCACATCGAGAGCCTCGTCATAGTTTTTCTCCATGATCAGGCGCTCGGCCTTGAGCTGCACATGGAGCTTGTAGGAGCTGTTGCTCAGCGTGAGCACGCCAAGAAATGACAAGAGCATGATGGCGAGGTTGGAGAGGGTGAGAATTTGAATGCTGTAATGGTACATGAAGCGTGTGTCGTAGCTCACCTTCCTCATGACGCAGAGCACAAGGATGAAGAACACAAGCATGATGGGCAACACATAGCCCCAAGGGCCAAAGCTATAGATGCCGCTCTCAAGCCTTATGCTTGTAAGCGCCGTGAGCAGCATGAGCGACGGCAGATAAGATAGAGCGTAAAGGAGGTCGAGCTGCTTGAACAGTCGGCCCACTCCGAACTGTATGAGCATAAGAATGAATGTCACAAGAAATGCGCCCACGACACGATGATAATGGGTCTGTCCGTCGGAGCACACATGCTGTGTGAACATCATTATATCTGCCTGATAAAAATATAGATACAGAAGTGTGAAAACACAAAAAAGTATGGCGCACAGAGTGCGCACATACTTATTGTTCTTGTTAGAAATGATCATTTCAATTTTTCTTTAATACAACAGCTGAGCGCGCTGGAATATAGAGCTTCAGCCATTCTTTGCGTTCCTCCATATAGAGAGGATCATAAGTTGTGAAATGCGTGATGGAGTCGTCGGCAAGGCCGTTGCCTCCAAATTTCACGGCATCTGTGTTTAGGACAACATCATAAGAGCCTGTTGGCACAAGGAATCCGTAATCGGTAAACGACTTTGTCGGATTGAAGTTGAAGACGAAGATGAGGTTTCCGCGCATGTAAGCCAGTATCTGGTCGCCGTCGTTGTGCCATATTTCCAGAACAGGTGTGCGATGGAAGTTTTTCTCACTCTTTATCGTAGCTATCATATCCTTGTCGAAGTCGCCAAGGAAATGGTAGTCGAGCTCCTGATTGTCAACGAGGTTCCATTGGCGTCGTGCATACTTATAGCTCCATCCGTTGCCTTCTCGTGGGAAATCGATCCACTCGGGATGTCCAAACTCGTTGCCCATGAAGTTGAGGTAGCCTCCGTTTATGGTAGAGGCCGTGGCCAGACGTATCATCTTGTGCAGGGCTATTCCTCTGTGCACGTTGCCGTTCTCGTCGCCTTGACGGAAATGCCAATACATGTCAGAGTCGATGAGCCGGAAGATTATTGTCTTGTCGCCCACCAATGCTTGGTCGTGGCTCTCACAATAGCTCACGGTCTTTTCGTCGGCACGTCTGTTTGTCAGCTCCCAGAATATAGAACTGGGCTTCCAGTTCTCGTCGGGCTGCTCCTTGATGATCTTTATCCAATAGTCGGGTATGTTCATCGCCATACGATAGTCGAACCCGTATCCTCCGTCAGTAAACTTGGCAGCCAAGCCTGGCATTCCGCTCACCTCTTCTGCAATGGTGATGGCCTGTGGGTTGACCTCATGTATAAGGAGGTTGGCAAGCGTGAGATAGCAGATAGCGTTGTCGTCCTGATGTCCGTTGAAATAATCTTGATAGCCGCAGAACGCTTCGCCAAGACCGTGGCTATAATAGAGCATTGAGGTCACACCATCGAAGCGGAAGCCATCGAAGTGGAACTCTTCAAGCCAATACTTGCAGTTGGACAGAAGGAAATGGATCACTTCGTCCTTTCCGTAATCGAAACAGAGGCTGTCCCATGCCGGATGCTCGTGTCGGTCGCCTGGGTAGAAAAATTGGTTTGGGTCACCGGCAAGGTTGCCGAGACCTTCAACCTCGTTCTTTACGGCGTGGCTATGGACGATATCCATTATTACAGCAATGCCGTGCTGGTGGGCTGTGTCGATGAGACGCTTGAGCTGTTCAGGTGTTCCGAAGCGGCTTGACGAAGCAAAGAAGCTGCTCACATGGTAGCCGAAGGAGCCATAGTAAGGATGTTCCTGTATGGCCATGATCTGTATGCAGTTGTAGCCGTCGGCTATAATGCGCGGCAGCACGTTCTCCCGGAACTCATCGTAGGAGCCTACTTTCTCCGCATCCTCAGCCATACCTATATGGCACTCGTAGATGAGAAGCGGCGATTTCTTTGGCCTGAAGGTCTCTTTCTTCCACACATACTGCTCTGCCGGGTTCCACACCTGTGCAGAGAAAATCTTTGTCTGCTCGTCTTGCACGACACGACGTGTCCATGCAGGTATGCGCTCTCCAAAACCGCCTTCCCAGTAGACATGCATCTTGTAGAGGTCGCCGTGCTTAAGGTCTTTCTCCTTTAGCTTCAGCTCCCAGTTGCCCGTACCCTCAATGCGGTGGGCTTCAAATTTCTCGTTCTCTTGCCATTTGTTGAAATCGCCCACAAGGAAGAGGCGTGTGGCGTTGGGTGCCCACTCGCGGAAGACCCATCCACGTTTCAGCTTATGCAAGCCATAATAGTTGTGTCCATTGGCAAAGTCGCTAAGCTTCGTCTTGCCGTTTCTTGTCAGGCACCCCAGTTTCCAAAGGGCGTGCTCGTGGCGTCCCTTGATGGCTTCCTCAAAGGGTTCAAGATAGGAATCGTTGCGTACCAAACCGATGTGTTTTGTACGGCTCGTGCGGCCTGATTTTTTTACATTTTCAGTTTTCATAGATATATTTTGAAAAGATTTTGTTCTCACATTCAACGCCTAACGTTACATGTTCATCATTGTGCAAAGCGCTAATCGTCAAACCTTCGTCCTCCTTCATAGTGTCCGGTCTTGACAATTTTCCCGTTTCGGTCTTTCTCCACGAATTTTCCGTCGCGTTTATCGTCAAGATAAGACCCTTCGAAGCGTTTGCCTTCACGGTCTTCCTCGATGGCAGGTCCGTTGCGTTTGCCTTGCTTGAATGTTCCTTTATACTTGCATCCGTTGGCATAGTGTATTATTATCTGTCCGTCGGGTTTGCCGTCTTTGAACGTTCCGTCAAACACGTCGCCGCTTTTCTTTGTGAGCTTTCCATGCCCGTTTTGCAGGTCGTTTTTCCATTGCCCCGTGTAGATGTCGCCGTTTTTCCAGGTATAGGTTCCCATGCCGCACATGTAACCCTCCTTAAACTGTCCTACATACTTGTCGCCGTTCACACACTTGAAAATTCCTTCGCCTGTGCGCTCGCCGTTAAGATAGTCGCCCTCATACACGTCGCCGTTCTGAAATTTGTAAATGCCTTTTCCGTTTTGCTCGTCGTTGAGCCACTCGCCTATGTAGACATCGCCGTCAGAATATTTGTTAGTTCCCTTGCCGGAGCGTTGGTTGTCGACCCAATTGCCGTCATACATCGTGCCGTCGCCCCACACATACACGCCCTTGCCGTTTTTCTTGTCGTCGAGCCAATTGCCTTCATAATAAGCTCCTCCGGCAAACGAATATTTGCCTTTGCCAGAGCGTTTGTCTTGCAGCCAGTTGCCCTCATACTTGTCACCATTATAATAGTACATCACGCCGTGGCCTTGCTGATAGTCGCGAAACCACAATCCGACATACTTGTTGTTGTTCATAAAGTAATAAGTGCCGAGCCCGTGCTGCTGGTCCTGGAACCATTCGCCTTCATATTTTTCTCCGTCAGAGAACGAGTAGATGCCTTGTCCTTGACGTTTGCCCTTGACATATTGTCCTTCGTAGGTGTCGCCGTTCTTATAGACAGCTGTTCCCTTGCCATGTGGCTTGCCTGCCTGCATCTCGCCTTTGTAGGCACCGCCGTCTTTTGTTGTGCAAGCTCCGAGCGTTATTTTCTGTGCGTAGCTCCACATGGGCAGAAAAGCAAACATTGTTGACAGCAGGTATATTTTGTTTATGAGCATAATTATATTTTTTGTTTTTGTAGACTTGTCTACATCATTTTTGTTTTGTAGATTTCGTCTACCGTTTAATATAGTTGGTAGACCACCCTACCCTTTTCTGATTTTTGTAGCTATAAATCTTCTACATGCAATTGATTTTTCAAAATTAGCCATTTTAAGTGAAAGCGCAAAAGGAATTTAGTTTTTTTTCAAAAAAAAGACAGTCGACCATACTTAATAACTTATTTTTTGTATACTTTTGCAGAAATATCAGTTAGTTTAAACAACAAAAGTCATGAAATTTATTGGAATAATCCCCGCACGTTACGCTTCAACACGTTTTCCCGGCAAGCCATTGGCCATGCTTGGAGGTAAATATGTTATAGAAAGAGTTTATAACATGGTGGCAGAAACCCTCGACGACGCTTATGTTGCTACCGACGACCAGCGCATATATGATGCTGTAGTGGCGTTTGGAGGCAAGGCCGTTATGACGCGCGAAGATCATAAGAGCGGCACAGACCGCATAGAGGAAGCGGTAGAAAAACTGGGTAGCGACTGCGATGTTGTGGTAAACATTCAAGGCGATGAGCCTTTTATACACAAGAGCCAGATAGAGACCGTGTGCCATTGCTTCGATGATCCTCAGACACAGATAGCAACCCTGGGCAAACCTTTTGCTGACATGGAGGCTGTTGACAACTGTAATTCGCCAAAAATTGTGCTCGACAACAACAGTTGCGCTATGTATTTCTCACGCTCCGTCATTCCTTTCGTTCGTAACGTAGAGCATGAGGAATGGCTTAAACATTTCCCTTTCCTCAAGCACATAGGCATCTATGCTTACAGAAAAGAGGTGCTGCATGAGATAACACGCCTCCCCATGTCGTCGCTCGAGAAAGCTGAGAGCCTGGAGCAGCTCCGCTGGCTGCAAAACGGCTATAAGATAAAGGTGGGACTGACGGATATAGAAACTATCGGCATCGACACGCCTGACGATCTGGAAAGAGCGGAAGAATTTTTAAAGAGGGCTCAATAAAAAAAGTAGATAGTCTCAGTAGTTATCTCCTATATGATTCGCCAAAGCGTTTCAGTTGTTTCAGTTTCAGTTCGTTTTTTAAGGTCAGTTGTGTCTCAAACCCCTTTATTAAACATTTATAACTAATTAATAATCAATATATTATATAAAGAGAGCGAAACGCGTTACCCCTTTATAAACAACTGAAACAACTGAAACTGAAACGCTTTGCCTTAGTGTGTACTTTTCTCTAAAAGGCCTTGTGTCAGGTCGTTACAGCTTTTTTAGTATAACATTTTTCCAACATTTCCCAGTCTCAATAAAAGCTCAAAAAAGGCATTTTCTCCTCAAAAAACGAGTTTTTTTTCGCAAAAACACTCTTCTGACACCTCGCAACCTTGCGCAAGAATTGTGTTTATCTTCCGTTTGAGGCTTCATAAAACGCCACCAACAAGCGGTTTTGAGATGGTCAGAAGAGGAAAACGGCGTAGAACCACCCTTGTCGGCGTAGCTATGGCACATTAATTGAGATTGATTTTTCAAGGCACAATTATCCTGTTTTTCTTGCATGTCCCGTTTTTTTTTAGTAATTTTGTAACATATAACTTAAACAACATCTTTTCTTCAATCTACATATATGCTAAACAGATTTTTCATCCCCTTTATGCTCATTGTGCTTTCGTCAACCATGACGAAGGGGCAGCAAAAGCTTTACTATTGGTTCGACACACCTACAACCCTGCGTGGACAGAAAGTGTGGTATGAAGGATATCGCGAGAGATGCGCCGATGGCCGTCAAGACGAAAGGACAAACAGGTGCAAACCCGTTGCGGCGGGCGATGCAGCTGTAAACCCAGACCCAGAATGGGAGTCGCAGTCAATTCCTTTGGGCAACGGATCCATCGGTGCAAACGTCATGGGGTCGGTTGCGGCGGAACGCATAACGCTCAACGAGAAGACGCTGTGGAGAGGAGGTCCCAACGCCGGGAAGGACTCGAAAAGTGCTCGCCGCTATTGGGACGTGAACAAGCAATCGGCAGCCGTGATGAACGACATACGCCGGGCGTTTGAGGAGAACAACTGGGAGAAGGCGGCGCAGCTCACGAGCAAGCATTTCAACAGCAACGTGCCTTATGAGGCGAAGGCAGAAGAACCCTTCCGCTTCGGCAGCTTCACCACGGCAGGCGAGCTGTATGTAGAGACAGGGCTTAGCGAGGTCGGGATGACAGGCTACCGCCGCTCGTTGTCGCTCGACTCGGCTGTGGCCAACGTGTCGTTCATGAAGGACGGGGTGAGATATGAGCGTCGCTATTTTGTGAGCTATCCTGCCAACATCATGGCCGTGCGCTTCACAGCCTCAGAAGGCGGCAAGCAGAACCTGGTGCTCTCTTATGCCAAGAACCCCGTGTCGGAGGGCACGATGACCGCCCTTGGCAACGACGGACTGCTTTGGAACGCAAGGTTAGATAATAACGACATGCAATATTGCATTCGCATGAAAGCCCTGACAAAGGGAGGATCCGTCAACAACAAAGACGCGAAACTGACGATTTGCGGAGCCGATGAGGTGGTGTTCATGATAAGTCTCGATACCGACTACAAACCGTCTTATGCTCCCTCGTTTGACGATCCATTGGCCTATGTGGGCGTAGACCCGAAAGTAACCACAAAGAGGTGGATGGAACAGGCCGCAGCCAAGGGCTTTGAAGCTCTCCTGAAGGAACATTTTGCCGACTATGCCGCGCTTTTCAACCGCGTGAAGCTGAACATAAACAACGCGGCAGAAGGCACGGAAGACCTGCCGATAACACAACGCTTGGCTAACTACAGACAGGGCAAGGCCGACTTCTATCTGGAGCAACTCTACTATCAGTTTGGCCGTTACCTTCTCATCGCCTCGTCGCGCCCCGGCAACATGCCAGCCAACCTGCAAGGCGTATGGCACAACAACGTGGACGGACCGTGGCGTGTAGATTATCACACGAACATCAATCTGCAAATGAACTACTGGCCTGCCTGCCAAACCAACCTCAGCGAGTGTGAGCAGCCGCTTTTTGAGTTCATAAAAACGCTCATAAAGCCAGGCGAGGTGACAGCACGGTCTTATTTCGGCACTCGAGGATGGACAACGTCGGTTTCGGCAAACATCTTCGGCTTCACCTCTCCCCTTGCAAGCGAGGACATGTCGTGGAACTTCTCACCCTTTGCCGGACCGTGGCTTGCAACGCATCTATGGAACTATTACGACTATACGCGCGACCGCAAGTTTCTGGCTAATGAGGCTTACGACATCATTAAAGGTAGCGCACGCTTTACTACCGACTATCTGTGGCGACGCAAAGACGGGATCTTCATAGCCGCTCCATCGACCTCACCCGAGCACGGACCCGTTGACGAGGGTGCAACCTTTGCTCACGCCGTGGTGCGCGAGATCTTGACAGACGCCATTGAGGCAAGCAAGGTGTTGGGACGCGACGCCAAGGAACGTCAAGAGTGGGAAAACGCTCTTAAGCACATAGCCCCTTACAAGACAGGACGCTACGGACAGCTCATGGAGTGGTCACGCGACATTGATGACCCAAAGGATGAACACAGACATGTGAACCACCTGTTCGGTCTGCATCCGGGCCACACCATATCGCCCGTAACCACGCCCGACCTTGCCAAGGCATCGCGTGTGGTGCTTGAGCACAGAGGAGACGGGGCAACAGGCTGGTCGATGGGCTGGAAGCTGAACCAATGGGCCCGTCTGCACGATGGCAACCACGCCTACAAGCTCTATGGCAACCTGCTTAAGAACGGCACGCTCGACAACCTGTGGGATACACACGCTCCCTTCCAGATTGACGGCAACTTCGGCGGCACGGCTGGCGTTACGGAGATGCTCTTGCAGAGCCACATGGGCTTCCTGCATCTGCTTCCCGCCCTGCCCGACGCATGGAAAGAAGGTTCTGTTGAGGGGCTTCGCGCCCGTGGCAACTTCTTGGTAAACCTAACATGGCGTGGCGGCAAGCTGGTTCAGGCAACCGTCGTGTCGCAATCGGGAGAGCCATGCATGGTACATTACAACGGCAAGACGTTGAACTTCAATACACAACGGGGCAAAAGCTACACCATAACTTATACGAACGAGAAACTTCGTGTGAAAAAAAAGGTTATTAAAAAGCTTTATTTTACAAAATAACAATCGAACAAAATAACAATCGAACAAAATCAACAAAAAAGAATTATGAAAAAACGGATAGAGAAATGGCTGAAAGAGACGATGGCCATAGCTTGTTTGCTGCTTATAGCAATGCCCATGACAGCCAGCAAGAAGGTGCTGTTTGACAAGATGAAGGGACAGTACAGAATTCCGGCCATAGTGCAATGTAAGTCGGGCAAAATCATCGCATTTACCGACCATCGCTACGACGGAACCGACATTGGATGGGGACATCATCTCGATATCGTGATGAAGACAAGCTGCGACGGCGGCGAGACATGGAGCGAAAACGAACAGATGGTGGCACAAGGCGGTAGTAAGGTGGCAACCGACTTCAACTGTGGACACGGCGATGCTGCTGTGGTGGCAGACAACAAGACAGGTGAACTGCTGCTTATGTGTGCTTCAGGCGGAATAAGTTATTTCGACTCGAGCAGAGAGCAACCAATAATGATGGGACGCTATTGCAGCCGCGATGAAGGCAAAACATGGCAAGGTGAAGACGTTACGAACCAAATTTATAAGCTCATGCCCGACATAAAAGGAGCATTCTTCACAAGCGGTCGAATGGTGCAAAGCAAGAAGATAAAGGTTGGAACCCACTATCGCATCTACTCGGCGTTGACAACCAACCGTGGCAACCGCGTGCTCTATAGCGACGATTTCGGAAAAACATGGGGCGTGCTGGGAGCACAAGCTAACGCGCAGGAGGCTGCGCCTAAGGGTGACGAAGCAAAAGTGGAGGAGCTGCCTAACGGCGATGTGCTGCTAAGCAGCCGTGTGAGCAGCGGCAGATATTATAACATCTACAGCTATGACAACGCTAAAACGGCAGCAGGACGATGGGGCCCGGTGGCTTTCTCGGGAGCAGAGAACAAGGGCGTAAAGGCAAGCAGAAACGCTTGCAACGGCGAGCTGGTGCTGGCAAAGGCTAAGATAAACGGCAAGAAAAAGACCATGCTCCTGCAGAGCGTGCCGCTCGGTCCTGAGCGAACAAAGGTAGCAATCTACTATAAGGAGCTAAAATCGGCAGCCGACTATGCTACGCCCGAAAGCGTGGCTGCCAACTGGGAGGGCTGTTACGAGGTAAGCAACACGCTCTCGGCCTACTCTACCATGATTCATGACAACAAGGGCAACATCTTGTTCTTGATGGAGGAAAACAGCGTGGAAAGCCACTACGACATAGTGTTTGAAAAGCTTTCGATGGAAACAATTTGTGGAAAGTGACCAGTTGGTCTTTTAAGACATAACTTCCGCAAGTACATGATTGAAACATTTGCAAACAATTGTCAACTCAAGAAAGCATCGCCGCGCTCACTTTTGTCGCTTGCCCCAAAATCAAGGCGGCGCTTTCTTGAGGTTATATGTCAATAACTATATGCGAAAGTTAAGTAGGTGTTCAAAATTAATCGCATATATGAATCTTATAAAAAAGGTTATGCTTTCAAATGCCTCTACGCCCTCTTTTGGTCCGTATGTCCAGCTCTCATCGGTCGTGTAGCCCGCTACACTCCCTCTTCGGAGCTGAACATACAGACCAAAATAGAGCATAGAATCATTTAAATTAATTTTGAACACCTACTTATGAGAATTATTTTAGGCTTAAGCTACGAATAAAGCCACTTGCAAGAAAAATACAATAGCTTTTCTATTGTTTTTTTTTGTTTTTCATTTTTTTTATATACCTTTGCATCTGATAGGTTGCTTCTCAGCCCCAAGAACAGATTATTCAACACTTAAAAATTATTATTGCTTATCGAAACACATTTACTTAAATTCAAAGAAGTTAAGAAATGAAAACATTGGAGAAATTGACCGACGAAGAGTTGGCCATGAGATATGTTGATGGCAATAATCGCGCCTTTGACGTGTTGCTTAATCGCACTCAGCAAAAGATTTTTTCATACATCCTTTTCATCGTGCACGATCAAGACAAGGCAGATGATATATTTCAAGAGACATTTCTGAAGGTCATTTACCGCCTTCAGCAGGGAATGTATGCAACAACGGGAAAGTTCAGCGCCTGGGTCATGCGCATAGCCCATAACGTGATTATGGACTCGTTCCGCGACACGGCTGCTGACCCTGTGGTAGAATGTCCCGACAACAGGAACCTTGCAAACATAGGGTCTGTAGACCTGCTTGAAAGCAACATAGAGAACCATTTTGTCAACACACAGGTCATGGCAGACGTGAGACGATTGCTCGACAATCTGCCCACGCCACAACGTGAGGTTGTCTATATGCGCTATTATCAGGACATGTCGTTTAAGGAGATTGCAGAAACAACAAGCGTGAGCATAAACACAGCTCTCGGACGCATGCGTTATGCTATCTTGAACATGAGACGCATGGCCCGAGAGAATGGTGTGCTTTTACAGACCGTGTAAAAATTTTACAGACTGTATGAGTTTTTTTTACAGACCGCAAGGGGTAATCTGCTTTTCGATAAAGCATTTATTTCACCTTCTTCAACCCCTTAATGGTTGCTATGGGGTCAGCCTGCTTAAAGATGTAGCTTCCGCTCACAAGACAGTCGGCACCGGCTTCAACGAGAGGAGGAGCTGTAACATCGGTCACGCCGCCGTCGATCTGAATGATGGCTTTGCTTTCGCTCTCGTCAATAAGTTTGCGCAGACGCTTTAGTTTGACCGTGGTGTTAGGAATAAACATTTGGCCACCAAAGCCTGGGTTCACGCTCATGAGAAGCACCATGTCAACATCTCCTATTATGTCTTCAAGCACACTCACAGGTGTAGACGGGTTTAGCGTCACGCCTGCTTTCATGCCAGCAGCATGGATTTCCTGTATTGTGCGATGAAGGTGCGTGCAAGCCTCATAGTGGACGTTCATCATCATGGCCCCTGTCTTTGCCACACGTTCCACATAACGCTCCGGTTGCACAATCATGAGATGCACGTCAAGGGGTTTCTTGCACACCTTTGCCACGGCGTCGATAACAGGAAAGCCAAACGAGATGTTAGGCACGAACACACCGTCCATGATGTCAAGATGTAGCCAGTCGGCTTCGCTTTGGTTGATCATCTCAAGATCTTTCTCAAGATGAAGAAAATCGGCCGACAAAAGTGACGGCGATATCAGAATGCTCATTGTGTTTGGTTTTGTTTATGCTTTGTTTTTATTGTTCAACAAAAAGTGTTCACTTTCTCAATGTCCTTTACAAGGGGCGTCGGGATGTTGTTTCAACAAAGTCGTTAGTTCAGACAATAACTTTTAGGCAGCCCACTTTTCACAAGAAACGTGTACGAGTAGGCCATCTGTCGAATGACGGCAAGCGTCTTTTCAGACGGCTTCATTTCTTCTGGGGTAAAATGTTTCATAGGCAATTTTTTTATTTGTTTTGTTCCGTTATCTTAATAACGCCCTTTTGAAAAGTTTATTACATCTCGAACAAAATATTTTTCAAAAGTTCATGAAAACGCTTGGGACATCTTCTTAAAGCGCAAATGTTTTTTCCTAACAATCGTTGTTCGCAAGGCATAAACCTGCAAGGCCAATCTCCCTGTTTACATTCAACATGTCGAAGACATGCGTAGCTTGAGTACATTATTATATAGAAAATGTAAATTATTAAGAGAAACAGCAAAAAAACTGACAAAAAGTTTGTTGGTTTAAAGAAAATGTGTAATTTTGCAACCGTGTAATGATAATTACAACAATAAATATTGAAAACATAAAATATTAGAAACAAACAAAGGAGAACATTATGTATAACATGATTTCTAACATATGGTGGTGGCGTAGCTCGTGATTGAAAAGTCGTGAGAAGCCAAACCTGTGTGGATAATCAATATACCCCGATCTCTACAAGGCCTGCCGTTCTTACGACAGGCCTTTTTCTTTAAACTTCTGGTCTTTTCTTTAGATGACAGACCTGCTCTTCAGCCCCATACTGATTGTCTGGACCGCAGACCACAAGAACAAAGAGCAAGGGTAAGAAAAAGAACAAGAAGCAACGGCAGGAAAAAAAACAGGGTAAACACTACAAACATAAAAAAATATTGAGCCATGACAACAATGAAGGACATCTTGAACAGAATGTTGAACCACGAGGAACTTTCTCGTGAGGAGACAAAAAACATATTGTTAGGAATAACACGAAGCGAGTTTCCTGAAGAACAGATTACTGCTCTGCTCACAGGGTTGCAGATGAGAGGCATTACCGTTGACGAGCTCTTGGGCTTCAGAGACGGTATCTTGGAGAGCGGGGTGCCGGCCGTGCTCAACTGTGACCGCTACATAGACGTGGTTGGAACAGGCGGCGACCGCAAGAACACGTTCAACATTTCAACCACATCGTGTTTCGTTATTGCAGGCGCGGGCTACAAGGTGGCAAAGCATGGCAACTATGCCTCTACATCTAAGAGTGGCGCTTCGAATGTCATTGAGCACCATGGCATAAAGTTTACAAACGACATCGACAAGCTTAACCGGTCTATAGACGAGTGTGGTATAGTTTATCTGCACGCCCAGCTCTTTGCACGCGCCATGAAGTTTGTCGGCCCTATACGCAAGGCGCTACAGTTTCCTACATGTTTCAACCTGCTTGGTCCGCTTGTGAATCCCTCAAAGCCAAAATGTCAGTTGCTCGGCGTGGCAAGCCTTGACCAAATGCGCCTATATAATAATGCGTATCAGAAAATCGGAATAGATTATGCAATCGTAAACAGCATCGACGGTTACGACGAGATTTCGCTAACAGGCAACTTCAAGGTCACGACCAACAACTATGAGCGCATCTTCAAGCCCTCCGACCTCGGTCTGCGAACGGCTCGCCCTGAGGAACTTGTGGCTGGCGCCACGGAGGAAGAGGCTGCTCAGATCTTTGACAACGTGCTTGCCAACAAGGCGCTTCCTGCGCAGAAAGACATTGTGTTGGCAAACGCAGCCTTCGGCATTCAGGTCTATGAGAAAGGACAGAAATCTATTGAAGAATGTCTCGACATAGCCCGCGAATCGTTGGAGAGCGGCAAGGCTCTTGAAACATTCAAGAAATTTGTGGAGCTCAACTCGTAACCCAAAAAAGGAGAAACCGGCATGAAAGATATTCTTGAAGAGATCGTGGCTCATAAACGCATGGAGGTGGAGCGCATGAAGCAGCTTCTGAGCGAACGCGAGATACACAGACAGGTGGAGGCGATCATAGACTCTACACCTGCCCCACCCTCCATGAGCAAGGCGCTGAGAAGCTCAGAGACAGGCATTATTGCTGAGTTTAAGCGCAAGTCGCCTTCGAAAGGTTGGATAAAGGAGGAAGGACAACCCGATATAATTCCACTATCCTATGAGCAGAACGGAGCGGCAGCTGTAAGCATCTTGACAGATGAACATTTTTTTGGCGGAGCTGACAGCTTTATGCTGAAAGCAAAGGAGAGCGGCTTAAACATTCCGATGCTCTATAAAAACTTCGTGATAGACGAATATCAGCTCTTTCAAGCTCGTCTGTGTGGCGCTTCGGCCGTGTTGCTTATTGCGGCTGACCTGAGGAAGAACGAATGCGGCGCTCTCGCACGAATGGCACACGACCTGCACATGGAGGTGTTGTTGGAGATGCATAGTGAGGCTGAAACCGAATATGCTGATGTGGTTGACCTTCAACGCGACATGTGCGGCATAAACAACCGTAACCTCGGAACGTTCATAACCGACGTGCAAAACTCGTTTCGTCTGGCAGCGCGTCTGCCAAAGGATGCGTGCTGTGTGAGCGAGAGCGGAATATCTGACCCCGACACGGTAAAGACATTACGTCTGGCTGGCTTCAACGGCTTCCTTATTGGCGAAAACTTCATGAAGAGCGAAAGCCCCGGAAAGGCGCTTGGAGAATTTATAGAAGCGCTTAGATAAGAACATTACGGTTTTTGTCTTTTGGTCAAAATGAGAAAAAGCAGAAAAGGAAACAAGAAAAAACTTGAGACAAGATGCTTGGCTAAGATTATAAACTTAAACCAAAAACATAAAAAACAGAACATTATGCTGATAAAAGTATGCGGACTGCGCGAGGCCGAAAACATAAAGGCTGTTGACGATCTTGGAGTCGACATGACAGGATTTATCTTTGCGCCACAAAGCAAGAGATATGTGGAGATGATAAGCTCATGTGCCGGCACCATGCCAGACTACTCGGAAGCGCGGCTGAAAGCTCTAAAAAATCAAAAGCCGACAAACGAACAGGAGAAGCCGGCAGACGCACAGGAGACACATCCTATGCGTGTGGGCGTGTTTGTGGATGACATGCCTCAGAACATTATCACCCGAATATATAATTATGCTCTCGACTATGTGCAGCTGCACGGCGAGGAAAGTGTGGTAATGATCAAGAACCTAAAAGAGAGCGTGGCAGACGGTATTGCTCCAAACCTTAAAATCATTAAGGCCATAAGCATCAGTTCTGCTGCCGATTTTGAGACGTGCGCACAATATGAAGGAGTGGCAGACATGTTACTCTTCGACACAAAGTGTGACACAAGAGGAGGGAGCGGAAGACAGTTTGACTGGTCTCTGCTTGACCATTATCACGGCACCACCCCGTTCTTGCTGAGCGGAGGCATTGGCCCCGACGATGCAGAAGCCATCTTGCAAATTGACCACCCCATGTTTGCAGGCATCGACCTGAACTCACGCTTTGAAACAGCTCCAGGCGTGAAAGATGTGGAGATGTTGCGTGGCTTTATTGAAAAGATAAAAAAGTGTTAGAAACTAACAGAAACGATAAAGAACCGTTAGAAACAAACAGAGAGTAAGAAACACACAATAAATTTAAAACACATGGTGACGTTTTAATGCCACCTTCGAACAAGGATAACTATGGATAAAACGAACAATATCAACAAACTGTTTGCTGAGAGAGGCGACCGCAAACTGTTGTCACTTTATTTCTGTGCCGGATGCCCTACGCTTGAAGGCACAGCCGACGTGATTCTGACCATGCAGAAGCGTGGCATAGACATGATCGAGGTGGGCATTCCGTTTAGCGATCCTCTGGCTGACGGACCTGTTATTCAGAGCGCGGGAACAATGGCGCTAAAGAACGGAATGACGCTGAAGCACATCTTTGAACAGCTCACAGCCATAAAGCAAGAAGTGACCATTCCGCTTGTGCTTATGGGCTACCTTAACGTCATCATGCACTATGGCGTGGAAGCTTTCTGCAAGAGTTGTGTGGAGGCTGGCGTGTCGGGAATGATCATCCCTGACCTTCCCTTCGACGACTACATGAAGGTTGTGAAGCCTATTGCAGACCGTTACGATCTGCGCGTGATAATGATGATCACGCCTGAAACGAGCGAGGAACGAATAAGATTTATTGATGAACACACAGACGGATTCATTTATATGGTGAGCAGCGCAAGCATCACGGGAGCACAACAAAGCTTTGGCGACGCAAAGCTTGAATATTTCCGTCACATCAACTCAATGAACCTTCGCAACCCGCGCATGATTGGCTTCGGCATAAGCAACAAACAAACGTTGCAGAGCGCTCAAGACAACGCCGCGGGAGCAATTATAGGAAGCAAGTTTGTGACCCTTCTTAGAGAAACAAAAGATCCCTCGCTGGCTCTCGACAAGCTGTTTGAAGCTCTTGAGAAATGAGGACAAGAGGATAAAGCAGAAACAACAAAAAAAAGAAATGTTTGAGCCAAGAGGGGTTAGCCAAAGAATGGAAACCAAGATGGTTAACCAAAGATGGTTAACCAAAGATGGTTAACCAAAGATGGCTAACCAAAGATGGCTAACCAAAGACGGCTAATTTGGGAAGTTTCAGACAAGAGGTTCAGACTTTTTCTTTTATAAAAAAAGCGGAACAAAAAATAAAGATAAAGATGGAAAATAAATATAAGGTTGACGAGAAAGGATTTTACGGCCAGTTTGGAGGAGCTTATGTGCCTGAGATATTATATAAATGTGTGACCGACTTGCAGAAGGCTTATCTGCCGATAATAGAGAGCAAAGAGTTTCAGGACGAATATTACGCCTTGCTGAAAGATTATGTGGGACGACCCTCGCCTCTCTATTATGCTAAGCGCATGAGCGAGAAATATGGTTGCAAGCTCTATCTTAAACGCGAAGACTTGAACCACACGGGAGCACACAAGATAAACAACACGGTGGGACAGATCTTGATGGCAAAGAAGATGGGCAAGAAGCGCATTATTGCCGAGACAGGGGCTGGACAGCACGGCGTGGCTACGGCTACGGTTTGTGCGCTCATGAACATGGAGTGTGAGATCTTCATGGGAAAGACCGATGTGGAGCGTCAGCACACAAATGTGGAAAGAATGAAGATGCTGGGAGCTAAAGTGCACCCCGTGACAACAGGCAACATGACGCTTAGCGACGCTTGCTCAGAAGCCATTCGCGACTGGTGCTGTCATCCGCAAGACACGTTCTATATCGTGGGAAGCACAATGGGGCCACACCCCTACCCCGACATCGTGGCAAAGATGCAGAGCATCATATCGAAAGAGTTGAAGTGGCAGTTGGAGGAAAAGATTGGACGCAACTATCCCGACTATCTCGTGGCGTGTGTGGGAGGCGGCAGCAACGCTGCTGGAACAATCTACCATTATATTGATGACGACCGGGTGAAGATATATCTGGCAGAAGCTGGCGGCCACGGAACCGATACCGACTATACGGCAGCAACCATGCATTGTGGTACGGAAGGAATAATTCACGGAGCACGAACGCTTGTCATGCAGACCGATGACGGACAGATAAAAGAGGCGTTCACCATATCGGCCGGACTCGATTATCCTGGTATCGGTCCCATGCACGCTGACCTTGCGAAAAAGGGACGCACACATGTGTTGGCCATTAACGACAACGAGGCAATAAGAGCAGGCTATGAGCTCACACGAATGGAGGGCATCATTCCGGCTATAGAAAGCGCACACGCTGTGGCTGCTCTCTCGAAGATGACGTTCCAGCCAGACGATGTGGTGGTGCTGACCGTGAGCGGACGAGGAGACAAGGACGTTGAAACCTATCTCGCAAATAAAGACATGGCTGGAGAATATGGACAGTTCTGATAGGGGGTTGTTAAAAGAAAGCTCATCAACAAATGACTCATCCACAAATGGTTCATCCACAAATGGTTAATTAACAAATGGCTCATCAATAAATGGTTAATTAAAAGATTGTTCATTAACAAAAAGGGTTCATTAATGTAAAAAGAAAAAGAATATGTTTAAATATAAAACATTCTCACGCACAATATTGGCAGACCTCTACACCCCCGTGGCTGTCTACATGCGCTTGCGTGACCTTTATCCACAAAGCGCGTTAATGGAAAGTTCCGACTATCATGATGCGTCAAACAGCAGTTCGTTTGTAGGCATTTATCCGCTTGGTAGCGTGGCTATAAGCCATGGTAAGGCAACGCTGGCTTTTCCCAACGGAATGAGTCAGACACATGAGGTGAACGGCTCCTACCGTTGCGACAAAGCAATAAACGAGTTCATACATGCGTTCAGCATAGAAGGCGAAGACGCACGCTTTTGCGGACTGTATGGTTACACCTCGTTCAACGCCGTTCGCTATTTTGAAAACATCAACGTCAAGGACACAACCATGGAGAAGAACGACGCTCCCGACATGCTTTACATAATGTATCGTGACATCATTGTCTTTGACCATTTCAACAACAAGATGACCCTCGTGACCCTTGTGGAAGACACAGCCAATGAAGAGGCCATGGAAAAGCAAGGAGCCAGTCAGCTCGACGCCCTTGAGATGGGAATAAACCGACAAAGCGTGAAGCCCTACGGATTCCATCCTGTAGGCAATTACTCCTCGCCGCTTACCGATGAGGAACATAAGGCCAACATTCGTCGCGGCATAAGACATTGTCTGCGCGGCGATGTGTTTCAGATTGTTATCTCTCGCCGATTTGTTCAACGTTATGAGGGCGACGACTTTAAGCTCTATCGTGCTTTGAGAAGCATTAACCCATCGCCCTATCTGTTCTATTTCGACTTTGGCGGCTTCCGCATTTTCGGTTCCTCACCCGAGACCCATTGCCGCATTGAGGGCCGAAAGGCTTATATCGACCCCATAGCAGGAACGACAAAGCGCACAGGCGATGCGGAGACCGACAAACGAGGAGCCGAATATCTGCGTAACGACCCTAAAGAGAACGCGGAGCATGTGATGCTCGTTGACCTTGCACGAAACGACTTGAGCCGCAACTGCCACAACGTGAAGGTCGACTTCTACAAGGATCTTCAATATTATTCTCACGTCATTCATCTCGTGAGCCGTGTGAGCGGAGAACTCGACGACAACGCAGACCCTATAAAAGCATTCATAGACACCTTCCCGGCAGGAACATTGTCGGGCGCTCCAAAGGTGAGAGCCATGCAGCTCATCAGCGAGTATGAACCTCATAACCGCGGAGCATACGGCGGATGTATAGGTTATATTGGCATGAACGGCAACCTGAACCAAGCCATCACCATAAGAACGTTTGTAAGCAGAAACGGCGAGCTGTGGTTCCAGGCAGGCGGCGGCATCGTGGCAAAAAGCAACGAAGACTATGAGCTGCAGGAAGTTAACAACAAGTTGGGGGCTTTGCGACGCGCAATAGCGTTGGCAGAAGAAATGTAAAAAAACAAGAATTTATGAAGATTGTAATAATAGACAACTACGATTCCTTCACATACAATCTGTCACACCTTGTGAAGGAGCTTGGTGCCGACGTGACCGTTGTGCGCAACGACCAGTTTGAGTTGCCAGAGCTTGAACAGTTTGACAAGATCATTTTGAGTCCAGGCCCCGGCATTCCTGAAGAAGCCGGATTGCTTCTCGACGTCATTCGAACATATAAAGAACGCAAACCCATGCTCGGCGTGTGTCTTGGGCATCAAGCCATTGGAGAGGTGTTTGGAGCAAAGCTTATAAACCTGTCTGATGTTTATCATGGTGTGCAGACAGAAGGTACGCAGTTAGGCAATGATCCGATATTTGACGGGCTGCCTGAGAGAATTAAAATGGGACGATACCATAGTTGGGTTGTTGACAACAGCACCCTACCTTCGTGCCTTGAGGTCACAGCCACGACAGACGACGGCATGATTATGGCTCTTCGCCACAAAGATTACGACATTCATGGCATCCAGTTTCATCCCGAGAGCGTGCTCACACCCGACGGACGAACAATAGTGGACAACTGGCTGAAGATGTGAATGAAGAAAAGTCTGCTAAGAAGATAAAACAGAGAAGGAAGTTAACGGACAATGTTGCTTTGTTGCAAAACAATAACAACGTCAGTTAACTTCCTTCAATATTTTCATTTATTTCATATAATTCCCGTAAGGACGGAAGTGCAAAACTACTTACCTATCACAATCTCCTTTGCATCTTCATCGCTCTCCTTCTTGGGAGCATGATCGGCAAAGAACTTAAGCAAAAGTTGCAGAGCCTTGCTTGTGGCGATCGCAAGATTGATGTCGCGACCGAAATCTTCTGTAAGCTTAAGGGTCACAACCTCGTCAGCCGAACCGCAGGCTAGCCAAATGGTTCCAACAGGATTGTCAGCTGTGCCGCCGCCAGGACCTGCCACACCCGTTGTTGCAACTGCATAGTTTACATTAAGAGTTTTAATTGCACCCTTCACCATGGCCACGGCCACCTCTTCACATACAGCTGTCTTCTCTTCGAGCAGCTGGTGGTCTACGCCAAGGAGATTTTCTTTAACCTCGTTTGTGTAGCAAACAATGCCTCCCTTGAAATAGGCCGATGCTCCAGGAACGGCAATAATGGCTTCTGCAATGCGTCCGCCTGTGCAGCTTTCAGCTGTGCCTACTGTCTGTCCCGACTCATATAGATACTGTTGTATCTCACGACTTAATACTTTCTTTTCGAATTCCATTCTATTCTTTATTTTTTGTTTTTATTTCTCTTTTACAAAAATTGCTCAAGCGCATAAGGCGTTTATTTCAAGCTCAGAAAGCTTTTGCTTTCATGCTCAAGATGCTTTTCTGCTCAAGCTAATGGCTTTATTTAAATGTCACCTTGCTAAAGGCAGGCTTGTCGATGGTGCAGAAATCGTGGTCAAGATATTTATAATAGCCAGTAATGCCAATCATGGCTGCGTTGTCGGTGGTGTAGCTGAACTTAGGAATGTAAATTGTCCAACCATACTTCTTTGCATGCTCATGGAAAGCGTTGCGCAAACCGTTGTTTGCCGACACGCCGCCAGCCACAGCCACATGCTTGATGCCTGTTTGCTTGACAGCCTTACGAAGCTTGTTCATAAGAATGTCGACGATGGTAAACTCAAGACTGGCAGCAAGGTCGTTCTTGTGATGCTCCACAAAATCGGGATCATCGACAACCCACTTTCTCAAGCTGTAAAGGAACGATGTCTTAAGACCGCTGAAGCTGTAATCGAGCCCAGGGATGTGGGGCTCAGCAAAGGTATAAGCCTTGGGGTTGCCTTGACGGGCAAGGCGGTCAATAATTGGGCCACCAGGATAACCAAGTCCCATAACCTTTGAACACTTGTCGATAGCCTCGCCAGCAGCATCGTCAATAGTCTGTCCGAGAACCACCATGTCGTTATAGGCGTTTACCTTAACGATCTGAGAGTTGCCTCCACTAACGAGCAGACAGATGAAGGGGAATGGAGGTGCCGAGGTATCGTCGTCGCTTTCTTTAATGAAATGGGCCATTACATGACCTTGCAGGTGGTTAACGTCGATCATGGGAATGCCAAGACTACGGGCAAAACCCTTGGTGAAGCTCACACCCACAAGAAGTGACCCCATGAGTCCGGGACCGCGTGTGAAGGCAACTGCCGTGAGCTGCTCTTTTGTAACGCCAGCACGCTTAAGGGCTGCCGACACCACAGGTACGATGTTCTGTTGATGGGCACGCGAAGCCAACTCGGGCACTACGCCACCATACTCGCGATGAACATCTTGTGAGGCTGTAACGTTGCTCAGCAGAACGCCGTTGCGCAACACAGCTGCCGACGTGTCGTCACAACTGCTCTCTATACCTAATATATAAATGTCTTTCTTATCAGTTGTTTCTTCCATTTTTTACTATTGCTTTAAACAACAAACTAAGTTAAAAAACAATCTTTGTCAAGAACAATCTTGATTAAGAACAATCTTTGTCAAGACCATTCTCAGTTAAGAACTGTCTTAGTGTGTAAGAATTTCAACACCATGTTCTGTCATCACGAACGTGTGCTCCCATTGTGCGCTTGGCAGCTCGTCGCCTGTAATCACCTCCCAACCATACTCGTCGTCGGCATCGATAAACACCTTCCATGTGCCCATGTTTATCATAGGTTCGATGGTGAACACCATGCCTGGAACGATAAGCATGCCTTGGCCTTTATGACCATAATGGAGAACCTCGGGCTCTTCATGAAATTTCAATCCCACACCATGTCCGCAGAGGTCGCGAACCACACCATAATGATATTTTTCTGCATGTTTCTGGATGGCATGACCTATGTCGCCAACAAAACAATAGGGCTTGGCTGCTTCAGCTCCAATCTCCAAACACTCCTTGGCGACACGCACCAGCTGTTCCTTCTCGGGAGTGGTCTGGCCTATGATGAACATGCGTGAAGCGTCAGCATAATAGCCGTCAAGAATGGTCGTGAAGTCGACATTCACGATGTCGCCTTCTTGCAGAATATCTTCTTCTTTTGGAATGCCGTGACACACCACCTCGTTGATGCTCGTACACACGCTCTTTGGATAACCCTCATAGCCGAGACAGGCGGGAGTGGCGCCATGCTGAACGCAATAGTCGTAACAAATCTTATCAATCTCAAGAGTGTTCATGCCAGCATGTATCTGCTTGGCAACCTCGTCAAGAACGCCTGTGTTGACAACACCACTACGACGTATTCCCTCTATCTGCTCAGGGGTCTTTATCAGACTGCGCGAAGGAACCGTTTTGCCTTTATTCTCCCAATACATAACCTTCTCGTCAAGCTCGGTAATGGGCTGGCCAGGCAAACAATGCCATACTCTTTTTTTCTTAAAAACCATATCTGTGAATACGATTAAACTTTATTGTCTTGGTTCTTATTGTTTTTTTCTGCGCCACTTTCGTTTTGCGCCTATTTTTATCTCATAATTTTACGCCTGTTTTTTGTCACCCCACAAGTCGAGCTTCTTGTTTCGAGCTTCATCGAGCGAGAGGAGTTGTTGCTTCTCGGCATATTGGGCACGCAGTTGCGCATAGCGTTCATCCAACCGGCGTTTCTCTTGTTCGCATGCCTCTTTTTTCAGAATGCGGGCAGCGGCCAACGGCACTTGGGCAGCATCTTTTGTCCAGATAACGGGGCCATCATAAGCAGGCGCAATCTTCAAGGCGGCGTGCATCTCGCTTGTTGTTGCTCCACCCACGAACAGGGGGATGGTAAGACCAGCACGCTGCATCTCAGTTGCCACGTTGACCATCTCTTGAAGGCTGGGCGTTATCAGTCCGCTCAACCCCACGATGTCGGCTTTCACATCTATTGCTTTCTTCACAATCTGATCGGCAGGAACCATAACGCCAAGGTCATAGACCTCATAGTTGTTACATGAGAGAACCACGTCTACTATGTTTTTACCTATGTCGTGAACATCGCCCTTAACGGTTGCCATGACCACCTTGCCGGCAGACGACCCTTCTGTCTTGTCGGCCTCTATGTAAGGCTGAAGCACAGCCACGGCCTGTTTCATGATGCGGGCTGTCTTTACAACCTGAGGAAGGAACATTTTTCCACATCCGAAGAGTTCGCCCACCTCGTTCATGCCCGCCATCAAGGGACCTTCAATAATGTCGACGGCATGAGGATAACTGGCAAGGGCCTCGTTGATGTCGGCCTCAATATAATCGCCGATGCCTTTTTTTAACGCATATTGCAGACGTTTCTCGACCGTGTCGTTTCGCCATTCAGGATTGGCTGTTGCAGCACTCTTGCTGTTTGAGCCACCTGCTGCAGCCGCCTGTTCCTTTATCTTTTCTGCCAACTCTATAAGACGTTCAGATGCATTCTTGTCGCGATAAAGAATAACATCCTCAATGACCTTTAGCTGGTCCTCAGGAATTTCTCCGTATGTCACCTTTGAGGCAGGGTTCACAATGCCAAAGTCCATGCCTTGCTGAATGGCGTGATAAAGGAAAACGGCGTGCATGGCCTCACGAATGTAGTTGTTTCCACGGAACGAGAACGAAAGGTTGCTTATGCCTCCACTCACATGTGCTCCTGGAAGATTGCGTTTTATCCAACCCGTGGCACGAATAAACTCAAGTCCATAGCTGTCATGCTCCTCCATACCCGTGGCCACAGCTAAAACGTTTGGGTCAAAAATTATGTCTAACGGGTTGATGCCAACCTCCTGTGTAAGAATGTTATATGCGCGTTGCGCAATAGCTATCTTGCGGTCGTAGGTCGTGGCTTGTCCTTCTTCATCAAAGCACATCACCACAACAGCGGCACCAAAGCGTTTCACGTCGCGGGCATGGCTCTTAAACTGCTCTTCTCCAGCCTTTAAGGAGATGGAGTTTACAATACATTTGCCCTGCAAACATTTCAGGCCGGCAAGCACCACGTCCCAGTCGGACGAATCGATCATGACAGGCACTCTTGCAATATCCGGTTCCGAAGCAAGAAGGTTTAGGAAGGTCACCATCTCCTCCTTGGCGTTAAGCAGTCCGTCATCCATGTTCACGTCAATAACCAACGCTCCGTCTTCAACCTGTTTGCGGGCAATGGTCAGAGCCTCGGCATATTGATGCTCATTGATGAGTCGTAAAAACTTGCGCGATCCAGCCACATTGCATCTTTCGCCCACATTGACAAAGCGTACATCAGGCGTTACGTCGAGCAGGTCAAGACCGCTAAGCCACATGGTTGACGGCTTTTCTACAGGCACATGAGGCTTCTTGCCTTTCACGATGTTGGGATAACGGGCAATAAATTCTTCTGTTGTGCCACAGCATCCGCCAATGATGTTGACCAACCCTTCATCCACGATCTCGGCTATTTGCGGCGCCATCGTGTCGGCAGTTTCGTCATACTGTCCCAACGAGTTGGGCAGTCCCGCATTAGGATAGCAGGAAATATAATAAGGTGCCTTTAAAGCAAGGTCACGAAGGAACGGCATCATCTGAGGGGCTCCAAACGAGCAGTTGAGACCTACGGAGAAGACCGGATATTCGCTCACACTTGCCAAAAACGCCTCAAGAGTTTGTCCGCTAAGCGTGCGTCCGGCAAGGTCGCTTATGGTTACAGAGAGCATTAAGGGCAACTCGACGCCACGGTTCTTCATGGCCACGAGAGCCGCATCCATTGCCACCTTTGCGTTTAGCGTGTCAAATATTGTCTCCATAAGAATGGCATCAACGCCACCTTCAATCAGAGCTTCCATCTGCTCAAGATAAGCGTCGAACAACACATCATAAGTCATGTCTCGTGCTGCAGGGTCATTGACATCTGGCGACATGGAGCATGTCTTGTTTGTCGGACCAACGCTTCCGCACACAAAACGAGGATGGTCGGGCGTGCTGAACTCGTCGGCACATTGGCGTGCTATCCGCGCACCTTTAAGAGCCATCTCAGCACTATAAGGCTCCAACGTGTAGTCGGCTTGCGAAATGCGTTGTGAGCTAAATGTGTTTGTCGTGATTATATCGGCCCCAGCCTTAAGATATTTTCTATGTATGTCTTTTATTACATCAGGACGAGTTATGTTGAGCAGGTCGTTGTTGCCTTTCAACATGTTGCCGACCTTGGCAAAGCGCTCGCCACGGAAATGTTTCTCCTCCAAGCCATATTGCTGGATCATCGTTCCCATACCGCCGTCAAGCACAAGTATTCTGTCTTTGATTCTCTCTTTCAAATTCATCTTTTTCTCTTGGAGGGGTCATTAAAAACAACAATATTGCCAATAAAGCGCAGCCTTCTTTTATATAAGTATCGGCTTTTTATAGGCAACCATATTTTAATTTATGCAGCAGACTTTTTATAAAAGCAGCAGCTCTCATTTTACATTGAAAAATGTACAGGTCTATTTAGAATCGCTTCATTGCCCTGTCCATCTCTCTACGGTCTTCCTTTTCTTTTAGCGTCTGGCGTTTGTCAAATTCTTTCTTACCCTTAGCCAGAGCAATGTCCATCTTCGCGCGTCCGTTCTTGTCGATGAACACAAGCGTTGGAACAATAGTGTAGCCAATCTGTTTTGTGGCTTCCTGAAGCTTATGTATCTCGCGTTTGTTAAGCAACAGCTTGCGGTCGCGCTTCGCCTCATGGTTGTTGTAAGACCCATAGAAATAAGGTGAAATGTTCATGCCCTTCACCCATATCTCGCCATTGTTTATGAAACAGAATGTGTCGACAAGGCTCGCCTTGCCCATTCGTATCGATTTTATCTCGGTTCCTGTTAGGACAATGCCAGCTGTGAATGTTTCCATAAAGAAATATTCGAACGACGCCTTCTTGTTCTTTATCTGCACAGGACTTTTCTTTCTCAAAAGTTCTTCTTCCTTGTTCATCTTTCCTTGATGTCTTTTTTATTATGCCTCAATGACGGCAAAACGGTCAACATGCTCGTCTATGTAATAAGCCACCTGAGCTGTCCAACGTTCCTCGTTCACTACAAAGTCGTCGTCATAATTGTCAAACTCGGGCATCTGTTCAAACAACGCCATAAACTCGTCGTCGGTGCAGTCGGCCTCAATCTTGTCTTTATACTTTTTATATAAAGGTATAACCTTGCGCACATGACGGGCAAGCTCCACCAACCCCCACTCTTTCACGGCGCGGGCAAACGGATTCATGAAAATAAATCCGCCATAACCGTTATGGATAAGCTGTATGTAGCCGCCGTTCATGACCTCGTCGCGCAGGATGCTGTAAGCTAGCAACGTTATCTGGTCGGCATTGAGGCGTGCCATCGTGTCGGCAGTAAGCTCACCGCCCACAAGCTCATATGTGTGTTTCACAAAAACGTCGACAAAGGCATCCATGCCTTCCTCCGATGCTTTCTGCAACTCTATGTCTTTTATTTTTGCCTTTTCCTCTGTCATAGCCAAATAATGTTTTTTATTGGAGCTTACCATACAGTTTGCTGCCAAACAAATATATAATAAAAATGTCTAATATAGATTGCAAAGTTACAACAAAAAACTAAAACAAAGACGTGAATAATGAAAAATGAGGTTAAAGTGTGAAAAAGAATACCTAAAAGTAGGTATATTTCGAAACTTTATATTAACTTTGCACTAAATAAATACGGTATTTTATTATTCATTTTATTAATAAAAGTAAAGGGATATGACTTATTCTAACGAAGTCAACAACATGTGCGTTGTTGCAAAAGGTCCTAACCACGGACCCGCCCCCATTCCTGAAGAGGGAAAATGGATTCAGGCCAAGGAGATTAAAGACATCTCTGGATATACCCATGGTATCGGTTGGTGTGCTCCCCAGCAGGGCGCTTGCAAGCTCTCTCTGAACATCAAGGAGGGAGTTATTCAGGAGTGTCTCGTTGAGACTATCGGCTGTACTGGTATGACCCACTCAGCAGCTATGGCTTCAGAGATCCTGCCTGGAAAGACCATTCTTGAGGCTCTAAACACAGACCTCGTGTGCGATGCCATCAACACAGCCATGCGTGAGCTGTTCCTGCAGATCGTTTACGGTCGCTCACAGAGCGCCTTCTCTGAGGACGGACTCGTTATCGGCGCTGGTCTTGAGGACCTGGGTAAGGGTCTGCGCAGCCAGACTGGTACCCTCTATGGCACAGTTGCCAAGGGCACACGTTACCTCGAGCTGACAGAGGGTTACATCACCAAGATGTTCCTTGACAAGGACAGCCAGGTTTGCGGCTACGAGTATGTTCACCTGGGCAAGATGATGGAAGCTATCAAGAACGGCATGGACGCCAACGAGGCTGTCAAGAAGTTCACAGGCAGCTATGGTCGCACCACAGCCGAGCAGGGAATTGTTAAATCTATTGACCCACGTAAAGAATAAGGAGATACAGAAATGATAAGAAAAGTTCAATTCGAAAGCCAGGAGCGTCGCATCAACCAGGTGCTTGCCGCTCTTAAAGAGAATGGTATCAACTCTATCGAAGAGGCCAATGAAATTTGCGAGAGCGTAGGTATCGATCCTTACCAGATGTGTGAAGACACACAGCGTATCTGCTTCGAGAACGCAAAGTGGGCTTATGTATGTGGTGCTGCTATCGCTATCAAGAAGGGTGTCAAGACAGCTGCCGACGCTGCCGAGGCTATCGGTATCGGTCTGCAGAGCTTCTGCATTCCCGGTTCTGTTGCTGACGACCGTAAGGTAGGTCTCGGCCACGGCAACCTCGCTGCCCGTCTGCTCCGCGAAGAGACACAATGCTTCGCTTTCTTGGCAGGTCACGAGTCGTTCGCTGCTGCTGAGGGTGCTATCAAGATTGCTGAGATGGCCAACAAGGTTCGTAAGAACCCTCTGCGCGTTATCCTCAACGGTCTTGGCAAGGATGCTGCACAGATCATCAGCCGTATCAACGGCTTCACATACGTTAAGACTGAGTTTGATTACTATACAGGTGAGCTGAAGGTTGTTGACCGCATCGCTTACTCTGACGGTCCCCGTGCAAAGGTTAACTGCTACGGCGCAAACGACGTTCGTGAGGGTGTGGCTATCAACTGGAGCGAGGATGTTGACGTGTCTATCACAGGTAACTCTACCAACCCGACACGTTTCCAGCACCCAGTTGCAGGAACATACAAGAAGGAGCGCGTGCTCGCTGGCAAGCCCTACTTCTCTGTAGCTTCAGGTGGTGGTACAGGCCGTACTCTCCATCCCGATAACATGGCTGCCGGTCCTGCTTCTTACGGTATGACCGACACCATGGGCCGTATGCACTCTGACGCTCAGTTTGCCGGTTCTTCTTCAGTTCCTGCTCACGTAGAGATGATGGGCTTCCTCGGCATGGGTAACAACCCGATGGTAGGTGCTTCTGTAGCTATCGCCGTGGCTATCGACCTCGCTCTCAACAAGAAGTAATTATCTGTTTTATCAGATATTTATATAGAATTATCCTCCATAGTCCTTACAAACGATTATGGAGGATTTTTTGTAATCTTTGTCTGTAAATTTCAACACGCAGGCATATAATGAAAGTTGTCGGGAAGATTACGTTTTGTAAGTGCCATGTTTACGCTTCGTAAGTGCCATGTTTACGCTTTGCAAGTGCCATGTTTATGTTTTGCAAGTGACGTCGTGTGAGGTTGCGCTTGCAATATGCCTTGACTTGCTGATGATAAGAGCGTAAGCCTATGTTGCGACCGCAACCTGTAAAACAAAAATTTTTAAACATTTAAACATGAAAGCCTACACATACATAGAAAAAGGACATTTTGCCTTGATAGAAAAGCCGAAACCTGAACTACAAGAGCCGACCGATGCCATCGTGCGCGTGACCCTTGGAAGCATCTGCACAAGCGACCTTCACATCAAGCATGGAAGCGTGCCAAGAGCTGTTTCTGGCATTACCGTTGGACATGAAATGGTTGGTGTGGTAGAACAAGTTGGAACCGACGTGAAAGGCGTAAAGCCTGGCGACCGTGTCACGGTAAATGTCGAGACCTTCTGTGGCGAGTGTTTCTTCTGCAAGCATGGCTTTGTCAACAACTGCACCTCTCCTCATGGTGGTTGGGCATTAGGCTGTCGTATAGATGGAGGGCAAACAGAATATGTGCGTGTGCCGCTTGCTACCCAGGGGTTGAACCGAATACCAGATAACGTGACTGATGAACAAGCGCTTTTTGTTGGCGATGTGCTTGCTACAGGTTTCTGGGCTGCTCGCATAAGTGAGATTAAGAATGAAGACACAGTTCTTATCATTGGCGCAGGTCCAACAGGCATCTGCACCTTGCTCTCTGTAATGCTGCATCAGCCCAAACGCATCATTGTGTGCGAACCGTCTGAGGAGCGTCGGCAGTTTGTCAAGGACCACTACCCCAACGTTCTTCTCACTACACCCGACGATTGTCAGGAGTTTGTTCTTGACAACAGCGACCACGGTGGTGCTGACCGTGTGCTTGAGGTTGCAGGTGCAAAAGACACCTTCCAGCTGGCTTGGCAATGTGCACGTCCCAACGCCATCGTCACCATAGTGGCTCTTTACGACGAGTCTCAGGTGCTACCCTTGCCCAACATGTATGGCAAAAATCTCACCTTCAAGACCGGCGGCGTTGATGGTTGCGATTGTGATGAGGTGCTACAGCTGATAGCTGAAGGAAAAATAGACACCACGCCCCTCATAACCCATCGTTTCCCACTAAGCCGAATAGAAGAGGCTTATAGACTCTTTGAGCGCAAGGAAGATGGTGTGATAAAAGTTGCCATTGAGAACGGATAAGACAGAAATGGTTAACCGGATACGAAACAGGGCGACATCGCAAAAAAGGAAAACAAATAAAAAAATCCGTAATTTAGGTAATGCTGTTTAAGAATAAACCTTGTATCTTTGCATTACGAATAAAGAGAATGCAAAGAAACTGAAACAAAACAGGTATAAAGATATGTATATAGAGAAAATAAAGTCGCCAGCCTTCTTAAAAGGCCTCAATTTGGAAGAGTTGAACATTGTCGCAGATGAAACACGTCAGGCTGTGTTGAACCGTGTAAGCAAGCATGGAGGACACGTCGGTCCCAATCTCGGATTCGTCGAAGCTACTGTAGCACTTCATTATGTTTTTGATGCGCCCAAAGACAAACTTGTGTTTGATGTCAGCCACCAATGTTATCCGCACAAAGTGCTCACAGGCCGTGCATCAGGCTTTCTTGGCAATGTTGACGACATGAATGCCATATCGGGCTATTCGTCACCAGCAGAATGTCCTGAGTATGACAACTTTGAAGTTGGCCACACCTCCACATCCATCAGCCTTGCCACAGGGTTGCAGAAGGCTCGCGACATTAAAGGAACCGATGAAAACATTATAGCCATAATAGGCGATGGCTCTCTCTCTGGCGGTGAGGCGTTTGAAGGCCTTGACGAGGCGTCTGAACTCGGCACGGGCATTATTGTTATAGTTAACGACAACGAGATGTCTATTGCCGAAAACCATGGTGGAATTTATAAAAACCTTCGTGCTTTGCGTGAGAGCCGCGGCACATGCGAACACAACTGGTTTAAAGCTTGGGGCTTCGAATATAAATATCTTGAAGAAGGAAACAACATTGAAAAACTTATCGAGGTATTTAAAAGCGTGAAGGGAACTGACAAACCTACTGTCGTTCACATTCATACAGAGAAGGGTCATGGCTATGCGCCAGCCGTTGCCAACAAAGAAGCATGGCATTGGGGTCTGCCTTTCAACCTTGAAGATGGTAGCCGCCCAAGAAAGAATGACAATGGCACCATTCCCCAGACCGCTCCGCAAGAAGATTATGGTACGCTCTTTTCTGACTGGATGCTTCGCGAAATGAAGCAAGACAAGACCCTTATTGCCGTAACGGCAGGCACTCCTGCAGCAGCAGGCTTCACCGTCGACAAACGCGACGAGGCAGGCAAGCAACACATCGACATGGGCATTGCAGAGGAACAGGCAGCGGCCATGATTTCAGGAATGGCAAAGGGTGGTTTGCATCCTGTATGGACAGTTTACAGCACTTTCATACAGCGAACTTATGACCAGATTGCGCAAGATCTCTGCATCAACTCTAACCCTGCTGTCATAAACGTTGTAGGTGGGGGTGTGAACTCGATGAATGACATTACGCACATCTGCCTTTTCGACATACCCATGCTTTGCAGCATTCCAGGTCTCATCTACCTCGCTCCCACAACCTGCGAAGAATATTTTGCCATGCTCCGTTGGGCCATACAGCAAGACCAAAAACCTGTTGCCATCCGCGTTCCGAGCAACGGCGTTGTCCATACGTCAGAACCTGTTGATACAGAGTATGGTTACGAGCCGAAGTATAAAGTAATACACAAAGGCAAGAATGTAGCCATTATTGCCGCTGGTTCTTTTTTCCAAAAGGGTGAGAACGTGGCTCGCTTGCTTACAGAAAATGGCATCAACGCTACCCTTATCAATCCACGTTATCTTAACGATGTTGATACAGATACGCTTGAAGGCTTGAAGACCGACCATCAGCTTGTTGTGACCTTGGAAGACGGGTGCAAAGAGGGCGGTTTTGGAGAGCGTATAGCCTCTTTCTATGGCCTGTCTGATATGAAGGTCCTCGTTGGAGGAATAAAGAAAGGACTCTATGACCGTTTCGATGTCAATAAGCTACTTTCAGACAACAACCTGCTTGACGAGCAGATTGTCAACGAGATTTTATTACATATCTAATAAAAATTGCTTAGTCCATGGGTTAACAAACAATAATCCATGGACTATAAGCATTAACAAGAGACTAACGGATTTTGTCCATTTTAACTAAAAACACGAATGGAAGAAAATTTGGAAATAAGAAAGACCCGAAAAGAAGACATCCCACAAATAAAACAAATCTTTGCAACAGCCCGACAGTTTATGGCTTCAAACGGAAACCCAGATCAATGGGCGCCAACCTATCCAAGCGATGAGCAGTTGCTTAACGACATCAATAATGCTGACAGCTTTGTTGTGATCTCTGATAGCAGGCAGATTGTCGCCACCTTCGTGCTTCACGCAGGCATAGACCCTACCTATAACACTATTTATGAAGGCCAATGGCTCAACGATGCACCTTACGCCACAATTCACCGCATCGCTTCAAACGGAGAGGTGAAAGGCATATTCCGTCTCGCCCTACAATTTGCCCTTAATCGATATGACAACATACGCATCGACACCCACCACGACAACATCGTCATGCGAAACGCTATTATGCAAAATGGTTTTAGCTATTGTGGCATCATTCATTGCTGGAACGGCGACGAACGTATGGCATATCAATATGTGAAAGAGCCTGATGTTTAAAGTTCTCCTTATGTTTTGTCAAACATGATTCTGTTTTTTACGTTAAAAACAGGCTGTCAAGAACAACCATTATATGTTTGGGCTTAAATCTGCTAACAAACTGATAAAACACGGCTTTTTGGCTGTTTGTTTGCGATAACAGCCAAAAATGCAAAGTAGACTTTACATTTTCTTGCAATATTATTTGGAAGATTTCAAAATACATATTATCTTTGCAAGCATAAAAAAAGAACTAGAGCAGAAACATTCTATATATGTAATCGTTCTAAATCCACCTAAGCAAAATAAACAATAAATTAACACAATAAACCAACCAATTTTTATGGGCGAAAAAAGAATTTACACATTTGGAAATGGCCAGGCTGAAGGAAAGGCCGACATGAGAAACTTGCTTGGTGGCAAAGGTGCCAACCTTGCAGAGATGAACCTTATTGGAGTGCCAGTTCCTCCTGGTTTCACAATAACCACAGATACCTGTAACGAATATTTTGAGAAAGGCAAAGACGAGGTAGTGGCCCTTCTTAAGGATGAGGTAGCAAAATCGGTTGCACACATCGAGAACCTGATGAACAGCAAGTTTGGCGATGCAGAGAATCCTCTGCTTGTGTCTGTTCGCTCTGGAGCACGCGCATCTATGCCTGGCATGATGGACACCATTCTAAACCTTGGTCTTAACGACACCGTGGTTGCCGGATTGGCAGCCAAGACAGGCAACGAGCGTTTTGCTTACGACAGCTACCGTCGCTTTGTTCAGATGTATGGTGACGTGGTGCTCGGCATGAAGCCAGTAAACAAGGAAGACATTGACCCGTTTGAGGCCATCATAGAGAAGGTAAAGGAGCAACGCGGCATAACTCTCGACAATGAGCTTACCGTGGATGAGCTAAAGCAACTTGTAACCCTTTTCAAAGAAGCTATAAAGCAGCAGACAGGCAAAGACTTCCCCAACGACCCAATGGAGCAGCTCTGGGGTGCCATCTGCGCTGTGTTTGATAGTTGGATGAATGAACGTGCCATCCTTTACCGCAAGATGGAGGGCATTCCTGCTGAATGGGGAACAGCCGTGACCGTAATGGCCATGGTGTTTGGCAACATGGGCGACAGCTCTGCTACAGGCGTATGCTTTAGCCGCGATGCTGCTACAGGCGAGAACATCTTCAACGGCGAGTATCTCGTTAACGCACAGGGCGAGGACGTTGTGGCTGGTATCCGCACACCGCAGCAGATCACCAAGGAAGGCTCACAGCGTTGGGCAAAGCAGCAATGTATTGAAGAAGAGGTTCGCGCCTCTAAATATCCTTCTATGGAAGAGGCTATGCCCGAGATTTATGCTCAGCTTAACGCTTTGCAAGACAAACTTGAGAAACACTATCACGACATGCAGGACATGGAGTTTACCGTTCAGGAAGGAAAACTCTGGTTCCTCCAGACTCGTAACGGCAAGCGCACAGGCACAGCCATGGTAAAGATTGCTATGGATCTTCTTGCAGAAGGCGAGATTGACGAAAAGACAGCCTTGGAGCGTTGCGAGCCCAACAAGCTTGATGAGCTCCTCCACCCCATCTTCGACAAGCAGGCTCTGGCACAGGCCAAGGTGCTAACACGCGGTCTCCCTGCCTCACCAGGCGCAGCATGCGGACAGATTGTGTTCTTTGCTGACGACGCTAAAGAGTGGCACGAGGCAGGCCGTCAGGTAGTGATGGTCCGTATAGAGACTTCTCCCGAAGACCTCGCAGGAATGTCTGCCGCCGAGGGCATCCTTACAGCTCGTGGCGGCATGACCTCTCACGCTGCCGTTGTGGCTCGCGGCATGGGCAAGTGTTGCGTATCGGGTGCTGGTGCTATCAACGTAGATTATAAGACGCGCACAGTAGAGATTGATGGCGTTGTGCTGAAAGAAGGCGACTACATCTCTATCAACGGTTCTACAGGCGAGGTTTATTTCGGACAGGTTAAGACCAAGCCCGCTGAGGTGTCGGGAGACTTTGCAAAGCTCATGGATCTCTGTAACAAGTATACCAAGCTCGTGGTTCGCACAAATGCAGACACGCCACACGACGCTGAGGTGGCTCGCGGATTTGGTGCTGTAGGTATTGGTCTCTGCCGTACAGAGCACATGTTCTTTGAAGCAGACAAGATCAAGGCCATGCGTGAGATGATTCTTTCTGAAAATCAGGAGGGACGCAAGAAGGCTCTCGCCAAACTGTTGCCCTTCCAGCAGAAAGACTTCTACGGCATACTCAAGGCTATGGACGGACATCCCGTAAACATCCGTCTGCTCGATCCTCCTTTGCACGAGTTCGTTCCCCACGATCTTGCAGGTCAGCAGGCCATGGCAGACGAGATGGGCGTATCGGTACAGAAGATTCAGCAGCGTGTGAATAGTCTTTCTGAGGCTAACCCCATGCTCGGACACCGTGGTTGCCGTCTGGGCAACACCTATCCTGAGATTACAGAGATGCAGACACGCGCCATCCTCGGTGCTGCCATTCAGTTGAAGAAGGAAGGCTTTGATCCTCATCCCGAGATCATGGTTCCTCTTATCGGTATCGTTAACGAGTTTGACCTTCAGGAGAAGGTTATCCGTGATACAGCCAAGGAGCTCTTCGCTCAGGAAGGCATCGAGATTCCATTCAAGGTTGGTACCATGATTGAGATTCCTCGTGCTGCCCTCACAGCCGACTATATCGCCAAGAAGGCCGAATATTTCAGCTTCGGTACAAACGATCTCACACAGATGACTTTCGGCTACAGCCGCGACGACATCGCCAGCTTCCTCCCCGTTTACCTTGAGAAGAAGATTCTCAACGTTGACCCCTTCCAGGTGCTTGACCAGAACGGCGTTGGACAGCTTGTTAAGATGGCTGTTGAGAAGGGTCGCTCTACACGTCCCGATCTCAAATGTGGTATCTGTGGCGAGCATGGAGGTGAACCCTCATCTGTCAAGTTCTGCCATCGCGTAGGTCTTAATTACGTCAGCTGCTCACCTTTTAGAGTGCCCATAGCAAGATTGGCGGCCGCGCAAGCTGCAGTTGAGGAGTAAAAGTATGATAATCAACAGTTTAGAGGCAGGCCTTTGTTCAAAACAAAGGCTTGCCTCTATTCTTTTTGTGTTTATTTTGCACGAAAAATGTGCGAAATATACGAAAATGGCAAGTAAAAATTGAGATATTATGTTGAACATTGATCTTATATAGAGACATTACGATTCTCTTACAAGAGAAAAAAAGAAGAACTCTTGACAAAATTGTTCAAGAATAGTCGCCAAACGATGGCTTATTTTAGGCGTACAAAAAAAGTCAGCTTGAGTAAACTTGAAATATTAACAGATGCTTTTAACAAGCCTATAGACTACTTCCGGTTGAATAACCCTTATGATGAAGATGAAATTCTGAAGGGGGATTTTCAAGAAAATACTAAACCAGTAGAAGTTCTGGATTCTAATAATGAGGAGTTGAGAAAGGAACTTAAAAAATTACAGGAGAAGAATGATACCTTAACGGAGATGCTAAGATTAAAGACTGAGACTTGCGAGGCTCTTCAATTAAGCAAACACTGTTTAGAGTTGTTGGTTGCTAAAAACGTTAAACTCCAGTAGTTTTTAACTGAAATAATATCGGTTGGCTTTAATGCATGTTATGCTGCATATCGCCAACCGATTATTATTTTATGTCACATTATTATGGGTGTTGTCACATATAATAGGAACACCAACGTGAACATGGGTGGTAAGTTTAAGATTCAGCAAGTTTATTGTGTGCTTTCGTGTACTCTCCAGCCTTTTTCCCCTCAATACGCTTAAACCATCGACAGAATGCAGTAGTAGTGGGGAAGTTCATATCCTCGGCAATCGAAGAGATCGTAGCTTTATTGGTTGTGAGCAGAATCTTGGCTTGAAGCATAGCGGCATGTTCTACCCATTCCATGACGCTCTGGCCGCTGACGCGTTGTATGACCGACATAAGATAATGTGGCGAGACGCAAAGCTGGTCGGCATAGAAACTGACCTTACGCTCTGTACGTGCGTTGCGACTTACCAATACCTTGAACTTATGGAATATTTCTTCGCTACGAATGCTTGGTGATTGCAAGGACCAGCGAGGACTCGTAGCTGTCTGTATGGTACGCACATTATCTACGATGGCGCGTTGCAGATGTTCTATAACATTCTTGCGCTCAGGTTGGTTCTGACAGAAAATACAGAGTGTCTCATAGATGCGCATGGTGTCTTGATGCACATCGTCATCGGGGTGAAGGATGATGGGGGCGTCCACATTGATTGTAGGCAGCAAGACTGTGCCATTAATAGCATAGTCACTTGATGCGGAACGTATGTTGACAATTGTGTCATGAGGTAACAGGATAATCATCCCCTTCGTTACGTGATACTCCGTCAGATCTATCTCGACAATAGCCTCTCCAGCGCTTACAATACCAACACGCGCTTCCTTCAGCAGCAGTAACATTCCACTCTTGACGTACGGATTACCCACAAAGCGCAAACCCTTTGCCACGGCATAATCTGTCGTCATCTGAAATGACTCAAGACTTTGCTGGATTGTGTCTGACTGTATGTCCTGAAGTGAGAATGTGGTTAGTTTATTTGCCATATTTTATGTGCATTTTGTACTATTGTTGGTGCAAAGTTAATTGTTTTTATATGGAATACGGCACAAAAAGCGTAAAATGTCATAATTTGCACATTTAAAAGTAGTATTGGTTTCGTATTTTTGCGATATTGAGATTATCTTTGCACTCGTAAATTGAATAAATCCAACTATAAGTAGGTGTGCAAAATTATTTATATAATCCTTGCACCGCCTACTGCGCATTATCAGCAAGTGACAACAGTCGAGTAGGATTTACTACACTCCTTTTTGTCACATACTGGTTATGCATCACTAATCAATACAATCATTATAAAAATAATTTTGCACACCTACTTATATGAGAAAGTTTTTATCCTCATTATTGCTTGCTTTGCCGATGATTGCGATGGCTCAATCGGCAAGCATTGAGCAATGTCAGCAATGGGCACAGGAGAATTATCCGCTGACCCAACGATATGACATTATCCGTCAGACGGAAGGATTCACCCTGAAGAACATTGCCAAGGGATGGCTGCCACAGATTGGAGTTACGGCTCAGGGCAGTTACCAGAGTGCAGTGCCCGAATATCCCAAAGTATTGTCGGACATGCTCAGTCAGATGGGCACGGAGATGAAGGGTATAAGTCCTCTACAGTACAAAGCCACCATAGATGTGCAGCAAACCATCTACGATGGTGGAGTGATAAATTCCAAGCGCGATGTGGCTAAGGCGAGCAGTAAGGTGAAAGAGGCCGTCGCAGACGTGCAGATGTATGCTTTACGTGAGCGTGTCAACGACCTCTGTTTTGCTATCCTCCTGATTGACCAACGTCTCAAACTCAACGAGGAGATGCAACGCACTATTGACTCTAATCGCCAACGTCTCGCTACGATGCTCCAAGGGGGTGTGGCGATGCAAGCCGATGTGGATGCCATGAGTGCCGAACTTGCCACAGCCCGTCAGCAACATACTGACATTGAGGCGCAACGCGGAGCCTTGATCAAGGTGCTGTCGCTATTTACTGGCAAGGAAATCACAGAAGTATCTACTCCTTGCCCTTTAGGGAGAGGGACAGGGGAAGGGCCTCTTCGTCCCGAACTCCGTCTATTTGATTCGCAGCTTTCGCTTACCGTTGCAAAAGAACGAGCTTTACGAGCATCTCTTCTTCCTAAAATCGGTGCTTTCACCCAAGGCTACTATGGCTATTTAGGTATGAATATTTTTCGCGACATGATGAAGCGTACGCCAACCCTCAATGGCATCATAGGCATCAAGGCATCGTGGAATATTTCAGCTCTCTACACCCATAAGAACGACCGGGCAAAGTTGGAATTGGAACGACAGACAATTAACAATGACCGTGACGTGTTTCTCTTTAACCAAAAACTGCAATCCAGCCAAGAGGACAGCAACATCCGCCGTTACCGCCAGCTCATCAGCGAGGACGATGGCATTTGCCAGTTGCGCCACAATGTGCGAGAGGCGGCAGAGGCAAAACTTGAGGCGGGCATCATTGACGTAAATACTCTCATCCTCGAAATCAGCCGTGAGAACCAAGCAAAAATCAACAAGGTAATCCACGAGACAGAACTCTTGCAACATCAGTATAAACTTCAAAACATTAAAGGATATGAAACCAAGTAACATACTCAAACTTTTCACTTTTAGCTTTTCACTTTTAACTTTATTCTCGTGCTCCAACAACGAGAACAACTACGATGCCATGGGTGTGTTTGAAGCCACGGAAGTGGTGGTTTCTGCCAAGGCTCAGGGCGAAATTATCAGTTTGGATCTGAATGAAGGCGACGAGGTAAAAGCCGACAGCACGCTTGGCTTCATCGATGCAACAAAGTTGAATCTTCAGCAGCAGTCGTTGCAGGACAATCGTGATGCTCAGACAGCTCGCATCCTTAACTTGCAGGAGCAGACAGCCAGCATTCAGCAGCAGATCAGCAACCTGCAGCAGGAACATGAGCGTTTCAGCGGTTTGCTGGCCAAAGGTGCAGCCACACAGAAGCAGGTTGATGACCTTGCCAATCAGATCAAGGTGCTGAAGGCACAGCTCGCAGCCACGCAGTCACAGCTACGTGCAGCCAACGAGAGCATTCAGCATCAGGCAGATGCGTCCAACCAGCAGATGAAAATTGTGGGCAGTCAGATGGACGATGCCATCGTCAAGTCGCCTATCAACGGAACCATCCTGAAAAAATATGCTGAGCGTGGCGAGTATGCCGTTCCGGGCAAGGCTCTCTTCAAGGTGGCCGACCTTCAGGAAATGATACTTCGCGCTTACATCACAGCCGACCAGTCTGACCTGTTGAAACTCGGACAGCAGGTGAAGGTGATGGTGGATAATGGCAGCGAGGAACAGCGCGAATATCAGGGTAAGGTGACCTGGATAGCACAGAAGGCAGAGTTCACCCCTAAGACCATACAGACAAAGGACGAACGCGCCAACCTGGTGTATGCCATCAAGGTAAGCGTCAAGAACGATGGAATGATAAAGATAGGACAATATGGCGAATGCTATTTCAATAAATAATGTCACCAAACGCTATCAGAAGGGAAAGGTCACGGCACTCGACAATGTTTCGCTCAACATCCGCAAAGGCGAGATTTTCGGCTTGATAGGACCTGATGGTGCTGGTAAGACAACACTTTTCCGACTGATGACTTCGCTGCTTGTGCCCGACAGCGGAAACATTCGTGTCGATGGGATTGATCCTGTGGCCGAATACCGTGAAGTGCGCAAGCGGATAGGTTACATGCCTGGTCGCTTCTCTCTATACCAGGACCTTACGGTCGAGGAGAACCTGCAGTTCTTTGCCTCTGTATTCCAAACTACCATCAGTGAGAACTACCATCTTATCAAGGATATTTATCAGCAGATAGAACCTTTCAAGACACGACGTGCAGGAAAACTTTCGGGCGGCATGAAGCAGAAACTTGCACTATCTTGCGCGCTCATCCATGCCCCGCGAGTGCTCTTTCTTGACGAACCGACCACTGGTGTTGATCCCGTTAGTCGCAAGGAATTGTGGGCAATGCTACGCAAACTTAATAAGGAATACGGAATCACCATCGTGGCAAGTACGCCTTATCGTGACGAGGTGTTTCAGTGCGAGCGTATAGCTTTGATGAGCGAAGGTAAAGTAACAGCTGTTGGCACTCCTGCTGAGGTGATGCCAGAGGAAATCAGGCTTCGCCACGATAACGATTACGATAACGAAGATCAGGCATTCGTCATTGAAGCCCATAACCTCACCAAGCAATTCGGTGATTTCAAAGCTGTTAACGACATTTCATTCTCTGTACGCAAAGGCGAGATCTTCGGCTTCCTTGGAGCCAATGGCGCTGGTAAGACTACCGCCATGCGCATCTTCTGCGGACTTTCTCAACCTTCCTCTGGCAAGGCTATTGTAGCAGGTTTTGACTGCTCCACACAGCATGAGCAGGTGAAGCGCCACATCGGCTACATGAGTCAGCGATTCTCGCTTTACGATGACCTCACCGTCGAGGAAAATATGACCCTATTCGGAGGCATATATGGCATGAAAAAGAGCGAGATCAAGACACGAACAGAGGAGATGCTTGAGGAACTGGGCATCGGAGACAAGCGACATGAGATGGTGGGAGCATTACCTCTCGGCTGGAAACAGAAGCTGGCATTTTCTGTTAGTATTCTTCATTCTCCCGAGATTGTTTTCCTCGATGAACCGACCGGTGGTGTGGATGCAGAGACACGCAAGGAGTTCTGGCAACTTATCTATCGTGCTGCCGACCGTGGCACTACCATATTCGTCACAACTCATTACATGGATGAAGCGGAATACTGCGACCGTGTGAGCATCATGGTTGATGGACGCATAGAAGCCATGGACACGCCAGAGCGTCTTCGCCAACAGTTCGGTGCAGAAACCATGTATGATGTCTTTATCCAATTAGCAAGAAAGGCAAAGCGAACATGAAGCAACTTATAAGTTTTACACGCAAGGAATTTATCCATATCTTCCGCGACTCGCGCACCCTGCTCATTCTGCTGGTGATGCCTGCCGTGCTGATCACGCTGTTCGGTTACGTTGTTACCACCGAGGTACGAGGTGCCATTGCCACTATCTGCGACGAAGCAATGACCCAGGACAGCCGCCGCATTGTCGAAGCGATTAGCGCAAGTCAGTATTTTTCGCTGACTTCACCTTGTGGCAGTACAGATGCAGCTGAAGAGAAACTGCGTTCAGGCGAAGCTGATGTGGCAGTGTGTATCAATCGTGATGGAAATGTACTTATCCTCTGCGACGGAAGCGAACCTAATCAAGCTCAGATGCGAGGAACCTATATGATGCAGATAATTACCCCATTGCTTTCAGATGGCAGTAGTATCAGCTACCCATCCTATACGGGAGGGGTAGTTGCAAGGTCTTTGTTCAATCCTCAGCAACGTTCTGAATACAACTTCGTACCTGGCGTGATCGGTTTGATCGTTTTGCTCATCTGCGCTATGATGACCAGTATTGCCATTGTCAGCGAGAAGGAGAACGGAACCATGGAACTGCTCTTGGCTTCACCATTGTCGCCTCTCACCATTATCTCTGCCAAGCTCATCCCGTATTTCTTCTTCTCTGGGCTCAATCTCATCACCATCCTGCTGCTCTCGCATTATCTGCTGGGAGTGCCCTTTGCGGGTAGCCTTGTGGCGTTTGTGGCTGTCACATTATTATATATAATTGTGTCGCTCGCTTTGGGATTGCTCATATCTACGGTTGTTCGCACGCAGATGGCAGCACTCTTGCTTTCACTCCTGCTCATCGTGCCAACCATGTATCTGTCCAACTTCGTATTTCCTCTCGATTCCCTGCCTTTACCAATGCAGGGGGTGAGCAATATCGTACCGGCCAAATGGTACATCGATGCCGCTCGTCGCATCCTTATCCAAGGAGTTGAGGTGCGATACGTGGCCAAGGATTTTGTCATTCTCGTCATCATGGCTGTGGTACTGATGGGTATTAGTGTCAAACTCTTCAAAAAGCGTCTTTCATGAGAATACTATATTTGATACATAAGGAATTCAAGCAGATGCGTCGCAACATCTTGCTGCCTATCATCTTTGTCCTTCTGCCTTTGGCTCTGACGAATATAATCCCACGTGTAGCCACACAGGAGGTAAAGGGGTTGAGAATCTGCATCGTTGACAATGACCATTCGTCTCTCTCGCGCCGACTCATCCAGAAGATTGATGCATCGGCATACATCGACCTCAGTCGAATGGCACAGAGCGAAACAGAAGCAATGCAGTCGCTCGATGATGCTTCGTCCGACATGTTTCTTATTATTCCCGAAGGATACGAAAAAGGGGTATATAGCCAGGACAATGAACAGCTTTACATTGCGGCCAATGCCACCAACGGCATGAAAGGTGCTATGGGGCAGAACTATTTACACCAGATAATCGTCTCATACGTTCAAGAAATTGCAGAGGAAAGTGGAACCTTGCGACCTCAAATACGCTATGCCTTCAATCCTCATCTCGACTACAAAATCTACATGATGCCAGCCGTCTTTGCGCTGTTACTGACCCTCATCGTGGGTTTCCTTCCGGCACTGAACATTGTAGGCGAAAAAGAAAAGGGCACCATTGAGCAGGTCAATGTAACCCCTATCAGTAAGGTCGAATTTATAGTTTCAAAGCTGGTTCCGTACTGGTGTGTCGGCATGTTGATGAGCATCCTTGCACTTGGTGCGGGCAAAGGAATATTCGGCATATTACCAGAAGGCAGCATTCCAGTGATGTTCCTCTTCCTGCTGATCTTCTGCGTATTGGTATCATCCTTCGCCCTTATCATCAGCAACTATAGCGAAAGCACTCGACAGGCATCGCTCACCATGTTCTTCTTCCTCGTCATCTTCATCCTCATGTCAGGACTTCTCACTCCCATCCGTTCCATGCCCGTATGGGCGCAATGGCTCTCCATGCTCGACCCTATGCGTCACATCATCGAGGCTTTGCGTCTCATTTACGTTAAAGGAAGCACCTTTACCGAACTCCTTCCGCAGTTCTACATCCTCATCGGCTTTGCCACATTTACCAGCACTTGGGCAATATTGAGCTATCGGAAGAACAGTTGAGTTCATTCTTCATTCTTCGGCTGAAGCACCAGACGCAGGTAAAATATTTTGCATGTAATCGAGTAGGAGGTAAACACTAATCATAGGTGTTTATCTCCTATTTTCATGTTT
>ERZ779660.36-NODE-36-length-67777-cov-21.110776_pt1 | contig 67777 bp, 68 predicted proteins | sample MGYA00511906_ERZ779660 | MGnify/ENA primary metagenome ERZ779660 (study PRJEB29588, sample SAMEA2156906) | human gut metagenome | biome: human gut; feature: human-associated habitat; material: faeces | place: Denmark | collected 2008/2010 ... | reverse complement strand
TGAAAACCGGCGTACTGAGAGGTACCGGGGGTTCGAATCCCTCTCTCTCCGCCAAGGTCAGCGTAACGAGTTGTAAAACAACAAGTTACGCTGATTTTTCGTTTAAGGGTGCGCCAAATCTGCGCCAGAATTTTTCAGGTAATTGAACAAACGTCTTTAATCCACCGATATGATGGCTCTAAAAGATGTTAAAAAAATGTGCTCAAAATTTTGTAACGGCAAGAGTTCTGACATTGTGGGCTACACACCTCCCACTTTACATAAAGGTGTACGTTGGTTTGTAGATTTTACATCATTAGACCCAGCACGAGGTTTAATGCGTCGTAAGAGATTCTATATCAAAGATAGTCTTAGCGTCTCTGAAAAGAAACGCAGAGCAAGCGAAATCATGGAGGTTCTTACAAAGCAGCTTGCTCAGGGATGGAATCCTTGGGTAACAGATGATGAGAGTCGTGGTTTTGTGTATTTCGACAACTGCCTTGAACGCTATCTTGACTATGTAGACCGCATGGACAGAAAGAAAACGCGTCAAAGCTATCGTTCCAGGGTGAATATACTTCGTGAGTTTATTACATCGCAAGTTAATCCCATCAAGTATGCCTATCAATTTGATATTGGCTTCTGTAATGACTTCATAGATTGGATTTATCTTGATCGTGAGAGTTCTCCACGAACAAGAAACAATTACAGGGGATGGCTTTACGGCTTGGCGGAGTTCTTGATTGCTCGTAAGCACATCAACACTAATCCTGTGGAACATATTAAGGTGATGCCTGAACATGAGAAATACCGCAAGGACTTGACACCAGAGATGCTGAAGCAGATGTCAAACTATCTGTGCAGAAATGATAAGTCGTTCTTTCTTGCCTGTCTGATGCAGTATTATACGCTCATACGCCCAGGCGAATTGAGTCACTTGAAGATTGGCGACATTTCTCTGAAGAAACAAACGGTGTTTGTATCGCATGAATTCAGCAAGAACCACAAGGATGCAGAAGTTGGCTTGAATAAAATCGTCATCAAACTTATGCTTGACTTGGAGGTGTTCAAGCAGCCGGATAGCTATTACCTGTTCGGCTCTGACTTCAAACCAAGCAAAGAGCGTATTGGTTCAGACCAATTCAACAAGCGTTGGAAAATTATGCGTAAAGCTCTAAAATGGAATGACTGTTACCAGTTCTACAGTTTGAAGGACTCTGGCATCCGTGACTTGGCAAATGCGCAAGGAGTGGTAGTTGCACGTGACCAAGCTCGACATAGCGACATCACTACTACCAACAAGTATATCCAAAAGCATGGAGTACAGCAGGTAACACTTGGCTTTGAAGGAAATCTTACTTACGATGACGAGGTGGAGTAAACTCACCTTGTTTATAATGCAAATGGTAATCATCTATCACCTTACAGGGCGTAGGCGATTACCATTTGCGTATTAAATAGCCTTTTTCTTTTGTAGCGTTGTATCTCTCGGAGTCTTATTCTCACAAATACAATGAGTGTCAACACTTTATACAAAGATACAACGTTGTATACACAACGTATCTACGCTACATTTTATCCTTTATAAGCTTCCCACTCCACAGCGAAGTGTTACTGAGATGGTTGGCAAACAGACATCACAGCCCGATGGCAACAAGTTGCTATTAGGCTGCCATGACTGTTTGCCAAGGACCAAATACAAAGAAAGCAGCAATTCTAAACACAATCTATCAAGGCTTACGCTTAGAAGACTTGTATTTAGAATTGCCATTCACTTTGTTTGGACATTTGGTCTTGCCACTCGCAACACTTCACAGTTCCCCACCCTTTATATAAAACTTCTTCAAGTTCCACGAAATAAAAGAGGTTCTTAAAGACTTACCCACCCAGTAAAACAGACGACAGCTATTCTGCTTGATGAACAAAGCACCATTCTTGTCTGCAAACAGTCAAGAGAGGAGCATTGTTCCGCAGAACGTGTGACGAATTGAATTGTCAATCGGCAGAGCATCAAGCGAAGATCGATATGAACCGACCTTCATATTGCTGCTTTTTGATTGACAACACAATTCTAATGTCACACTGTAGCTGCTGACTGTTTTACGCCCACCCTTGGCATTGGAGATTGTTGGATAACCAACATTCCTATGTATGGGATATAAAGTAAGGGAAATGACTATTTTAGATTGATTTCTCCTTAACCTTGTTAGCGGTTCTCGACATGGATGGATATTCCATCTCTATATCATATTGGTGCAATATCCTATATATGTTACTTTTTCCACGGTAGCCAGTCCTTTCCATGATTTCCTTTACACTATAACCGGCTTTATACATGTTAATAACCAACTTGTATCGTTTCAATTTCCTATCCTCGAAGCTGTAGGAATACAATTCAGCCTCCAAGTCATCATGCGAAGCCCTATCTCTTTTGCTGAAAACTTTGCATATCAAGTTTAATGTGTCCGCCGTTCTTCTCTCAGGAAACAACTTGTCATGCGTGTCCAGTTCATCTGAGAGGGAAATAATGCGAATGTCCATCTTAGAACAATACTTGATGAAGAACATCATATCGTTGAAATTGTGAAACACATTGTCGAATGATGCAAACACCGCACTGTCTCCATTTGAAAGACTGTCAATGAACTTACACCACTCAATGCGTTTCTTGTCTTTGGTCTCTTCAATGTGAATATTGACACATCCATGACCTTTCATCAAATTGATGATTTCTGTTGTATGCTCAAAGTATTGAGCCTTATTTATATAACCGATATAGTTCATATTATCCGTATTGCTAAGTAATATTGTCTGCAAAGATAATCATAAACCACTGAATTTATGGGTGAATACCATACATTTATGCTATATTGCGATATTTTAAGGCATATTCTCTGTTTATTGGTTCTATTTTTACCAAGAATAGAACCAATGCTTAAAATATTGAGCAGAATTTTTTGTTTTCAGACTTTATTCCCTACCTTTGTCATTAAAAACAAATAAAACATCAACACCACATGAATAAAGACCGTATTCTGTTTCCAATCCTCAGAGCAAACAGCCATATCATTCATCATCTGCAGCCGTTTGGTAATATCGTATTACCCTTATTTTCGGTATTACTCATATTACTTGTATTTTCCAGTTGTTCATCATGCTCTGGTGAAAGGAAATACGACTTTCGAACACGCCAAGAAGCCTTAAACGAGTATCACCAATACCTCTGGAAAGTCCGCTCTATTAGCCATTCCAACACCAAAGACTTTGGTGAGACCTTATGTGAATGGCATGAGATAAGCGACACTGTCTATAAGTTTCTTGCCAAAGATTCAGTTTTCATCAAGCACCATAACGAGGCAAACGACTTTTTTCTTATCAATGACTCCATAAGAACAGAAATGCTTCGCCTTACCGAAACATGGAAATACGGCTATGGGGATGTTCTCACAATAAAAGACATGACTTGTTCCTTCAAAGAGGACAAAGAACTTCTCGACGCTGTTCACGAAGCAGAACCTTTCTATAATGCTTTGGACAGTACAAGCATTAGTGTTTGTGATAAAAGTTCAATCTTGAAACGTTACCGTTACTTCTTGGGCGAGACCATGAGGTCTGGAATAAACGACAAGAATGAGCTGCTAAAATTCATAAGCCAAGAAGATTTCTTGTTCCGTTCTTTTCTTGCACACCTATATGAAATGGACAACGAACCTCTGTCCGACATCACAAAAGACACAGAAACCATCTGCCGAAATATATTCCTGGCAGCAAAGGACGGGAAAATATCATCAAAAGATGTAGTCGTTTACATGTCTATGCGCACTGTGAGGCGATTGTTACAGAACTCTGCTGAATGTGTGGAGAATATTAACCGCCTTGAAATGAAAAACAAGGCACAAGGCAACGCCTATCTTTGGATGATAATACAACCTTTCATCAGTATTGACCAGTTTTCTCTTGCTACAATGACAGAGCAGGAACGAAAGAAGTTCAACTATGTCATCTCTCAACTTCCCAAATCAAGAAAGTTTGCTGAGACATTTGACATCAACTTAAAGGCATTGAACTATCTGTTGCCACAGCAACTACTAAAAATATACGTCTCATCATTTTAACTCCTACTAAGTATGATAACAAAAGAAGTGAACAAGTTTATGGCTTTGGCACCGCTCATGTTGCCAAGGCTCATTGACAGTAAGAAATGTGCGGAACCTGACATAACCGAAGACTCCGCAATACTTTATTTTTCTCTTGAAGAAAAGTTTCCCATTGGGTGTGTCATGGATATGCTTGACGATGATATGGACTTACTTTTACTGTATCATGGTACAAGTAAAACAGCTTCCAATATACATCATTGTTGTTTCTTTGCCAGTCCTAAATTGGGTCAAAGTATGTACAAGGTCAATATGGTGTCACAGCCTAACGGCTTTATTGATGGAATCTCCGTAACCATATACGACTCTATTGATGTTTGGGAGGACGAGCTTGAAAGTGATCTTCTTTCACACGAGGCATCTTTTGACTTTATTGAAGCCATGACAGCAGCTAAACTCCTTTCTGTATTCTGCAAAATGAACTATGATGGCTGAACTACTATATAAGATAGCCGACATCATCAATGCCAACAGCAAGGTATATCGTGCTGTTGTTCCTGAAGCCAGGCATGACTATATGATGCACGAAAACGGAAGACTTGTGAAATCATCATGTCTTGTTCTTCGCATCATGTTGTCTGGCAAAGTAAAGTACCATATATCCAGAACTGTCTGGAACATATATGAGAATGACATAGCCAAAATCATCAAGAAAATATGCAGAAGAGACAGTGCCTTTGCAGAACGCATTGCAAAATGTGACCCCACACTACACGATGTTGAGCTGATTATCCGCAGAGCATCGTTTAAGTCTCTGAAGCTTAAAATTTCAAATTCTCCATTCTATCTGTATGTTGGAGATGACGTTTAGATATTTCCAAGTAATACGGTATTACTCATATTATTCAAATAAAAATGACGTACTTAAAGATTGCAATATTCTTAGCATTTTCTCTGTTTTTGTTCTTGTTTCCTGCAAGGCTATACACTAACAGAAAATTCAGAAGAGCATGGCTCGGTATGGCTTACTCAGAAAACTTCAGGTTGTTCACGGCACGATTGCTGTGTCTTGCACTTATCATGTTTCACCTGGTGTATTACGCTTTGTTCCCCTTGGAGAAAGGCATCATGCTTTCATCAATCTATGTATTCTTCTCGCTTGCTTCTAAGAAGAACATGATACTGCTTCAGACAATAAGACAGTCACACATGATTGTTATGGTTCTTGCATTCACCGCCATTGTAGTTTCGTTTATTCCACATCTGCTTTCGGTGGCAGTAACCTTAGCGTTTATTCTTGAAGCTGCCTGTTGTTTCCCTTCCAAAGTAAAACTTCGTAAAAGTAAAACTCAAAAAGCCCATGCGGAACCTACCGATACTGAACAAATGAAAATGTTGCCTCATTCTTAAAAACTGCATTTATGGAAAAGAATACCCATTCGCTTAATTGGCTTGCTCTTGGTGCCGAATTGATAGACTGCCTAAGGTCAAAAGGCAATCATCGCCTCACTCGATATGATGCCTTTGTCTGGATGATGGAACACATACAAAAAGGAGTTGCTGTGAGGGATGCGGACGGAGTTGTCGTAAACACGGCACCTTATTCCGCTTCTTACAAACGCCTTGCGGAAGATTGGAATTGGGAGCGTCATACCGTTCAATCATTCATCGAAGAGCTTACGGCTTTGTCGGTCATCACTTCTAAACGACAGGGAAATGTTTATGTCTTTTTCATCGGCAAGAAGTCATACAAACAGCTCGTCTTATGACTTCACATTCCCTATCATTTCACCTCAGAACGATAGCAATGCAACAATCAAATGCGTTCTTCAAAATCTCTGCGAGCTTGCTTGCTGCAATTCAAAAACGACTTGCGCCATCGACTCGTTAAGCAACGATTTTTCAAATCGGTAAGCCTAATTACCGGTTTTGAAAAACCGTATTAGGCTGCCACTCCAAGAGGAGTTCCTTCGGGGAGCAAGCTCTGGCAGAATAATAGTACTTGGAACTTAAAAACAAAGAATATGGCAGGAAAAAAACAGGTCATGGATATGCGCTCTACGACCAGTGGTGTAAGTTCGCAGGAGAGTGACGAACAACAACGAAACTGGACAAAACAGCATTGGGAGAAGAAAGCCAAAGATAGTCTTTCCAACTATGACCCGACACGGGCGAAACTCAACTTTGAAGTCGTAAAGGGTGGTATCATTCAACCGATAGACACCTCAAAGACAATAGCGGAAAAGATGGCGGAGAACTTGGCTGCAAGGGGTATCAAAGACCCAAACGCACGTCCCAACGCTGTGATGAAAAGACGGACTGTTGCCCAGTTTATCTTTGGAGGCAATCGGGAGCGCATGCACGAACTTGCTTTTGGCAACCAAACAGTGGACTTGACAAAGGGTGCTGATAACTCTTCAATAGTCCGCTGCAAAGACATAGAAGAATGGGCAACGGATGTATACTCATTCATGGCAAAGCGATTTGGCAAGGACAACATCATCAGCTTCTATGTCCACCTTGATGAGAAAAATCCACATTGTCATTGTACGTTGGTACCAGTAGACCCCGTGAAGAATCGCATTTCATGGAAAAGTGTATTTGGTGATGGCAGAGAAGCAGAGTCTGCTAATATGACCAAGCTTCATAGTGAATTGCAGGAGGCTGTAAGTGAGAAATGGGGATTGGAACGTGGTAGCAATATGGAGGAAACAAGGGCAAGGCATCGTTCCACAGAGGAATACAAGCGTGAACTTGTGTCAGAAGTATGTAATCTCCAGTCTACGAGGGAAGACTTGTTTAAGCAAATTCACCGTGCAGAAATCAAACTGAAAGGTATCTCTACCATGATAGCCAACCTGCAAGCCCGAAAAGATGATATACAAACGCAGATTGACCAAATAGCCCAGCAGCTTGGTCAATCCGGTGCTGACAATGACGAATTGGCTAACAAGATTGCTCTGTTACGCAAGGAGATGGAAGGTATAGACGAGAAGTTGGCAGTACGATACAAGATGCTTGACGATGCCAATGATACTATCAACGAAGCGAAAGCCAGACTTGCGGAAATGAGGGACGAACATCGTGAAATGCTTAAAAGTCTTGGTGAGGACAATGATTTGAAAGCTACGGCAATTCAGAAAAACATTCTTTGGACTTACAACAAGATGCTGACAAATTCCATAGAGCCACTTATCCCTTCTTTATCAGACCGCCAACAAGAAATCCTTGACGACTCTGGGTATAATGACCTTACAACAAACACTGACAACATAATCAACTGTGCCATGCTCCTGGTTCTCGGCTATATCCGTGAGGCAACTACTTATGCCCAATCTTGTGGCGGAGGCAGCTCACCTGGTACTGGTTGGGGACGTGACAAGGATGAAGATGATGAACATTGGTGGCGGCGGTGCATTGCTCAATCGGCAGCCATGATGCGCCCTGCAATGCATAAACGCAAGCGTGGACGGTAAATATCAGTAATACGAGTAATATGGGTAATAAAGCGCCAAAGGCTCATATAAAAACAGGTGGCTATTTTGCAAAAATGCAAGCCACCTATTTTTATAGTTTACTCAATATTGTTTATCACACCTGAGAACAAAATAGTATGTGTTGTTTCTTCCACTATTTCAAACAAGAATGGTTTGTTGACCTTCATCACTTTTGGCTTGGGACGCTCAAAATTAGGACAACCAGCAGCCATTACATCAAATGTCACAGCTGCCGCTTCGGTTCCGTTTTCGTCAACCTTAATTTTCACTTGCTGCGCAATGTCTGAGATTTGCAAGTCCTTGATGCAGTCTGGTATGACGTCGTTTGACTCCAGTATGCACGCCAATCCCATGTTGGACAAAAGGGACTTCACATTGACCTTGTTTTCCACTCCAAAACGAGGCAAAGACAGATTTACTTCTTCTCGTTCTGTATGGAACTCGTACTCACTATTCCACATTTCTTCAAGCACATGATCTATTGTGTGCTTTGCTGTCGGCAAGTAAATGCGCATGGCAAATCGCTTGTGGTTGACACTCTCACAAATATATGGAAGCGACACAGCTTGGTACGTTGCCGTTTCTGCATATTCCAAGTATCGAGTATAGCGCATGGTCGGAACTTTCTGTTTGCCTTTTGCCCCATAAAACACCCTGTCGGTAGTGTCGTAGTCGTCAAACTCTTTCTCCCATGTACCTTTGAAATAAAGGGCATCCACCAACATAGCCAAGACGGACTCATCTATTTGCGTGTCAAGATGCTCAATGAGTCCATGCGTAGCTTTGCATACTTCCTCATCAATAATCTGCTTGGCATCTGGTGCAGCGAAGTCTATTGCCTTTGTACAAGCCTTGAACGCTGACTTTATCTTTCCGACAGCTTCCTCATTGACTGCCAAATCCTCTTTGTGCCACAATGTTGTCTGGTGCTCCACGGCAGGAACTAACGGAATTGGATTCCCGTTCTCGTCTCTGGGAACAAAGTCGTCATGCGGCAGCGGCTTTATGTTTGCGAAGTCAAAGAGGATGTTAGCCTCTTCAAGGGTCATCACATCACTAACAGCCTGTTCAAGTATCTGTTTTCGAATCTTCGGCGCAGTCCAATTGGCAAGCAGTATCAACACCGCTTGCAATCGTGCAGGTGACAAGGCTATATTCTCTTTGCCATCTCCATTCTCTATCAGTAACCGCAATACATGATCACCGAAACGTGCCGAGCAGTCACGGTGTAGTCTGAGTATCTCTTGAAGTTTCGTTTCGTTCGCCATACAAATTGCTCATTATTGTCTATTTTACAGTCCACACTCCATTGTTCTTCTCTTTCGGAAGAACGATACCGTCATCTATCAATTTCTTGATTTGTTTGGCAATGCCACTACGGGCTTTCCCGAGTTCTGCGGCTATTTTGTCGTATGTGATGGTGGGGTCTTGTTTTATAAGTTCAAGAATCCTCTGTGCTGTCTCAGTCAGTCCACCTTTTGAATCGGTCAGTCCACTTTCCGAGCTTATTAGTCCACTTTTTTCGTCTTTTGAGTGGACTAGTCCACCATTTGCATCGTCAGAGTGGACTAACAATCTACCTGCCTTAGTCAAGTTCTCTGCCGAGCAAGGGATTGATAACAGCGTGCGGTCTGGGTTGTGCTTGATGCTATAAACAGGAGACATCCCCATATACTTTGTCCAGGTGTTGACAAAATCTGGGATGCCAGTTCCTGCACGTTCGCCAATGTCCACCAAGCTGAACATCTTCATCACGGTCTCGTTGCGTGGGTCGGATACGCCTCCGGCTAAAGCGGCTTCCAAGCCAATTCTGATATCTCCTGGGTTGGCAAACGATATTTCAGACTTGCCCTTGATGATGACAACGCCCTGCCTTGCATAAAAATCAGAGTGAGCCTCCAAGTTCAAGAGCACTTCCCTCAGTGCAAGGTGAAGAGGTGTATTGTCTTCGCGATCCATGCCTTTTGTCACGAACGGAACAGGCAAGTCGGCTGTTATTCTCGGATATACCCGGAAGAAGAAATCGTACAGATTTCCGCTCCAATCCCCAGAACTTGACACGATTCGGTGTGTCCATCGCGTGTTGTCGCTCAATTTCTCTTGATAATCGAGGAAGAAGTGAGGGTATTCACGCACAATGTCATATTCGTGGCCAAACATTAGGAGTCCTGCGCAAGTAGGATGGAAAGCCATATCCACCTCCGACAAGGCAATGGCACCAATGCGCCGCAAGAACAGTTCATCATCGTCATCGTTCCATATATGCGTGGGGTGAAATTGTGCAAAACGGTTTCTGTAGCGATGTACTGTGTCCATATCGAAAACCGTCATGTCCATGGCGTGCAGTACTTTCAGGTCGATACTTACATCAGACGCATCACGATACATGGCAGCCACCTCATCCTTTGTACAGAGATAGTCACCCTCGAAACTTCTTCGGTAAGTTCCCCTCATAGGGTCGCTACCAATATGGATAGGTCTATGGTGTCGGTCAGCCTTGGGCACCTCAATGCTAATGACCGTTTTGCCTTCGACCTCATGTGTCGCAACCATGCGTTCTGTCAGTATGTTCAGCGACACTTTCTGCTTGTTGTTGAGGATGTTCCATAAGTCTGTCATCATCTTGTGTGCATCTTCCACACCTGTGGCAACCAAAGTGTGGTCATCCCGCTCGTCTACGCCAAGCAGGATAACGCCACCTTCCGTATTTGCAAAAGCAGAGTAAGTCTCCCAAATACTATTGGGAAGACCGCCCTTTGCTCTTTTCGCCTCAATACGATTGTTCTCCTCGTATTTGACCAGGTTCTTTATGTCTATAATCTGTTGCATATTGAATATTTCTTGTTGTATGTTTTTATTATCTTATAATTTGAATAATTTACTCTATTTTCCTTTGATATCTTTTGCATGTTTGTGCGTAATCAGGAGGAGTATTCTTGGGTATTTGCAGGCTTATATACATTCCGCAATTTGCATACCCATTTCTGTTCATCCATTTGAGGTTCGATTTGCAATTAAAACATGAACGTTCTGAAGGCAGTTCGGAGGCTTCGAGCCTAAGTCTTTCGGCTTCAATCGCTCTTTTACGTTCTTCCTGTTGCTGTTTCCTTTCTTCTTGCTCTTGAAGCCATCTTTCTTCTTCTTTTTTGCGCTGTTCTGCTACCAGACGCAATTGCTCTTCACGTTCTCGTTTTAGCTTTTCTTCCAGTAGCCGTTCTTGCCGTTCTCGTTCTTTGGCTTCTTGTAATGAATCAGGCTTGCATAGCCGATATGTCTTGCCATTGTTATATACAGTCAGAAGTGAACCGTTAAGGCGTGCGGCAACGCAATCTTTAATTTCGCATTCTGCACACTCGTCCTCACTTACAACCTTGATGTTTTTATTGGCAGCTTTGTACCTATTTTCAATTTGTGAAAAATAAACATCATTGTTCAGCCATTTCCAATCATCAGTTGGTTCCGATGTAAGAAAGGCATTCAACGTGTCCATCGTTTGGTTTGCCAAATTTATCTCCAGGCAATTCGTGTTTTTATAGTCGATAGGCTGCTTATGTTGAACTTTTGAACTGAACACAAACTCTATAAGATACTCCACGCCATCAGCCGTTTTTGCAATAACGTCGGGTTGTTTGTCTTCTCGTTCGTAGCAACTATCTACTTTTACTTCAACAAAGTCAAGAGTCTTTCCGGGAAATATATGATAATATGAGGGAGCCTTGATACACCTGTTGTCCAATATGATTTGCTCGGCAAGTTTGTACATGATAACTTCATAGCAAATTTTAAGATTGGCGCGTCTGTCTTTACTATGATGCTTGAAACCATGTCCACGCATATCTCCTTGTCGTGCTTGTAAGGGTTCACCACAACATGGACAGTGGCAGCCGCAGTTCAGACCACGTGCCACTTCATCTACATGCACGATTCTTCCTTGTGCATTTTCGGCATAAATAAAATCTGCTCCGTAACTCATATTATCACTATTAAGAATAGAAGATTATTCCTCCGTTTTATTGATAGCCACGTTGAACGCCTTGCATCGGCGAGCCTTTTGATTGGAGCGACTCAGCGAGAAGCGTCCAAACTTCTCATAGATGTCGAGGCCTCGACCGAGTGTGATTGTCCAACCTGTGTCGGTTCGGATAAGACGGTCATGGTCTGCCTTGAAATCATAAGTGAACTCAATACCTATTGGTAGCAACTCGTCTGCCAAATCGTTGAAACTGTCTATAACCTCAGCCACCTTCTCGTCATCATCGTTCTGGGTACTCAAATGTATCTTCACGTTATCTTGTATCGTGATGTCCTTCACCACTTACCTTGCCAAAAAGAAGCAAAAGCTCTGTCTGGCCGTATGTAAGTGTATTGCCTTCAAGATGATTACTGTTGTAGTTGTACTCTACAGTAAACCTCATACTGAGTTTGTTCTGATCAGCTTCAGACAGTGGCTGAATGGATAGCCATTTGTTATAGATTTTTTCTAATGTCATATTATTCGATGCTTTATCTACCACCATCAAAGGTGGTAAGTTACCACTTTTGTATATCGCTAACTACTTAAACCTACGATAGGTTGGTGTATATATGGAATATATAATAGTATACAAGTCTATTATGTGTTAGATTGTTCTTTGTTGATAATATCACACAAGTTGCAGAAACCTGTATCATACACATTTGTAATTATATACTTTATGGGTAGCATAATACCTTTTTGTTTAAGACCTTTCTCTATCTCATTAAGACTTTTTTTTGAATAGCTTAAAATGTAGATGTCACTAGTATTATTTTTATCCTTAAAGAATTTCTCGTAGTATTCGAAATCAATTCCGTGAACGGAATGACCGAAAATGACAATCCGTTTTGAGTTACATAAATCTTGATAAAATCGAGATTTCGTGTTTCTCTCTAAATAATGACATTTTCGTAGGAACAAAAGTTCTCTTGGTATTCTTTCGTCTTCATCTGTTCCGAAAACTATATTTTCTTCTAGTTTACCATGAATATTATACACACGTTCAGACATGCTTGAAATATTTTCCACTAAAGGCTTTGCTACAAAGTTTTTTATGATACGCATCAGCCATAAACTTGGGTCCGTATAATTAAACGTTATAAATTTGAATTTTGGCAAATAGAATCTATCTGTAAAATCATCATATCTGTTTCGTATTCTTTCATTCCATGCTACTGCGCCGGAACCGTCACAACCAAATAAGGCACACAAAATTTTTGACGCAGCTGAATAATTGCCATATATAGGTCGAGCATTACCAATAAACTTGCAAAGTTCGTCTTTCAGTAATGTTAATGCAGTCTTACAATCATTTATTATTTGATTCGAATGTTCAGAGTTCTTTATAGCAAAGTCCTTTATGATTTCTTCAAAAGAATACCAACAATCCTTTGCTCCTTTTTCATATATATATGAGAGGAGTCGGTTGTCTTTATATCTATCCCAAAAGCCCATGGATTCCATCAGATCGAAGAAATCCTTATATCCTGTTTTCATTCCAAGATTAAGATCGAAACCATTTCCAGTAATAAGCATTGTGCCTATATGATTTTCTTTGGTCATGTGCAAAATATTCTTCTTGATTTTTGTATATATGTTAAAACAATACTATTTAACCTGCGAAAAAATATACAGCTAAGCATTATTATTCTTTTTAATAATCTCTTTTAATTCCTTTATTGTATATGGTGGAGTACAGCGATGTACCATTGCATGACAGTTTGAACACAATGGAACTAAGTCTCTATCTACATCAAACACATATCCTGGTTTCATAGCTGAAACAGGAGTTGTGTGATGCACTTCTATATAATGATAACCAATTTCTCCATATACATCATAGAAATTCATACCGCATACCGCACAATTATATCCTTTTCTATGAAGACATAACTGGCGATTAATCGGATTCCGCTCATATCGTATTGAGCGTATTTCAGTTGGAGTTCCTTCAGTCTGTATGGAAGTCACTTTATCTTTGGTTTCTTCTATATCGGTAATCGTGAGTAGCGAGAAGATGAAGTCAAAACCGTATTTCATCCATTCAGAAATTACAGAGTATTCTTTTTCTGAATCATCTGTATCTGGTATCGGTACAAGAACAATTTTGCACTTAAAGGATCGCCAAATATCTGGCCACTCATGGTCAAAGACATCGCTTCCGTTCACAAGAAACTTAACCTTTGCGCCATTATCTTCAAGCATCTCTTTGCACATTTTGAAGCGTTTTCTTTTATCCTCCTCTGCTGAAGCCATCTCATCGAGGATGTACCCACCGTGTTTTTGTGGGTACATCTCAATGATGAGCCTTATATGATTATGTATATAAGCATTGACATTAAAAAGCATTGCCCCCTCGTTTGAAGGGCTACAAGTATAGCGTTCTTCACCGTCAACCAATGAAGAAGATACATCAAATGGCATTGAAAAGTAATGTTCCAAATCACTTTTCAGTTTAATACATAATTCGCTCATAAGCTAATATTAATCATCTTGTTCTGGGTCTGGTAAATCAGCTACCAGTTTCTTCAATATGCGCGAAACAGTGAATCTCATATCCTCATAGTTTTCTATGCTTGAAGGTGAGCATGTGGTGTTTTCTGCTTCTGCCAACGCCCATAACAAATCATCTAATCCTTCAACTACCAAATGTTGAGCAAGGTACGGCCCGTATATTTTTTTGTAGAAAGGATGCGTTTCGTTAATATTTACCGCATGCTTACCATCCGCCAAAGCAGGCTCCCAAAGAGCATTGCCTTCAATAGACGGAACAGGGATGACGCGATTTTGTTTGGGGTCTACATTGCTCTTAATGGAAATCGCCTTAGTGAAGGTACCATTGTTATTGCTGATTTCCGCACTGTCTTCACCTTTTGGGGTGATTTTTGAGCCTTCAAGGTCAGGCGCCTTGCTATCAATGTTTTGATTTGAGGGTATGTGGGCATTTTCACCCTTATCATGTACGGCCTTGTTTTCTTTGTCACGATAGCGTTTTTCAGCCTCACGTCTTGGTGCCCCAAGGAAGCTAATTATGAATTGTGCCAGTTCTCCAATAAGAAGAATTCTCGACTTCTTTATATCGACACTTAGTAGCTCATCCATCTTATAATCAAATGAGAAATCCACACGAAGTAAAGAAAAGTGCGGCTCTTTTTTCATGAAGCCGAACCAATCTCCACTATGGATAAGACGGTTTTCCCGATAAACATATATTCCTTGAAAGTCGTTACTACCACGTGCCTCTTTTTCAGCTTCGATAGAAGAAAATTCACCTTTCTTCGGTATTATATAAGCTGCAATATGAAACATTGCCTGTGAACCATCAGGCATGGCTACAGGGACGTCCTCAATTTGTAGAGTTTCTGTCATTTCTTCCTTTGTGCAGAACGGATCCCAAGGTTTAAGTATTGCTGTATTCACAACAATCTCAACATTTTTTGCTCGTGAATCATTCTCGTCAAGGTATCTTTGAAATACCATTGAAAGATGAAATTTAAGATCATTGAGTATCTTAACAAGACCTTTTTGAGCATTCTTTAAAGTCTTGTAATCTTTCATCAATCGGTCTAAATTGTCCCACACAAGTAGCGTACCAGGACCTTCTCCTGCTACCATGTTTAGCATTTCCTCTTCATCTTCATCAATGGTTGGAAATTGTAACATCCAAGAGCCTTTAGCTGCGATGTAGTCCAAATCCCATTGAACTTTACGCAACTTCATTTCATCTGCAGTTCTTGACAGCAAAGAGAATCGTTTGCAAAATGCCGTAGATGCAGTTTTCAATCCAAGCCCGAACTTTCCAAGACTATTCTTTTCAGTACGTTCCTTAGAGCCATATTTCATAGCGTTTTTAAGGCCATCCAAATCCATTCCACATCCGTTGTCTGCAATATAGACCCGAATGTTCATATTTGGATCCATATCAACATCAATGTTTACTTTGGTTGCATTTGCTGCTATAGAATTATCTACTATATCGGCTATGGCTGTATTGAAGTTATAGCCGGTATCTCTTAATCCATTTACTATTCGTTCTGGATCTGGCAGAAGTTCAAAATCCTCTGCTGTTTTGGTTTGAGAAGTTATTATCATAGATTTTAATGATTTTTTCTGATTGAGGGTATTAGCTCTAACGCTCTTAGGATGTCCGCTCTATCTTGACTTTGTCCGTCATTTCCGATGACTGCAGACGATGCTATATCGCGTTTTCGCTCTATTCTTTCGTTTACTACTTGTTCTACTGTGTCTGAATAGTATAAACGATATATAAATACGGTTTTTTGCTGACCACGTCTGTATGCTCTTGCAGAAGATTGGTCTTCCAGTGCAGGATTCCATTCCAAGTTGTAATGAATGACATGGTTGGCTCCTGTAATATTTAGCCCTGTACCTGCTGCTCTCGGGTTGAGTATGAGCATAGCTGAGCCACTTAAATTGTTAAATCTATCAACAATTTGCTGACGTTCAGCAACTGGCGTTTCACCGTTAATTGTCCACAACTGTATTCCAAATCTGTTTGGAATATCTTTCTTGAATATCTCAAACATATTCTTGTATGATGTGAAGACAATTATTTTCTCTTCCCTGCTGACTATTTCTTCAACTATTTCACAGAACCGCTGATATTTGATTGAAACTTCTGTAGGATCATCAAATTCATTCGTCCCTGAAATGGCATACGGATGAGTGCAATAGATTCGCAATTGTTGCAGCATCCCCAAAGTCAACTTATCACTGTCAATATTGTTCTTCAATGAAGACAAATATTTGCTATACTCATTACATTCGTACTCTGACATCTGCAAAGCTTGTGTTGAAACCACTTTTTCAGGAAGATCTTTTGCTACATCTGCTACAAGCCGCCTTATCATAAGAGGACTAAGTATTGGCTCAATTTTTTTTCCTCCAGAGATGTCATCCGTTATTGTCTCTTTATAGCTTTCCAAAGAACCAAGAAGTCCCGGCTGCACAAAATCAATGAGCGACCATATATCTGTTAAATGATTTTCAAAAGGAGTTCCAGATACAGCGATACTTCTTTCTCTGTTTATATTCTTACAAGCCTTTGCCCTTGCACTGAAAGGATTCTTGATATTTTGAGCTTCGTCTAATGCAACAAATTTCCAATTTACCATATTAAGCATATGAATGTCGCTCACTACAGTTGTATATGAAGTTATAACAACATCGTAGCTTTGCAAGTCTTTATAATTGCTTATGCGGTTATGCCCATAATGAATCGTTGTATTTAAAGATGGAGCGAACTTTGCACACTCACGTTGCCAGTTAACCAATAATGAAATTGGTGCAACTACGAGCATCGGTGTTTGTTGCCTTGCTTTCAGACTTAGCATCTCCGTTATTACTTGCATTGTTTTACCCAATCCCATTTCGTCACCAAGAATGCACCCATTGCTTTCCTCCAACATACTTTTTATCCATAGGAAGCCTATTCTTTGATATGGGAAGAGGTTTGCTTTGAGAGTCGTTGGAGGTTCTTCTTCATTATTTACAGGTTTCTGTAAACGTGAGGTATCAACTTCATTATCTATCAGACTTGTGCCATTCAATAGCTCATGTTCTACCAATTTAAGGTATTGTCGAATGGATATTCGTCCATTTTCCTTTATACCTGCACATATCAATAGCTCTTGAACATTAAGATTATTGCCCGAGAGATAAAACCAAGTATTGTTACTGACACACTGATCTATAATGGTACCTTCAACCACGTCTACTGGAACGTATGTACCCCTTCTTAATGCCTCAATATTACATATGATTTCACCATATTCGTTGTTGGTCAATTTAATGTGTATCGAAGATCCGATTTTTGAAAACCTAATATTAGGCAAGTCTTTTGTTGGATTTTCGCAACTTATATCAAACTTTCTTTCGCTCTCATCTTTTGACAAAAGCTCATAAATGTCAGAGGCATTTGGGTGGTAAACATTCTTCCCATCCTGCAATGCCAAATGATTATTGTATATAATCCAACTTGCTTTCATATCTATCCTTTTGTTTGGAAACGTTCAAGGCTTGCGGCACTTATTGATATGCCTTTACTCTTTGTATGGACTTGATTAACACATGGAAGTGGCTCAGAAACTACTCCTATATACGTTTCGTCATCATATTCCTCATAGTCATTAACTTTCATATTTATTGTGAAGTTCTCCACGTTTTCTACCAACAGGCGAAGTTTCAAGGTACTTGCGTATGAATTGACTATTATCGCCAAATATTCCGAGTTGTTATTCACCACATTCATTTGGTTCAATAAGGCTGATATATAGAAGTCATGGCGATCTACAGTTTTATTGCCTGCCCACCACTTGTAATCACTTGAAAATTTCCACAAATATCCGGCAACATTTTTGTATTCGTCGTCTCTACCTGGAAAATCTTCTTTCAACATTAGCATAGCAACATTGATGAAATTATCTTTATCTTCTTCAGTCGGAAGGCTCTTTAATCTTGTAGCATACTCTTTCATTGTTTTGGCATCCATACACATACGCTTGCATATCTTTACAAACAATGTTCTATATGTCAGCATTTCAGTGCAAAAATCCACAAAATATGATGCTATGGCAAACCATTGATTTGCTATGTAAATTTGCTGTCCGACAGCGTTTGTAACTACAGTGGTTTTGTCGAAATATTCGACTTCGCAGTCTTTGGTAAACAGATAGTTACGGAAAGCGACTTTGAAGGTATCATTCAAAGTGACTTCCTGCATGACAAACTCATGTGTGAAGCGGCTCTTTGCTCTTGCAAGTACCGCTTTTAGATTCTTTAGAATCTGTGTAGACTCTATTATTTCCATATTATCATGCCTTTAATAATTGTTCAACAATTTCTTTTGCAAGTCTCTTTATGACAGGTATGGCAACGCTATTACCAAATTGATGGTATGCTTCTTTACGTGAAACGACAATCTTAAACTCAGGGTTCTTGGAATTGTAGTTTTCATTTTCAGCACATTCAGGATTTTGCCACCCGTTACCAAGTATTCTGTATCCTTGTAAACGTCCCGCTTCAACAGGCGTTAGGCGTCTTGGGTTCAATCCTTTAGCGGATTGATCTATTAGTATTTCGCTGCCGTCCTTCCAATACCTTGCAGATATGGTACTACAATAAATACTGTCTGAATTGAATAATGAATATCCGAAACCTTTGCCGTTAGCCCTATTTCTTTCTTTACGCTTTTGATGTCCTATCCACATTCTGTCGCTAATGGTATAATAAGCATCCATTGTATCTTCCGGCTCAAATATGTCTGAAACCTTAGTTTTTATGACTTTGTCTGCCAAATCCTTCGATTTCTCATATATGGTGTCGCCATTTGGTGTTATTCCATATGGGAACTTAAACGTTTCTACGTTCACAAAATCTTTATACCAAGCGATAATAAAAAGTCGTTCTCTATTTTGAGGTACGCCAAAGTATTTGGCGTTAAGAACTTCATAATTATAAGCGTAGCCAAGTTCATCCAATGTTGCAAGAATGGTCTTTAAGGTCTCACCTTTCATGTGACTCTTTAGCCCCTTTACGTTTTCCAAGAACAACACCTTAGGAGGATTACCAGCTTCAATCTTTTGCTTTACAATATTTGCTATATTGAAGAACAGCGTACCTCTTGTATCTTCAAAGCCACGTCTTAATCCTGCAACAGAAAACGGCTGACATGGAAATCCTCCGCAACAAACATCAAATACAGGAATGCTTTCAGGATTTGCTTTTGTTATATCTTCATTAAAATATAGATATTCTCCTTCCGCATTCTTCTCGAAGAGTTTTGGTTCCATATCTTTATAGTTGGCTTCATAAGAAACTCTGGCATATTTATCCCACTCACTGGCGAATACGCATTTTCCGCCCATGCTATGCATGGCTGTATGGAAACCACCAATTCCTGCGAAAAGATCAATGAATGTAAACTGTTTCATTTTCTATTTTTGAAAGAGTTAAGAGCCTGCTCCGAAATATGTATTCCCGTATCTGTATCTGACAATCTTGAATAGTGCTCTGTATTTTCGTTTAAATTGTAGTGTGAACTTTTCCGAAGTATTGTCAAGTTCTTCCCATTATATGAGAAAAAATCCGGTCCTCGGTAACTATCTGATGGGGTGCGCAATTCATTTGGTATAAACTTCTTGACAAAAGAAGACAACCTATAGGATACTCCATTGTATTCAATCTCATTGTCAGATACAACTTTCACATCTATCCCTTTAGCATCGAAAGTTACAGTATCGCCAATGGATATTCCAACCATGCTAAATTTGAAATTGCTTGCTCTTTTTGTTGAAATCTCAGACTCGTATTCTGAAACAGATGTTATTGGATAGGATTCACTGCTTGATACTTTGTATAGTTGCTTAGCAATCGCAAGAAATTTCGGAAAATTAGTTATTCCCCATTGACTATTTACTACAATCTCCATTCCGTCGTCCAAACGTATTATTTCTTCCTCTTTGGTACAATAGCGCGTCAAAATATCATTGCCAGTTTCTTTAGCCCATTTCTTGACCAACTCATAGGGGCGAACCACTCCGCGTTCCTTGCTTATGATACTTGATGGAAATTGAATTTCCAAATCTTTAAACGTCGTTTCAGGATGATCTTTTACATATAGGCAGACTACAGCGTGAACAAAACTCCTTTTGCTAAGCAATGGACCACCATTTACGGAAAATTTTGTTCTATCATGACCATTTTTTTTCCTATTTAAAGCATAATTTGAAATCGGCTGAGAGGGCGATTCCGAAACCATGTTGCTTGTATTGTAAACATCAACATTGATATCATTAATTTCTTTATCCACCCATTCTCCTTCAAATCCTTCAAGTTCCAAATAGGTTTTCAAGACTTCTTTTGCTTTACCTTTATCATTGATTATGGAGTTTAAAAGAGCCTTCAATCTGATTTTGGGAATAGATTCTTTGTAGATGTTCAAGAAAAACGAACCAAGATTGTCTTGGTCGAAATTATCTGAGTGCAAAATATTCGCAAGTTCTATTCCAATTTTGCTATCTTGCTCATAATTAATTTTCTCAACACAAACGAACTCTTCGGATTCGTTACTTTTACAATATAAATCTAATGCTTTCCCTACGACCAACGCACAACCGCATCCCACTTCTAATGACAAGGATTTTATGTTCTCTATTGAGATGTCAGAAGTGATATTGATAAAAACAGGCAGAGCGACTCTATATTCGCCGCCCCATTTGTTGCATAGAACGATATCTATTTTTGCTCCAGAGGGAGTATTGTAATCAACTATCATAGAATTGTTGATTGTTTTCCAACCGAGCATTCTGAGGCAAGTTTTCACTGCTGTTTTCAGTGAAAGCTTGTCACCCATTTGGGAAGCTGATGTCAATATTTCTATTATTTCAAGCCAATTGTCATTCATTGTTGATATTTTAACGTTACACAACTATTCTGCAAAAGACTTGATATTGCCCTTCACTATTTCCAAATAGTTCACTTCATCCTCAAAGTCCCCACCGAACTGTTCGGTCAGCACCTTGATGACTTCATCTATCTTGTTTGCTTGCTCTTGCAGCAAATCTTGTTTGTTCTTTTCCATTGCGTCTACATTTTAATTTGTAAGTGGTACATTCTTTTGTTACGCCAAGGCTTTCCGCATAAATGCAAGGCCAATAGCATAAATGTCAGCACCATTCTTTTCGCATACCTCAAAGCATTCGTCCATAAGTCGGTTGTAAATGGCGCACTCTTTTTCTGAGAATATGTTGCTACCATCATCACAAGATATATAGTCCTCAAACCGGTCATCAGGATGAAAACTCAAACTGCGTTCGGAAACAAGATGTTGGAAGAATGCTTCCACATCATTGATTGTCGTTATTTGGGAGTTTATATTGTATTGCATATCATAAGTCATGTTATGAATTTTTATGTTATGGACATTCTTGCTTGTCCTCTTGGTTTTGCTGTTTGTCCACCAACAGATCTTTTGGCTCTACTTGCAGTATTTCCGCAATTTCATACAACACAGGTATTGGCGGTTGCACGTCATTGCTGGCATACATATTCACGGTGCGATATGTTTTGCCAAGTTTTTCGGCAAGCCACGTTTGCTTGATGCCTTTTGAAGCCAAGACTTCTTTTATCCTATTATATTGCATAATTTTAGAAATTTGATAAGGCAAAAATAAGAAATTTAATTTCTAACCACGAACAACAAGCCCACAAATTACTTAAAACAGTTAATATTTAACAGTTGTTTAGACAGAATGCTTGCAAATCCGCCTTAAATTACATACAAGTGTCGTTACATAGAGAAAACTCAACAGACTTCATTGACAATCGAAGCTAACTTCAATCATCGATGAAGTCTGTTGAGTTGCCACATGAAGTCTGTTTCACAAAATGACATAAAAAAAGTATCTTGGGACAGTTCATCAAGTATGCCAAGGTACTTGAATAACTATCCTAAGATACGATACTCCTTGAAAAGACACTTTACGGGTAAAGGATCTACTGTGTTAGCAGTATTACTCCAAAACGATTGGCTTCTTTCGGTGAAAACTGGTTTATGCCGCCTAAACTGGTGGCTTTCATGGAATCTTTACTTATGCCTCGTTTTATCAGTTGCTTACCAATGTACTTGGCTCTTTCAATACTCAGATGGCGATTTCGCTTATCTGAACCAGTTGCTTTGTCAGCTGCTCCCGATATATGAATGGTTAAGTTTTGTTCTTTTGCAATCTTTGCAATCTCATCAAGATTGACCAACTGTGATTTGTCAACCAATTTTGCTGTGTTCAACTTGAAATAGAAGTAAATGGGAACACCTATGGTTACTTTTGTCTTCTGTGATAGACTATCCAAAGAACTATCATTGTTCTCATTTTCTAAAGACATTCTATAACGAAGGGAGTTAAGCCCACTATAGTTGTTCTTGTCTGTGGATTGTGCTTCGATATTGTTGTTAGCATTGGCTTGTTGTGAGTGTTCCGAATATCTCTTCAGAAGATAGTTGTTTTGGTTGATGTACGGACGTGCATCAACTACTTTTTTCCATCCTCTCTTGCCTATGGTGTACGACAAACCGACAGAGGCACTGACCATGTGGTCACCAAATCTGCTTGAAGCTCCGACGCAATCAAAGCTTTTCATTGTTGTCATACCACTGACTTCACCGACAAGATGAAGACGGTCAGCAAGAAGATAGCGAAACTCAACACCATAGCTGAAAGCAAACGGATGGTTGCCGGAAGGGACATTATCTGTTAGGAGATAACCTGGAGTGTTTGAAGAGTTGCGTATCATACCGACACCAACGTAAGGAATTACATCAAATTTTGACAAACCATACTCATTGCACTGCAGGTTGTGCGTGAGATTATACATGAAGTCCGCATGAACGAACTGGTACTTCATAGATTGTAAGTTTGCGTTCTTGAATTTCAGCCCTTGATAACCAATTCTGCCACCGACGGCAGGAGTGAACCACTTACCAACACCGATTTGCAGCACAGGCATAACACGGTCGAAAAGGTCTCCACACCCTATTGGAGTACCAATGAAAGCAGATGCGCCACCTTTGGCTTCTATGAACCAGTTGTTATCCCAACCAGTAGTTGATGTTATACCGTCAAGGTAAGTCGGAGTTAAGGGAACAAGTAACTCAGCTTTGTCCCTTGCTTCAATTTGGCATCGTTGCCGTGCCGTTACAATACTGTCTCTTGCCATAGACACCATAGATGTCAGGCTGAGCAGAAACATGAATACATACTTCTTCATAATTTGAATTTGATTGTTTTACTTTCTTCTGTTATTTCTTTAGTTTTGACACCTTGAACCCCATTTCTTGGAACTTCTGTCTCCATTGCTGACAGATGGGGCTGTTCTTGGTGTGTTCGTTGAACTCTTGCGCAGAGTTGTGTAAGAGTTGTCTTTGCTTTGGCGTTAACCATTCTGGAGAGTTTTGACGCTTCTCCGATGGTAAGACACCTGATTTCTGATGCAATTCCATATTTTCTTAAATCTTGGTCTGTGATACCCGATGCCTTTAGCCTTTCTATAAGGCTTTCATCAATTCTAATATCTTTAAGCTTGCCGAAGCTGCCATGACCGAATGTAGTCATCATCACCACATTACCACCCTTGCTTTGTATGTAGTCCCTCATATCCCGAAGTTCGGCACCCGATGTGATAAAATCATCCAAAAGGATATAGTCTACCCCTTTCTTGACCTCACCTTCAAAACGTACACGTTTACTAATCCTTGATATGTCGGAGGCATTGGTATGGGAGACATCTGTGACCGCTATGATATTATGGTCTACGTTCATCCCTATTGCCGAGAATTTTGCAGCGTAAGCAGCAGGTATCATATTGACCTTGCTGTCTTGCATCTTGTGATTATAAGCTATATGGGCGTTGGGATAGCATCTTGCAATATAGCCGACCTTATCGTCCTTAACCAAGTCATTGACCAAACGTAACGCTGCATCATAATCTCCATGTTTTGCTGCATGGAAATCAGGATGTTTGCGTGCTATGGCAGAACTGGTATGATTTATAACGGCAGGGAAAAAGTTACCCCAAGCCATTCCTTCTGGCATATTGTCTTTCTGCTGTAACATATATATCGCTGTGCTCAAATCAACTTCTATTGGCGTATTTCCAAGATACATCTCTGCTCTTTCTTCTTCAGATATGGTGAACAACACTTCTAATTTAGGGTTCGGCTCATATATTTTAACGATGAAATCGGGGCTGTTCGGTGCTTCTTGCTGCTACCTCCTCATGTTCGACTTGTGGTTTGGGTTGCTCTTGTGTAGACTGACTTTCTTGACTTGACACAATCGGTCTTTCTGCCTTGTTACCAAAAACAGGAGTGAAAGCCTTGTTCTTTTCACGGATGTCCGAAAAATCAGCCTCCCAACCGTCTCGTTCAAGACGCTGCGCCACAGCATCAAGCCGTTGACTGATGAAAGATGCAGAACGCTTGACATCCATTAGAGAGGTCTTGATGAAATTGGGGTCTTCCTTCAGACTGTCAAGCCAAGACTTCAAGTAAGCTGCGCTGTCGCTTTTTACATGCTTCTCCATGCCGTACTGTGAAGATACAAGTGCAGCTGTAAGCTCTGCTACAAGTTCTTCTTTTGCGTATGACTCACTTCCAAAGGTGGAGCCAGAAACCAATCGGTTCAAGCGGTTTTCTGCACCTGAGGCATGGCTCATCTCATGTAAGAGATTGCTGTAGAAGGACTCACCATCTATGAACTGTGCCTTTTCGGGAATGACAATCTCGTCTTTGCTGATGCTATAATAAGCATTGTCCCCATGAATGGGCTTTATTGGACATACATAAAGGTCTTTCTCTATCATGGCATCCAAAGCAGGGAAATCAACCATACCTTCTGTGGTTCGCAGACTCTGCCCAACGGCTTCATCTTTGAACTTTTGATACATCTCTGGACGTGCTTCTTTGAGATTGGTCTGGTCGAGATTGAAGACGTTATAAACCTGCAACTTTGGGTAGACATTGTAGTTATTCCTCTCGTCTTGAGTGAGCTGCTTATAATCGTCGTACTTGATGTGCTCTTTTGTTTCTTTATGTACACATGTGAATGTGGTCAGCATAACCGGGGTACTCTTTTCTCCTTTGTTGATGCCAACACGAGGGAGTTTGTTGCCGTTCTCGTCTACAGCTGCCTTCTTGCCATCTTTGTCTTTTGTGAAGTTCAGACTTACAATGCGGTCAAAGGTGGCATAACGGGAAGTCTGCCATCCATTCTTTTCCTGCATGAGCATCAGAACAATGCTGTTCATGCCATTGTAGTTCCGACCATTGAGGTTTTTGGGCAGTTGTGCTACTTGCGGTGAGAACCAGGGCTTCTTCCAATCTTCCTGCAAGTTGCGGATCTTCTCAATCATAAGTTCCGCAAAGGTGTTCAAAGCGCGGTCTTCCGCACTAAGCCCATCGGTATTGTATGTATTCTTTTTCATACGCTCTGCTTTACTGTTGGGTGTTGATGTATTCGGTCATGTCATGCACACGACAAGAAAGTCTTACCACGTCATTGTAGGCTGAAACCTGCAATTCACCGATTATGTCCACATGTGCCTTGGAGTGCATCCAATCAGGAATGATGCTCTCAACTGCTGCGCCTTTTTCTGGGAAGCGCATGAAATTAACCCATGTGCTCTGAAAGTCCTGTCCGTTCTTATCCACGGAATAAGCCGAGAACACGATGAACGGATGACCGTTCTTGTCTGTCTTCTGCTGATAGATATTCTCTTTCTTCAGATAGCCACGGAATGAGAGTGTACCTGAAATAGAGTCAAGTTCAGCCACATTCTGGGCAGTTATGGTGTTGCCTGTCAGATAGAAGTTCAAGTTTTCTTCTTTCTTGCGGATGTCCAAATTGCCGTTTACCGCAACACGAACTCCTTCAACATAGGACTGCGCCTCGTCCTGCTTGGCGTTTGGAAGCGAGACAAACACATCGATGCTTTTACTTGTTGTCTTAGCATCCGTTAAAACGACTGTCATGACAAATGACAAATATGGATTGTTGTTCTTGCCTGTACGAATATTTGCGCTGCGCTTTATCGTACCTATGACATTTGCTTCTGCTTTAATCATATCTTGTAAGTTTGATTGTTATTATCTTCTTTGAATGGTCTGTTGCTGGGATTGTTGCTGTGCTTCAATCTGCTCATAATTGTTGGATGCCTGATAAGAGAATGTTATGGCATTGACAATGCAGCCAATCCTTTGTCTCTTTGTGGTATCGTCACTGTCGCTTTGAAGAATGTTGGAGATACTGTTCTTCTCTGCATTGGTCAATTCATGGGAGTATTCCTTCTTGCCATCATTAACGACAAGAACCGCATTTCCTTTGTCATTGATGCTCAATACAGCAGACTTTAGGTTGGGGACAAAGCTGCTGATGTCAATATGACGATTGATAACAGCATCACTGACCGCTTGCATCTTTTCTTCCTTACTCTTGTTCTCCATTTGGATGGTAAGCATAAGCAATGTCATGAACATTTGCATAAGGTTTCCCAAGAGACCTTTGTCACCTCCACTTTCAATGCCGAGGGCTGCATCTTCAGAGCCGAGGAGTTTACTCATCCAGTTTTCTGGTGTTTGCTCGTCGGTGTTTACGGCTTTTGTTCCGGCTGTCATGTATTCGGCAAGTATGTTCTTTCCGTTATATTGAGCCTCGATATTGAGATTGCCCTTTTGACTGATTTTAGCAAGGTAGGCAGCTGGATTGACCCATTGCAACTTATTGTCTGCCGAGACGTTAATGACACCAAAATGAAGATGCTCACCAGTGGTTCGTGTGCCGGTATTACCCGAAACGCCCAACTTCTGACCAGCATTGACCGTATCGCCTTTCTTGACGGATATTTCACTAAGATGCATGTATTGCACTCTTGTTTTAGTTCCGTCTTCACGAGCATACTCCACCGTAACGGTTTTACCGCCACCAGTTGTAGTTCGATGATCGACACCGACAACCACGCCATTGTTTTCTGTAGCAAGGACATTGTCCTTATTGGTCTTGATGTCTATGCCGTGGTGTATCTGTGTTTTGCCTTTGTTTATAGGATCTTCGCGTTGACCGTAAGGTGAAGTAATGAGCATGAACTCCCTGCGCTGTACCGGCATACTGTAACTTGATTGTGGCAAATTCATTCCAGTAGCTTTGGCTTTTGCACCTTCATTGTTTGACAATGGGTTGGACTGAACACCGAACTGCTTTCCCTCGGCATTCATCTGTTGTATCACCATTTTGTCAAAACGTTGGAGCTTTGCACCTTCAATAACATCAACTAATGTGGACACATAGTTGCTATCAGACGCATAACCACCTTTTTTGATACCTGCAGCCCAACCTTTATAGTCATCATGAGATAGTTGTCTAACATATTGTTGGTACCGCTGCGCCATGAGTACCTTGGAATGGTCTTCATAGCTTTGCCCTACATTGTCATATTTCTTAAATTTCTCATTTGGCTTGTCATCGTCTGCCAGGACATAGTTTCCATTATATGTACCCTTTACGCCGAAATGGTTGTTGGCTGAATTTGCCAGTGGACTTCTGCCGTCGGCAGACTCTATGATGCCCTGGGCAAGAGTTATTGATGCAGGTATGCCATATCGCCGCATCTGCTCCATAGCATACTCTGCATATCGTTCTATATATTGCTGTCTTGATGATGTCATATCATACTGCTTTATCTGTGCATACCATGACGCTCTTCTTTCTGAGCGGAGACAACTTCCTTAACCTCTTGCTTGGCTTCTGGCTTGTTTTCCTCCTGCTGTGAGGTTTTCTGTCTTGGAGATTCCAACTGGTCACAAATGGCAACTCGTTCTCCTGCTCTGATAAGCTTGGGAAGGTAAGTATCGAGGGCATGATAAGGAAAACCGGCCATCTTTAACGGCTTTCCTTCCTCATCCATACGCTTGCTGTGCTTTGTGAGCGTGATACCTAAGATATTGGAAGCCTTTACCGCGTCCTCCTTGTAGGTTTCATAGAAATCACCACAACGGAAAAGCAATAATGCATCTGGGTGCTTTTGCTTCAAATCATTGTATTGCTTGATGATCGGGGGTACATTCGACATCTGCTGTTGCTGTCGTTTCTCCTCCTCGTGGTATTCACGGTGCTCATTCTCCTCATGGAGCTGAGTACCGTCCACATCAGGAGAGATAGAACGCTTCATCTCCTCCAGTTTTCCTGCAAGGACATCAGAATATAGAATGGCAGCGAGGTGTGTCTTGTAATCCTGCTTGTCATCAGCAAGCCACATTCTTTGCCATTGCGACTGGCTTATCTGCACAGACTTCTGCTTCTCGTCACCGATGGTGGCAACAAGCAGAATTTTGTTGTCCTTTGTCTTAAAGGCATTGACCTTGCTGATAAGGTCTAACGCATCTTGTGAGGCATTACTTCTAAAGATGTTGGCTTCCTTTTCGGGAGTAGCTGCCACTACTGAGTAGTATTTCTGAGCGAACTGGGTTTTGAATTCATTCACATGAGTCTCATCATGGTCATTCTTCATCATGTCAAAATACAGGCTGACATCCTCACGACTGGGATGAACAGCAAAAGTACGGGCGTTCTCAGGCTTTGCAGCGAGTGTCCACTTGCCTTCATCGTCCTTCAGCATTGAGATCTGTGTAAAGGTTGATGGAACCTTGTCGATAGGAAATTGTGAAGCCCATGCCTGTTGGCGTTTTTCAGAAGGCTTCTCGATGAGTTTGATCTTTTCTCCATTCTCAGCCTTCTTTATCATCCCAACTGTGCGGTTCACGTCATGGAGAACCTTTTGTGCCATCGTCGGATTCGCTTTCAGTTCGGAAATGATATTCGGTAACTGTTCAACGGTCTGCGGACGCATCTTCGCTGTCATGCCCAATTCAAGCATTCTGTGTGCAGATGCAAGCTCTTCCACAAGCATTTCCATATGTTGCTGTACTTCTGACGGTGTCTTTACGCCATCGACGGAAAGTCCTTCTCGTCCCAAACGTTGTGGAACTCCAGTCGCATGAACAATCTGCCGGGTTACCTCTTGCACATAGTCTGCATACGAAGGAAAATCCTTCTGAGCAGGGATGTGTAATGTGTCTTTTTTGCTATCATAATGTGCAATACCAGTGGCATCCTTGCGGATAGGGACGAGATTGTCCTTCATACTCTGGATGAACTTGTTGACATCCATTCGAAGAAGCTTTTCATCTGTCGGTCTGTTTGCTCCAAACTGCTCCACCTGCTTGGCGTATTCTTCCTTATGAACATGGGACATGGTGGTTTGGTCGATGTTAAAGACCGTATACACATCCTCACGAGGATTAACCTTGTACTTCGCTTTTTCTGCATCTGCGAGAGAATTGTATTCAGCACGGCTGATTTTATCCTCCGCATTGTCTTTGTTGACGTACTGGTTGAGGTTCTGCCAAACGAAAGGGACTCCTTTCTGTCCTTTCTTCACGGCCTCACTGCGGTCATGGGTTTCATTGAACATCGTGTAGCTGTTGGTCTTGAACTCGCCATTGTCACTGTGCATGGCCATGATAAGCGCATTGACTGGAGTAATCCGTAATGTCTTGTCATAGAACTGGGGCATCGCCTTTTGCCCTGCATTAAGCAAGGTGCCTCCATTCTTGTTAGCTCTTTCAAGGGCTGCAACTAAGACTTCCGCTTGTCGCTCTGCACCTGTTTTTTTGTTGATGTTTTCTTCTGCCATATTATCGTATCATTTAATGGTGTTATGCTGTTATTTTTCATTCATTTCAAGGACACCTTGGAGATGTGGATAACCACAGCCAATGTACTGAACCCAATCAATATTGTTGTCTTGAAAATATTGTCTCAGGAATTTGGTGTTTGCCTCAAAATTATCTGATGCAAAGACCAGTAAACGACTATTCTTATAGCGGTATTTCCCTTTTTTGTCCCGGAAGCGTTCTCTTAGAGAGACACTTTTCCATACTCCTTTGTCTTTGTTTATTGATGGGTCTATGATAAGCATATCATGCCCCCAGACATCTTCGCTATAGATATACGTTTTCTCTTTGACTGTCAAATGTTCTTTGGTAAGCTTTACTGCCGTTTCCCTATTCGGTGCTCTTACAATGTATTCTTTGACCCTCCAATCTGGTGTTTCGTTAGTCAACCAGTATTCAAGGTTTTCTACGATTGCAATATACAGTTTTTCTTTCTTCATGACTATTTCTTGTTATTATCGTATTCCTCTCACTTGTTCGTGCTCTTGTTTTTGCTCATAGCTTTCTGAGGCATTGCGCAAATCCTGTCTGTTGGATATTGTTGCCTGATCTGCCTTGGCAAGTATATGGTTGGCAATCGTGTTCACAGTCAAGGCTCCCTCATTGTATGCTTCGATAACGGATTGCGGCAAAGTGACAAGACGAGGAACGTTATCCATGTCAACAAGTAACACGTTACCTTCTATCTGTGGGTTCTTCAGTCGTTTGTCAAGCTCCTCATCAGCATACCGTTTATAGCGAGAAACAGGTTGCTCGCCATTCTCTTTCCGATACTCGGCAAGAGCCTCTTGACCAACAGTATTGAAAAGACTGGCACCACCATACAACATGAGCGGTATCTTCATCAAAGGATTACTGATGAATGTTCCACTGACAAGGGCCGCCAAAGGCATCATTGTTTCCTTGTTCAGCCCTATAGACCTTGTCTTTCCCGTAAACACACCGACTAACATGTCTGGCAGCATGGACAGTGTGATTCCCAGATGTTGCATGGTGTCCCCCATGCCACCCATTCCCATGGAACCAATCAAGTTGTCCCATCCTGCGTATTCTCCAGTAGGAACACCTGGCATTATTGCTTGCGCGGCCTCCGCTTCATTGGCATTTGTCGTGTAAGCCGTAGAATCATCAGCTTCCGCTATATTGGAATAATGCACTGCATCTTTACCATTTTTGCGGTCTGCGATTTCTTTCTGTATTACTTTGGCGAATGTCTCGTATTCCATAGCACGAAAAGTGGCATCAGAAACGGACATCATGGTGGATTTGCCGTTTGCTTTCACCGTTCGTTCCCCAGCATTGACGGCTTGATTGACCTTATTCCTATATCTCTGACCATTCTTGTTTGCCCAGTCCAAAGCAATGCTCAACTGTTTGTCTGTAGCATAAGCACAACTTTTGAATCCCATCTGATCAAGCATCCATTTAGGGACACTGGCTTTCTTCTTGCTTGCAGCTGCGACCTCCTTCTTTGCCTGTTGCTTCTGTTGTTCTACATACTTTTTTTGTTGGCCTTGGGACGTGTGTTCAACCACTTCCGTACCACCATCCATAGCCAACTGTCCGAAGAAACCGCCAGCGCCCCATGTGGTAGCGGCGTTGATAAGCCATGAGCCGATGTTTCCTGCCACTTCTTCAAGAAGAGAAGGGTTGTACTTTTCTTCAGCTTTCTTGTTGATATGGTCTTGCAATGAGGTTGTTCTGACCCTTTCGGGAATATAGAAGATACTTCCTTCTGCCGCTTTACGGAGTATGTAGTCTGCACTTGACTTTGGCATTTGCTGCTTGACAAGGTAGTCTATCATCTTTTTCTCCATCACAGCATCAACGGTTATATGCTGTCTTTTCAGTTCAGCCTTGACCATGTTGATATAGTCATCTACCGTCTTACTATTCCACTCGCCAATGTATTTTAGGTTGTCATAATAGGTCGCTGTGGCAGTCATGCCACCATCTGGCCCTGCCGCTCCTGCCAAAACAGCTCCCAATGAAGAACTATATCTTCCATATTCCTCTATCTGTTTACGGCTTAGGTCATCACGAACTTTCTTCATGATGGGGATGACTTTGGATGTGAAGATGTCTTGCTTGTCGCTATTTGCTGTTGTCATGATTATATGAATGACTGTCTTAACTGATTGATTACCTGTTCTCTTGTTTGGGCAAGAGCTGCATGGAGGACTTCCATCTGACGAGGGAAGAACTCTTCCAACCACTCGTCCTTTGCCACATTGTCCTGTATGAACTTAATGGCTAACTGGCGATTGATTTCTATGGCTCTTTCACCTTTCTTCTTGCCGTTGAACCAAGCCTTTGTCCACCACACGATGCCGTCCTTGTCGGGATAGACGCTGACGGTACGCTGTATGTCGAAGCTCTGAATGTCTATGTCGAAATTCTCGAATGGGTCTATTATCCCTTGGCTTGCTATGGCGTTGTCAGTAGCTTTTTTTTTTCGTACTCCGTCATTGTAGAGAGGAAAACTCCATGCATCAGAGCGAGGTAGTTGAGAAAGTCATGTGTCAAGATGGTCTGTATGCGTCCTATGATGCCCAAGCTACGCTCTCCCAAACCCAAAGGGTTGAGCATACTCGGTGTGTGTTCATAATAAGCTCCACTACTTGCACCCTCTGCCAAGACATCACGTAGGACTTGCTCCGTTCCGTTGGGTACCTTGTATCTGCTTGTCAGCAAGTCTATCATGTACTTGCCGAAGAACCTCTGATACATTTGGTCAATCTCTGGTTGCTGGCTATCGTATGGAGTTTCCACTTTGAAGTCCAATGTGGCAATTTCAGGATTGTTCCCTTGAATGGTCTTCTGCTCATAAACTATAAGATTGTCCCTCACCATCGTAAGAAACTCAATCGGGTCTATTTCATCACCATTGAAACGAACTTCAATGTGAAGGGTGTCATCACACACAGCAATGTTGTCACCAGCATTTACGCTTTTGCCAAAATTGCAAATGGATTCCTTGATATGTGAATAGACCACATCATAGACAGCGGAGCTTCCTGCTGCATAATTGCGATAGTTAACTGTTATGTTGAATCCTTTTTCACGGTCACTGGCTATTCCAGATACTACACCTGTGGCAAGAGCTTTGAGCCATGTGTGGGGATAGACCTTGAAGTCTACTCCATGATGAAAGAACTCCTTGCCAGTCACAGGGTGTGTCTGTTTACCATAGCCGAGCGTTATCTCCAAAGGTGTCGTTTCTGATAACTCAAATGGCATGGCGTAACCGCTTGGAGAAACAAGATTCATAGACTGTTTGTATTCCATGTCTTTGCTTATTTGTTTAGTTGAGCTTTATGTCCGGCTTGACGATACCTGTGCCAGGTCTTAAGATTGGGTCAAACCTATGGTCTGGCCGCCAGATCGGATTGTTGATGTCGGGAATGGTTATGTCTATTTTTCCCCAACGGTCTCCACCTGCAAAGTCCCCAGAGGAACTTCCCGAAGAGTTCGTGTTTCCTGCAAGCAAGCCCGACTCCTGATAGTCGAAGAACTTAGGAAGGGCAATCGTCATACACAACATGGCTACACAACCTCCTCCCCATGTGAGAATGCGCTTCTTTACATTTCTGTCATTGTTGGCAATGGCATAATAGATGACAAACGCTGCCACTATGCCTATGATGCTTGCAAGGACATAGCCCAATGCTTGAACATACGGCGTATAGCTATAAATGGCATCACCTGCAGTCCCTATGCCATCTGTAATGCTGTCTGCAAATGCATGACTTGCAAACAGACTTACTCCAATTACTGTTAATGTCTTTCTCATATTATTCGTATTATTGATGTTACTGATATTACCGATGTCTGTTGCGTTGTTGCTGTTCATCCTGCACCATCTCTTGATTTTCGGCTTGGGCAACTGTCTGTGTCTGCCGTTGTGAGTTGTTGCCTATCATCATCATGGCCATCAATGCGCCACCGACTTTTCCCAGTAGTCCAGTCCGACCAAATACCATATAGGCAGCAGCTATCAAAGCACCTATTCCCCAACCAGAGATTTTCCCCGAAGCAAGATTGTTGAAGAAATTACCAAACATATTGGTTCCGTTGCCTCCAAACAGGTTGCCGATGAAAGAGCTGATGCCTTTCAATGTGTCCCCAAAAGTTCCCAGCAACCCTTTTGTTTCCGCTGCGGTATCCTTAATTTCTGAAATGACCTTGTTTGTGGTGTCCTTTACTTGCTCTACCGTGTTTTCACCTGTATAGCCGTTTACGACATCGTGCGCAAAGTCTCCAGTTCCGTCTGTTCCACCACGGAGCGTTTTACCTACAGCTGTGCCAATGGACTCGTCTGGATGCGAAAGTTTCTGCCATCCTGCGAAAGTTGCCACACTTGCAACTGCTGTGGTTTTTGGATTTTTTGCGACAGTACCAACAACGGAACTGCCGCCTTTCCATAGCGTGGACGTTACTTTAACTCCACTTCTCCATAGTTTGGGTATAACCCTTGTCGCTAATGATAACCAACCCATATCTTTCTATTTTTTAGGTTTTACACTCTTTGCATTTACTCTCCACACACTCAGACAGTCTTCTATAATTCCTGCCTTACCAGTTCTATGTGGCAAGGAGCCATATTCAATGTTGTGCCACACAAGTCCCATATTCGTGCATCTGACAAGTTTTGTCAATGTTGCTAACTGATAGTTCATGTCCTTTAGCTGAGGACGGATAGAGAACACCAGTTCTACGCGTTGCTTCTCGGTCATCTTATTGTTGATACACACCTGACGGATTGTATTGACGATGCCGACGCTCTTGTTTATGATGCTGACATAAATGTCGTTACGCTTGTTGTGCAAGGCTACAGCCACGGCATTTGTCGGTGCATTGCCAATCTGTGCAGACAACTTGTTCATGTTCTCACACAGATGATTGATCTCATAATAGAAACCATATGTTTGTGCAGCGTATGAGATGATGCTACGGAAGGAATTCAGATAGTTGTCAAACTGCTTCTGATAGTTGGCTGTACTCTCCACTTCCTGCTTCAACCATACATGTCCCTCGGTTTCTGCTGCCATAGTTTTCAACTGTGAGTTGTATTGCGACTTTGCCTTGTTGGTGTAATCGATAATCATACCAGTCAAGACTGGATCCATCTGTGCATAGCTTCTTGTAGGATTCATCCATACGAGTAAGCCAAGTAATATGGATAATACAATGGTCTTCATACGCTACTTTGAATACAGTGAAACTTCCTTGGCATAACGCTTCCAATATGACAATGACTGCAATGCCACTTCATGCTTGTCTCTTTCGATCATTCCTGCTGTAGCTCGGTTCCAGACATCACTCATCCGGTAATGGCGTATACTGATATACAACAAATGCAGCTTATGGGAAAATGAGGATAGCTTGTCTTCCAGTTCCCATAAGGTTTTGGAACGTTCGGCTCCAGTGAGCATATTGGTTGATCCGCCTTTGGCAATGGCATCCTTTAACAACGTGAACACCGACAGCATTTCTGTAGTTGTTTCCATATAGAGATTGTTCATGCTTACAGTAGCAGCTATACCTTGTGGGTTGTTGTTGACAGCTTTTCTTAGTTTTCCAAGTGTCAGCAATATGCGCACGCCATCATCATAGATGTGCGTAGCTGCCTTTAATGCGGAAGCATAGTTTGTGGCAGTTTTCAGATAACTGTTATAATCTTTCTCCCATTGCTTCATCTTGGTAAATTCTCCTGCCATCACATTTTGCGCCAGTGCAGTATTACGTTGCGCTTGGGTTTCCGACTTGACGGTTCCGTTAATGAGATTGTTGCCAGTAGCGAGGATTGTGTATTCGCCAGGGTTCGAGGTTACAACCTGCCCATATGTTCGGCTGCTTGTTATCAACAGCAGTATCAATGCAACAACAGACACAATGAGCCATTTACCGTTGGCATCATCTTTACCAAAGGGAAACAAACGATTTTCCAATTTGCGGAATGTTTTATGTGTTCGTAAATTCATGTATGTTGTGACGCTTTTTGTTTAATTCAACTCGTTCTCGTATCGTGGGAATCAGGTCCACCTTATTGCTAATGCCTACAAGGTCAAGACGTGGGTGGGTTCTATCTCCGCTATAAATGCTGATTGTTTTAATACCCAATAACATCTGGAGGAAGGAACGCTGCTCACTGTAATCTATGACCCTGTACAATTCAATGAAATCCCTGCTACAAGAGAAGACTCCACACTCGTATTTCAACTGCTCCGATGTGATTACATATACCGTTCGAGTCACATACAGATACCGATAGAGCAAGTAAAGGATTAAGATGACGGCTACACCTATTATATAAGGTGGCAGCCACCTTGGAGTGAGACCGTCATAACCTGCCAACGCAACCAGGACAATAACACCAGCAATGGTCATTCCTTCTTCTGTGTAGAACTGCATCACTGAAGGATGTATTCTTATGGATGGATATGATATGCTCATATTATCTGCCTATATTGTGACGGTGCTTCTTCTCATCACTCTCGCTGATTTCAATCTCACCGTCGCTGTTAAGGTCAATTCCTGCACTTACAGTCCTATCGTCTTCAACGCCTTGACTTTTTTGCACAATCCGTTCTGTTTCTTGACGGATTAGCTGGTCATTCCAATCTTTGCTGCCGTCTTCGGGGACTTCACGGACAACCGTAAGGTTTGGCAGGGCATAACTTTCACGTTGTGTAGGATGGAAGAACTGTACGGAGTAGGTTTTTACCGCTTCATATGGTGACTCTCCATGACTGACCAAAGCATTGCTGTTTCTCGTGCCAAAGGCAGGATAGAGATTGAGCTCGTTATAATTGTCAAAGTCTATATTTGACACATAACCTTCAGGGAAATGCTTTTCAAGGAACTCCGTTACAAGTGTTTCCTCTTCCTCTGTCAATCCTTCATAGTCACCATTTTCAATAGCGCAGATAGCCCAATCAGGGATGTCGTATGTGCCAAGGTCTTTGAGATGCCCCTGCTCGCTTCCGATACATAGCTTCTCTTTCATCTTGTTGACATACTCTTTATGCAAGCGGTTGGCTTTATCCAATTGGTCTTTGACATCGTCTTCATAACACAGTCCACTGTATTTCATGGACATGTATTCCTCAGCTTCCGTTTCATACTTGCCATAGAGTCTGCCAACATCATCAGGTAACAAATCTTCATTACCTGACAGAAATTTGTCTTTATCCATAAGCGAGCCCATGTATTCCGCCATGTCTTCACCATATTTGGGGATGCTTTCCTTGACGTGTTTAAGCTCCGTATTGAAATTCAAAACGAACTGTTTTCCTGCCATGTCATTGTCGAAACATAAGTGGTGACAGGCATTCTGAGCTTCTTTGATTACTCCACGGAACTGCATGACGGTTGGGTTGCCGCCAGTTGAGAGGAAAACCGCATCGGCGAGTGACTTGTCCTTGTGTGTGCATAGTTGGTAATATGCCATTGCATCATAGGCACTTTCAAACCACAGGACATCTTTCGCATCTTTCAGTTCCGTACCATTAGGACTTGCTATCCATAGCCCTTCAGACGAATTGCTGCCAAGAGCCTTTCCTTTGTAGCCGCTTGTGCCGTCAAGACGTGGCTTGCCTCTTTCTTCAAAACCGACAATGGCAGTCTGCCCTGGTAAGTACAGTGGGAAGGATAAATTTTTGAAATACCGTCCTTTCTGTTCCGAAGCCTGTCTTGTGGCAAGCATGAACGATGAGCCAAAGGCTTTTTGAGTGGCAATATCTATCATGCGACTCTTGAAGAATGGATAGAACTTCTTGATGTTCTCCATATCGTGCTTTTTGAATTTTAGGACTGTGTAATCCTTAATGTCAAAAGGCTTAACGTTATGTCTGGGTTCTATGATGTTGCGCATATCGTATTCTCTTGGATTGTTCAGTAGACGGTTACAGACAAGATTTACAAGATGATGCGGATTGATACCGGCATGGTATTCCTGAAAGAAATCTGGATGCTCCGTGATAAAAGAAATGACATTGTACACTTTCTGCTGTGGCGGTTGGAAACAGCATTTTCCGTTTGCTGTCACAATGAACTTGTCTCCTCTGACCCGGCCTCCATTGCTGTCAAGACGCACATATGAGGGATAGCGCAAGCCATCACGTCGATAGAAGTGATAGCCTGCGTCCTTCAACACGTCTTGAATGTCAATCCGTGCCTTGAAATCGTCGTATGATAATTGGTCTGCCAAAATTATAGTTAGTTACTTTGACTGCATTTTATGGTTCCCACTCCAAAGGAACGAATTGGCATGCGGAACGTCCTGATGAGATTTGTAACATCGGAACATTATCCCAAGCTGCACATAGGAGTTCGATTCCGTTTTTCACCGGCTTCCAGACAATACCATTGGATTTGAAGATGCCCTTGTAGAAATCGATAAATTTCACTCCAAGGTCTTTCTCAATAAGCTGAATCTCTTCTGGAGATACGCTATACTGTTGTTTTCTCTTTTTCTTTTTACTCATTGCTTTATATTTTAAGTTGTTTATCTTCCATGTCCCATACCGTGGCTGTGCGCACCGGCGTTGAGCCCTGCCTCAAAAGCTCTTTCTGCAATATCCTGCGGTGAGTCAACTCCCGGCTTAACATATATGCGTCCACTACCATGAACTTCTTGGTGAATCTCTGGGGATGGATGGGGATGCTTGATATGCTCAACATTGTGTGCGATGTCTGCACCAAGGTAGGTTGCTTCACTCATTGCTGAAAGTCCGGCACCCAGAAATGCTCCCAAGTTGAACCCTTGACGCATTTCCGGCCTGGTTTTCATGTCAACCTCATTGAATATCTTTGACATCATGCGTTGGCGTTGATAGTCATCCACGGCCATGAACTTGTCGTATTGCTTCTTGCTGATTTCATGCGTTATAACTTCTCCATTGATGACCGCACTCATACGGTAGGTGAACTTCTCGTCGTCTTTTTGAGGTTGCTTGGTTTCCTGTTGAACTTTTGAAGGAACCTTTTCCACCCAAATATCACCGACTTCAACTTCACGGCCATGTTTACCTTCACGATACCACCCCTTACGCTCATTCATGGCTTCAAGGTCCTTGCCATTTGCGTAACCTTGTTCTGGATTTAGTGTCGGTGCAAAATGCTGCTCATTTTCCAACGGGTCACTGACAACTTGCACATCTTCCTGAAGTTGTTTGCGGAAAGACTCTTCCACTTCTGGCTTCAATGTGATAGAGATGCGCTCTTTACTGTTGAGCATATCCATCGTTACCTTGTCTTTGAAGTCTCCGCTGATGGCATTGTTCAAGATGCTCAGACGCTCGTTGAGTGAAGTGCTCTTCAACGAATTGTCTGTCAGTTTCTTGACTTCGTTGTCTGTCAGGTCATAAACGAAATCCTGCAGTGTGCCATTTGATTGTACAGTCAGTGTCTTTTTGTCGGCATCCACAATGATACCATGGGATGAAAGCACTTCTTGCCACTTTTCATTTGTGAAATAAACATTTGAGGTTATAAGCTCCTTGTATGGCTTGGCTGGCTCTTGGGGTCTTGGACTTGTTACCACCGCAGGAAAGAAGGCTTGCATATCTTTCAGTGGATCCACACTCTGACTTTTGCTATCACCTTTGTAGTAATAACCATAACTGCCACTTTTGAGTTCTCCAGGACGTAAACGTCCATCGGAATGTTCTACAACCATCGGTGAAACGGCAACGCCGCTCATTCTACGCAAATGGAAACCTTCCTGCATTCTTGGTGTCCAACCTAAAAAATCCCTCCCAAAGGCGTGTGGCGGAATATTGGGATAGCGCTCATAGAATCTTTCTCTATAACCATGAAGTCCCATGGCAACACGACCGTTGACATTTCTTGCTGCCACATAGGATGACGGCATATCGAAATCCTTTCCGACGATGTTGTTGAACGTCTTGTAGGCATTCTTGTTGGCATAGTTGGTTTCACCGTCAGCGAGAGCCTTGAACTGCTTCTCGTTGATGGGATATTCCAACAAAGGAGAGTCATGCCCCTGTACCAACAACTTGTATTGGTCTTGCTCTACGACAAGTTGGGCTTTCATGCCATTTCTGCGGAGAAGGTCTTGTAACTGGTACGAGAGTTCTCCACGATAAGGCATAGATTCTGAACGGATGCTCATAGTCGCTTCTGTTTAAGTGATTAGTTGCTGATACTCTCTTCAAAAAGCTCTTCACGAAAGTCCATGAAGGCTTTTGCAGATTCTACGGAGGTCGGTGAAAGTCCCTCGTCCTTACAGAACTGGTGATAGTCTTCTGTTACCTCATCTGATTGCTGCAATACGAAATCAACAGCAGTGATGTTCCCTGCTTCGTATTCTTCACGCAGGGTGTCATAATCGGGATAATTCATTGGCATTTTGTTTTAATTTAATGATTGGTTTATCTTGTGATTTGTCGGGCATCATCGTATGCTTCACTATTTGAGAAGGTATGTCCGACAGAAATGTTCTGAAGATTCTCCTTAGGTATACCAGATTGACGCGCTTGTCTTTCCAGAGCTTCCAAAATGTCTTGTGTGAAATTCTCCTCTGGAACATACTCCAACATTCCATGTCTGTTAACCCAACATCCATCATTGCCAAAATTATATTCAGGCATGGATTTATGAACGACTCGTTTCCATTGTGCTGCACCGCCAGGAATTAAGACCACACCCTTTTCTGAAAAGAGGTCTATACCTATGGTGATATTGGCTGTCACTTTGTCCTCATCGGACATTTCAGTAGTGACCAGCTCGCCTTTCCAAAATCCTTGAAGCTCACTCTCCGACAGATCAAACTCATTGGTGACTGTCTGTAGGTTTCGGCCAATAATCTGTGTAGGGGCATAGACTACGCTGTTTGTCTCTTTATCCAATTGGACAAATGCCTTTACCTTTCTCTTGTTTTCCGTTCCGTCATCCAACAAGACGGCTTCCTCCACTTCTGAAACGATGGTCTTTCCTTCCAGAAGCAACTGTCGGTCTTGTTTCAAGAAATTTGAAAGGTCTGCTTCCTTCAGTTTTGGCGAAAACAACACATCTATACCATCTTCTACTTCTATGAGGCAGAATTTGGCGTAGCAGTGAGTGCAACCAAACGGTTGCTTGATTGATATGGGTAATAATGGGGACATTCCACCCATCTCAATATTCTCGTGCACATAATCAGGGAGGTCATAAATCATGTTCTCAGTGAGTCCGAACTCACCGAGAATGTCAAATGGATATTCGTCCCTATGAAATCTTTTATTCGTCATAAACGTATTTTTGTGAATGTAATCTTTAGCAAAGTTACTTTCGTTTATGTTCACTTATATAGAATTATGCTCAATCCATTGAGATTTGTATGGTTTTTCATTCATTGGTTCTATTCATCACACCGAATAGAACCAATAAAGCTGTTTTGCTCAATATATTGCGCATTATAAGATTGCCTTATTATATGTAATGCTCATGTGATTTATCTTTGCAACATGAAAAGAATACTCATATCAGCAATCATAGTTCTATTGGCATTCAACACTGCTTGTATCGCACAAATTTCATCAGGACGATTTTATTCATTGGGTAATACGAATTTAAAGAGAACAAGCGTGAAGAATGTACACCTTGACGATCCGAATGACAGCATTTCGTCACCATCGAGTCCTGTACTTCCAGAGCAGAATGCCAGTACAGAACAGTCATCTTGCTCTATTGAAGAGTTGAAATCTTTGATAGAAAAATATGAACGAGAAATATCTTTAAGAAAAAGCACAAGTCGTGTTCCATCAGTCGGTAACAGCAAAAGAATACACAGCTATCGTCAATGGAACCCAAGAGTACTTAATCTGAAGAATTTGACTGACGTAATAACTGAAGTCGGTCTCTCAAACAAATTATTTGTTCTTGCGCAAGCAATGCTGGAAACTGGAAATTTCAGCAGCAGGGTCTGTAAGGAATACAACAACCTATTCGGCTTGTATGACAGTAAGAACAGGGATTACTATCGCTTTGAAAGATGGGAAGATAGTGTGGTGGGTTATGGGAAGATGATACAGTATAGGTATAAGGGAGGAAACTACTTGAATTTTCTCAAACGAATCGGATATGCGGAAGACCCTCGATATATCACCAAAGTAGCAAAGATGGCAAAGTCAATATACAATAGATTATTTTGCGACTAATGCTCAAAATATTATTATAATCGAAAACGCCATTTTAATAAATCACCCATAAATACATTGCTCAATATTTTGATACGTGAGAAAATTTTTATACCTTTGTATATGAGGAATCGCCTCGTTGCTCTTGTTGTCTGCTTAGGCGTGTTTTCACTTTCCCAAAGTATGGCACAGACCAATAGACATTTTCCGTTCAACACAGTCGGGGATGCTTATGGTAAAAACAGAAACAAGGATGTTAAGGATAGAGCTGTTGATGCTTTAGATGAAGTTGCGAATGTTGAAGACATCACCAATCCACCAATGGATAGCATCAGAAAGTTTGTGCCGTCTGTTTCATTGCCATTGAAGCATATACAAGTCAATTCACCATTTGGAGTGCGGAAAGACCCAATGAACAAGCGGACAAAACGCATACACAATGGGCTTGACTTGAAAGCGAAGTTTGAGGAGGTGTATTCCATGCTGCCAGGTGTGGTTACGGCTGCTTCATACTCCACAAATGGTGGGTATTATGTGACCATCAATCATGGCATATGTGTATGCTCCTACCTACATCTGTCAAAGATATTGGTAAGGACAGGACAGCGTGTCACGGCAGGATATATTATCGCCATCAGCGGAAATTCTGGTAAAAGGACGACAGGCCCACATCTTCACATTTCATGCAGATGGAAAAATGAGAGGGGCAAATTCTTTAATCCAATGTTGATACTGAGGTTTGTTACAGAACAATTATTAAATAAGGAGTGAACATATGGGACCGATATTGATAATCATTGCAGTGTTGCTTGTCATTGCAAAACACGACAAAACGAAGAAACGCCACAAACGAACGTTGTGGGGCAAATCCGATTGGGAGAAAACTTGTGATGATGGTGGCAAGTTTTTTGGTTGGTAATTATGCATCAAAATATACTTTTGGTTTATTTCAAGGCAAAATTTCTAACCAGTATGTTATAATCTAATCAAGTATACATACAAAATCCCAAGCCTGTAGTTGACTTGGGATTATTTTGAATGTCAATATTGTGGTATAATGGACTCTTCCAATAAAAAAGGAATGACACCAACATACATTATGCCATCATCATCCGTCCATAATTTGGAGTTACCATCAAGAATTACCATTTTCTTAAAGAAATCCCCTGAGTTCTTTAGAGAAAATGTTTCTTGGTTCTTTTTCTCAACAGTATCTACATTCAATGCAGATTGGATGTAAATCTTTTCACGTCCTGTATTAACGATAAAATCGATCTCATATTGTGACTGTTTCTTCTTGCCATCAATAACACGTGTCAGTTCTACAACTCCAACATCGACGCGATATCCTCTACGTATTAGTTCTATATAAATAAGGTTCTCCATTAAATGAGATTTTTCTTGTTGGCGGAAATTCAGTTTCGCATTTCTTAATCCCATATCAATGGAATAATACTTCTGAGTGTTGTCGAAGTATTTCTTTCCTTTGATGTCATACCGTTTGGCACCCAAGAACAAATAAGCATCTTCAAGATAGTTGATGTAATTCTTGATAGTATGGTCAGATGTTTTGCGCTTCATCAAAGAACCGGCTGTATTGGCCAAGTTATGGGTATTGGTTAGTGAGCCTACTGCAGAATAAAGCGAGTCAATAAGTGCGTCCAACACTTCATCATCCTTTAAATTATACCTTTCAACAATATCTTTAATGTACACATTCTTGTGAAGGTCGTAAAGGTATTTCTGTTTTTCAGACTCACTTTGCTCCAAGACTGCTGACGGCATTCCCCCATAGGTTAAATACTCTTCAAGTGCATCAGCTTTTTCAAGGCCAGACACTTCATAATATTCTTTGAAGGAAAGTGGATATACTTTTATTTCTGATCCTCTATCACGGAAATTCGTCACAATATCAGAAGACAGCATTTTAGAATTTGAACCAGTAACATATATGTCCAAATTTTTCCGTGCCATAAGGTCATTGAGAATGTCATAGAACGTTGTGTAAAGCATATCCTTGTCGTCCTCAGACACAAGGCTTTCGTCTATATCAGTGTTTTTTACTTTTATAGACAATTGTATCTCATCGATAAAAACATAATATCGTTTTTCTTCGTCACATGCTTTATCCATGATGTATTCATAAAGCACATTCGGATTTCTGTACTTTATATTCACTTTTCTATCTAATGCGATTTCTATGAAGCAATCTTCAGAAACACCCTCTTTCTTCAGATAATCTTTATATAATGTCGATAACAGAAAAGATTTGCCACAGCGTCTAATGCCAGTGATTATCTTTACCTTTCCATTCCAACGCTTACTTATCAAAGCTTCGATGTATTTATTTCTTTGGATAACCATATATTACTCATATTACTGCAATATCAGTCGTACTATTCGCCCTTTTTTGCAGTGCAAAGTTATGGAATTTAATTTAAGTAAGCAAGTTTAAGGCAACTTTATTGCTATTTATGGGTTAACAAAACAGACAAAATGTGTTTCTCAAAAGATATGGTACTGCAAAAACAGCCGCATGTGCGACTCTTTTTGCAGTACACATTGTTTGGACAATTACTTCTTATTGAATTCTTGAATCTCGGAAATCATGTCCTTAACTTCCTTGTTTATCTTCAAAAAATTGGCATACAAGATACGTTCTTTGGCTTCTACAGAAGGGAATTTATAGAATTTTGGAAGTGGATATTTGGCGTAGTCTTTTTCCTCATTGCTAATTTCCTCCATATTGAAGTCGGTCTTGCAGAAGAATTTACTGGTTTGGAACTCTTCTGCTTCTTGAATGTCCATACTATCACCACGTCCTGTTTTGGTCTTGACAAAATCTCTTGCAGTCTGACCGCATATCCAGCCAGTTGGCATATCAGCAATCTTGGAACCAGGAACAAGTGAATCCATGTTCTCATTGATATTTATGGAGGTACGGTCTCTGTCGATAGTCACACCTTTCTTTAACTGAACAACCTTGCCGAAGATGTCATTAGATAGCCATTCAAGTGTTTCCTTGGCTCGTGCAGAACCACTGATGACGTTGCCGACGGTCGTAATAATCTTCTGCATACCAGTCTTGCCATAATCAGCTTCGAGCTGTGGCAATTCCTGAAAGCCCAAAGTGACACTTACCTTATTACTTCGTGCCGTACCTATCAAGCGGTCTATCTTGTGGAAATAAAGTGTCGGCAACTCGTCGACGATGATACTGACCGGCACATTCTTGCCTTGTCCTGTATTTACTCTCGTTACAAGTCGGTTCAAAATAAGTGCATTTAAGGCTCCAATGATGCTTTCCATCTCAGGGTCATTAGCTATGAGCAAGTAGCTCGGATGGTTAGGGTCACTGACCTTCAGGTCGAAGTCATCACCTTCCTTGCTAAAAATCCAATACGACTCCTTTGTTGCCAGTCGGGATGTGAAGACTCGAAGGGTACCTATCATACCTTCAAGCTGTTCCATAGCCTTATTGTCAAAAGCCGTTCTGAAAGGACCAAGAAGAGGTGCAACCTCCGTGTCGGTCATCAAAACCTCAAAGATAGTCTCATAGCTCTCATTCAGAAATGACAGGATATGAGGCATATCACTATACTTTCCCAACCAATAAGCAGGTTCCTTGACGTTGCCCATTGCATCACGGACGACACCTGTTGGCTTTATCATGCCAGTTTCAGGGTCAATGGTCTTGTCGTAGTTCATCTCCTGTCCATTCTCATCGTAAGGTCGCTTCTCATAATTACAGAAGAAATAGATGCAAGCAGCTAAGAAGTTGACAGCTGATGTTTGGAAGAACTGGTCACTTCCACCTCCACCTTCTTTCTTACCTTTCTGCAATGACTCCAACAATGTTTCAGCTGTTTCACTGGCTGCTGCAAGATTGCTGATGTATTTCAGCTGTATAGGATTCACCCTACGACTGTATTCCACATTGACGAAGTTGATGATATTGAAAGCACAGCCTTTTGGCGTAAGTCCTGCTTTTTTGTTTATCCTATAATGGTAATATAACTTTTGAGCAAGGGTTGGAAACTTGTAGTCGTAGGCGACAATAGCGAAGCCTTTGGCACTGTGCTGACGGATGAACGGCTCGATGATGGAGAATGTCTTACCTGAGCCTGGAGTACCAACTACCCATGTTCCTCGGAAAGGATTCACGATATTGACCCATCCTTTCCGGAACTTCCCCTTGTAATAGTAACGCATGGGGATATTAACGCTGTACTTATTGCTGACTTTATCTTTCATCTGCCCAAAGCTCTCATTTTCAAAATTGAAACGGTCTTTCAAGAGTCCGTCCTTCAAATATTTTGATATGTTATCGAGAGCGATTTGACAAAGGATAGTACCAACAATTGACATGAAGAAGTACAACCATGTACTACTATATAGGGTGAAGAAATTGGGTGTCCAATGTTGGTAAAAGACCCATACTGAAAGGAACATCAGGACAATGCCAATAGAAATAGGATAGATGACCATCTTATTGGCATTGAACTCCAAATGTTTCTTATTTCTGGTTCCTATGCAGGTTATGCAGATGATCAGCAGCGTCATCACCTTACTGTGAAGCAGATGACCGTTCTGATACACATCCAACAATTTAAGACGGTTGTGGATTTCTACGAGAATGCCGCCCCAATGATCCAACTCATCGGGGTTTATGGCATACTCGAAGAACTCGACTATCAGCGAAACGTATATGAAAGTACGAAATACCTTATAAAGGGTTTGAAGGTCTTTGCTTTCTTCCATGCGGATTACTCTTCCTTGTTTAACTTGATACTTATAATCGGTCGTGTCGCATAACTGCTATGCTTGTCAGCCATCTCGAAACGCCCAGAGGACAGGCTGTATCGCCACGCTCTATCGGTCTCGGCACCATCACACTCCGTACTGGTCCAATACCAACACTCATTTTTGTCAAATGGTAGAGGCATACCGCCACACTTCTCGATGGTTGAGTTTATCACATCTTTTGAAACGTAAAGCTTGTACATCTCTGCCACAGACGGGATGAAGAACTTTGGACTTACGCTTTTTGCTATCGGTGACTGCACCTGAAAATACCTGAGCTTTACGGTGTTGCTTTCACCGTCAAACTGCATGATGTCGGCAGACGTACCTTGCGCAAAGTAAGTTGTGTCTGGGTCTATGAACTCTTTATCTGGATAGTCATTCAATGAAACAGCATACGCTTTTCCTGAGAAAACACCTTCCTTATCCACAAAAAAGAGCACAGCCTCTGGTGTATTTCCTTTGGAAACACAGTTTTCATATGACATGATTTCTCCATTGGAGCAATAGACCATACCAGGCATCCACGAGTGCCAGGAGGCATCCTCGTAGACGTGGTTATCACACGAACTTACAAAAGGGAGTGACATAAGCAGTCCCATGATATACTTGTTTATCTTCATTGTTTTCCTTTTTATCTTGAACATGTAGGTAACTTGAAACCTAACACAACACCTGTGCGGAACAAGTCCTTGCCGTTGATGCAAACATCCGACTTCACCTGCCAATATAATTGCCAGCCATGTCTGAGAACATAGTTCTGCTCATAGCCTACATTAGCCCAGCCAACAACCTTTTTGGTGTCACTACCGATACCGCCACCTAATCGTAGGCTTCCATAAGCATTCTTTGCACGATACACGCATGGTTTGTAGGCAATACCTAATCCCCATGTGCGATAGTTGCGCCAGAATGAGTCTTTCGTAATATGCCCGACTGTATTATCTTTGGCATATTTGACATAGCCATTCAGATAGTATTCCCAAGCATTGTGATTCTTTGTCTCGTGCTCTACAGAAATCGTAGCGTCAAAACCACGTTCATAGAGTGCGCCAACTCCAAATGAGATGCGGTTACTATTGCTTTGCGCAAAACCATCAGATATTGAAAAGACAAGGCAAATGGTTAATGCCACCACCTTGATATTATGAATGATGCCCATACCGTTAACCTTTAATATTCATATAACAATGCTTTGTTGAAAGAGTCTGCATTAAGCACATCCTCATATTCCACACTAAGGCTGATGGTTCTGCCACTTATCTGTTGTTCACTCAACTCTATAGTGAGTATCTTGTCATTTGGGAAAGTCATTTTCTTTACCACAAGTACGTTTCTATAACCATAGAGGAACGACTGGGTATTGTCCAACATAAAGTCAGGCGTGAGTTCTATGGTCTGCACAGTAGTTGCCTTTGCTGTCTTCTTATCGTTAAGCTTAACCCTTAGTTGGTCGATGTCAAAGCGGATATTGGTTCTGTTCTCAACAGAAAAATCCAAAAAGAAATACTCACCAACGCTGTAGATGTTATTCAGACGCATTGTCATACGGTGCTGTTTGGTGGAAACATTGCGATAACGAGCCGGAGAAGACCATATCTTTCTTGCATATCTTGCCATATCCTCGGTTGACATGCTAACGGCTGGGTTGTTGTATGCCACACGCTCGTCAATCTCTATAGCCTTGTCTGTAACGGCTTCTTCCTTATGCGATGTGTATATCAACGCATACTGACTGCGGTATCGCTCTGTCACAATGGTAACTACAGCCAAGATGTCTCCGTCTCGGTTTACCTCCACGCCTTCCTTGGGCTTCAGGCGAATGGTATTGTTGATCGGTTGGTCACCAACAACCTTGTCGGTACTGATGTCCACAAAACGTACCGGCTCACTGGCAGTGATGACGGTGGTGATATTCTCATTGACAGTAAGAAGCTGCATGCCATCCATCGTTTTCTGGGCATTTGATTGTACTGCCGTCAATAAAGCCACTATCATAACGGCGCAAAAATGTTTGAATGTTCTCATTATGTTTTATTGTTTTCGTTCAAATGATTATATTTATTTCCTTTTCTCTCTACTGTTTACCAGATACACTTGTGTACCATATTTTACCTTAACCTTATTCTTTCGAATGTTCTTGGATAAGGCATTGGCTGCTTTTTGATAAGCGTTTTGTAGGGCTTGCATTCCCCATTTACCAGTAGAACTTGTCGATGATCCGTCATTGATGTTCATATTCTGGCTAACAGTACCGCTGACAATATCCTTTGCTGTTTCCGAGAAACTGCTCTTGGGGACATATAATCCTTCAAGTCCATCTGTGTCATAAATACTAAGATTGACTTTTACAAATTCATCGTTCACCAGAACACTTTTGACAGTCCCCTTAACACGCTGTTGGCCAAACCCATTCAATGTGCAATACAGATAATTCCCTTTGGCGATAGTTCTGTCACCAATATCTATGTCATCGAGGAGTCTCAGTCTGACACGGCTTCCATCAACCGCCTTGATATCCTCGTCGACTATGGCTCTGATAAGCTTATGCTCTGGTTCGTTGGAAACGATGGTATTGAAATAGTCAGAGGTCTCTTTCTGTTTCTTGACAACATCTTCAGCTTTGGCATCTTCTGAAATCTCACTGACAGAATGCTCGTTTACGACCTTTTTGTCTTCATTGTCGTTCTTCTTGACTTTTTGAGCGGACTGACTGTGGTATTCCTCAGAACTTCCTTCTGTGGCTCCGACATGAGACTTGCCCTCATTCTGAGCTTCTTCCAATGCCTTGCGGAGATTTTCAAGGGTTTGTTCCTCATCTTCAGTATTGCCACTAATCCGTGATCCAGTGACGTTCTCGTCTTTTGTCTGTTGCTCCTTAATCTGTGCTTGTAATCTACGCAGTCTTTCCATGGATTGCTGCGCTTCATCACTTTGCTGATCCATAGCGGCAACCTCGGCATCACTATATTGTGAATTGTATTCCTCTTTTTGGTCTTCATTGCCCCTCTCTATGTTCTCTACAGCTGACTCGTCTTTTATCTTGCCGAAATTGTTGACCATATTACTATACTTGTCACCGATACCGTCACCTTTGAGGTTCGCATCTGGCAACTTGTCATTATAGTATTCCGTTGTCTGCATCTTATTGTTCACCTCCGCCTTTTCTGTGTCGAAAAAACGAAAGAAGAAATACCCAAAGAACAGGAGAGGAAAATAGATGATGGCAGGGAGCATGTATTTCGGCTGCCGAAAGTTTATCTTGTCTTTAATGCCCATATTCTTCTCTTTGAACGTTGTTGTTTGTTTTTATTTCTTTTCTCTCTCCGTCATTGGCATGATGGCGATTGAAGCGTAACTCTTTCTCCTGACGTACCACTGCACTTGACGGCTTGCTTCGGTAACTGACAGCTGTTGACATTCTGTAAAGGTTCAAGCCAACACTGAAAAGGACAAATCCGAAAATCAGGCACAGGAAAAGCTTGGGGTAGGCGGATGCAAAATGCTGAACTTTAGCAGCCGCCTTATCCAAACGCATAGTCCTTGCAAAGGACTTCCCTGCTTCAACGCCTTCTTCATGGCGTTTCTTGTAGTTGGGGTCATCCTTGTCCGGGACTTTCTCCCCTAATATTACTTTCTTGATATTCATACGCTGTATGTTTAATAGTTGGATTTTGTTTTCTGGTCAATGTCCTTGTTCAGAATAGTACGCCAGTTGACTATGAGCAAGCCATGAGGATTGTTCTCCGTTCTTGGTACCCTCTTGACAAAACCTTCAGTAACGAGTTCACGCATCAGAACAGATGTACGTCGCTCTATACGCTGCCTTCCATAATATATGAATGACATATTCTCCTTATTGAACTTGATACTGTCACAGAAAATGCTGAATACGGCACTGGTTCCCATGATGTTTCCATAGAAGCCTTTCTCCTTCAACGCATTATACTGTGCAAGTCCACTCTCATCAATGAGATACATAGCCTTCTCCATCGTATATTTGATGTACTTGTCATCTGGAGCCAATGTGAAGAAATAATGGTGGAACATCTCTACATGGCTTTTGGCTTCCACATCCAGGGTCTCTTCCATTGTGCTGCGGTTTACAAGTATCGGCACATTGCCATCAAGTACATAGATTTTCTTCTGTGCATCATCAACCATTGTCCGTGCAGTCCAGATGCTGCCAAGAGAAATGACCACGCATCCAACGAGAAACAAGGAACAGAGGATAAGCACAAGCTTGATTTTGTTCTCTAAATTCTTTATTACCATATTGTTTACTTTTTCAAGATTGTTAAATGCCGACTACACGACTGGCTGATTGTCTCATTGACGTAGCTATACCTTCACCAAAACTTCTTGTTGAGAAAGCTGTGTCACCCTCTGGTATCATCCATGCAGCAAGGTCAGGTACAAGATTGAGACATTTCAATGCCACAACACTTGCAGCCATCAGATAACCAGCGGAGAAGAATGCGTTTTGCAGATAATTGACAACGGTCTCATCCGTAGCGGTAACAGCTGCAAGGTCATTGTACTGGATATTGATGACAATATCAAACAACAGCAATACATAGAAGCCTACGAAGTACAGCATTGCTCCATAGAAATGGACGGTAAGATAGCGTATTGTCCATTTTGCCCATGCTCCTTCCCATTTTGGCAATAGCGAAAAAGCCCATTGTATTGGTCCGAAAATGGTGAGCATACCCAACAGAATCTGTTGGCAATAGATGGTTCCCCACCAACCAATGCGGAAAGTTATCAACGCTATGAGCATGATTATCTTGTCTATCATCATCACAAGCCCGGCTGACGTGCTTGTCATTTCTGCCTTTACGATGTTCTTTTCATCCTGGGCTGCAGCATCGGCATCTGTCACGTCTTGGACACTGCTTTGGGTGAGTAATGTGCTGACCGCATTGCTTGCAGCCTTGATTGTGGACATTGGATCAGAGGCTTCATCGCCCAACTGATACATCAACTGTTGGACATCAGCCATCCTGTCTTCCACTTGCGCTGCTTCCGCTTCATAGAGGTCGTGGGTGTAGCTACCTATAGCATTGGGTATGTAGCTAAGGAAGTCCAAGGCACACCATGAACTTCTTCCACCACCTATACCTGTATCTGCAGGTGGGTACCACCAACAAAGGATGATACTAATCGCCAATGGCTTGAACAGTTTCATTACATCCAACGGCTCACGCTTGACCATCATCTTGTAAGCCATATTTGCACACATGATGATGGCGAACAATCCGGCAAGAGCCATTGACATCTGGAGAATCCACCAGAACGGCCCTTGTCCACCGGTGAAAGTGGCATCCGTCAGAAACTCGTTTGTGCGGAATATTACATCATCAATCTCCTCTTCAAGCAGATTGATGCCAAAGTCTACCGCTGTACTGTCATTTGTCATACGCTGTTATCTATTTGTTTTATGTTTTACGGTTCCTGCATCGTTTGCGCTGTTACGCCACCTGTTGTATGATGCGGTTGCATTCTCACTAACCCTATGATGGAATTGTGTCATGGCTGCCACAATGTTGTCAGCTTGGCGTTTGGTAGCCAAATAACGTATTCTCAAAAGAAGATTGTCATTGGTCGTTGTTATCTCATCATATATGGCGAGATACTGCTTTTGCCGTTCGCTGTTTGGCATATATGCTTTCTTTGTGGTCTTAATGGCAAAGTCATACATTTTTCCAAGGTCTTCCCAGGCCGTTATCTCCTCGCCACATGTCTTTCCATTCAAACTACCGATATTTGATTTGAAAGCTCGCAACTTCGCTTGTATTCTCTCACCTTCAGTCAACCAGGCAATGTCTATTTGCCTGTCTGCGATGTTTGTAGCTTCCACCTTTGCCCGTCCTTCCAAATCTGCCTTGATACTGTCGGCATATTCCACCTGAGGCATAGAGGCTATATTTGCGGCCATACGCAAAGTGTTTTTGACGGATGTGGCAGACTTAGCTCCTTTTTTATAGCCACTGTGCGTAATGGAGTAGTATAAGTCCGGGGTGAGAACACCTGCTCCTAACTCCATAACTTGTATCTGCCCCATCTTCGAAGCATCATGGTTGTAGGTCATGGACTGACCAAATGTATTTACTGTAACCGCCATCATTATGATAGCCATTGCTATTTTATATGGTTTCATGTCGTTGTGAATTCTGTGTTAATAATCAAGCATTCCGGCTTCCATCCACCGCCCTAAGGCATCGTTGGCCACCTCTCTTATGGTCTTTGATCGATACAGCTCTGATTTCCAATAACTCGTTCTTGCCTTTATGAACTTCCAAGTCTGGAAATAAGCCGTGTTAACTATAGATTTTATACGGTCTAACGATTTGTTGATATTCTCTATCATCAGCATCATTGACGCTGTAGTACAATGGACTTTGCCACTGGCATAGGCAGCGAGTACTGTTACGGAGGTGTATAGGTTCTGACACTCTGCAGCTAAATTCCTCACGGCTCTGACGTTGACGGCAAGCAAGAGGGTGTCGGCAGTTTCAAAACGCTTTCGTTTTACAATTTTTTCATTGAAGTCCGACAACAGTGACTTGTACTTCCCGATTTTGTCTGATACAGTATCATAGGTTCGGTAAACGTTAAAGCCTGTACTGACAGTGTTGTACACAAGGTCTATCACGTCAAACGCTTTGGTGTATTTGTCAAGTTCCAAATTGACATCTCGGTATTCACGATGTGTTACCTTGCTTGCCTGATGCAGGAGCTTGTTGCTTTCTTCAAGCGTGGATCGTGCCAACAATAGACTGCGTTGCTTCTTGTGGTCGTTGATGTATGCTTCTATTGTGGGAATGTCGCGTGGAACAAGCTGTGCCTTTACTCCAATGGGTGACAGTTGGAATATGCACGTCAATACAAGCATGAGCCATTTCAGCACATGGTTGTCATTATTTTTTATATTACCTGTATTATTCATTTTACACATATTTATATGTTACTGATATTACTCATATTCATTGTCTTCGTCTTCCCATTCATAGTATGCACTTCCGCTGTTATGCAGCCATCGTCTACGACAACGTTCCGCAATAGTGAGCTTCCTGTCTTTGTCTGCATTTAGCTTGGGAACAAGGTCATGTACCCAATCTAAGAGGCTATGCTTGTAATGGAGGAACTTTTCCACCATTACAAGGTCGGTATATATCTTTGCAAGGCGTGCCTCTATGCTTCGGGCAATTTCCAGTCTGTCACTTGCCCATAGCAAATGCCTGACTCCATCCGTGTCATCAGTTTCTATTCCTGGAGTCTTGGAATATTCTACGGTGACATCGCAGTTGGGATGATCTTTGGCAAGTTCGCTTATCCGTTGGTTGACGAGTCTTGCATTTTCTTCATCTGTGTTATTGGAATCCAGTTCCATAGTCTCAACAACGGAGGTGTCACTCCAGCTGCTCGTCAATTGCCAGTCTATTTGCACGATTGCACGGTGTATCTTGATGCCCAGGAAATACTTCGGTTTTCTCGCAATGGAAAGAGATGCTTTGAAGGTGACCTCACCCTTGACACTGCCCACAGTGCCATGACGGATGAACGTGTAGCCAGTCCAAGAACCATTGTCCGTCCATGTGATGCCGTAAGCATCTTTCATGGCCTTCATCAGTTGCGGTATTCTGTTGTAATCATCCGTTTGAGCCTTCTCTCCATCTTCTGCTTCCTTTATGGCTTGTTTGGTCTGGACGATGATGTCATTGGTGTTGTCAAGCTGCGACTGTAGTTCATTTATCTTTTTCTTGTTATTTTCGTATTTGGTTCGATAGGTGTTGTATTCCTCAGTTGTGGTAGCATTGGACATCTTGCGTAACAACTCGCTGTTTTCTTTGTTGAGCGCATCCAACTCCTTTTGTAAGTAGTCAACTTCTTGTTGGAGTTGTGTGAGCTTGGCTTCAAGCTCACCAGTCTGTACCGCTCCACCATCACCGTTTAATGTAGAACGCATGGAGCAGCTCTTTGTATGCTCACTTACACTTCTGCCGCATTTGTCACATTTGTAGGTTGTGCTGCCTTTTCCTAATGTTCCTCCATCATGGCAGGTTATACTGAATGTAGCTTTAGAAGCACCTGCTATCTTGCGTGCATCTGTGGCAGTATAGTAGTGTCGGGTGTCATAACCTATATAATAGGTGTAGTTGGACTCGTTGGGATGAGTGTTTATATAGTCCTGCAAGTCTTCGGCGTTGTTGATTTCCTGATGGTCACCATTGGCATTATATTGTGTCAGCCTTGCATTCATCTGGGCCATAAATGTATTCCAGTCCATACTGTAGCTGTCATAGACCGCTTCGTATACTTCTTCTTTTACGTCCCACGATTTTGTTACATTGATTGAATAAGCGTATGCCTTTGCATATTGCCCACTTTTCTTTTTGCTCAATATGTAGGCGGAAATGTAGTTGTTTATTCTATACGTGTTCCGAGAGTCTTGCGTGTTTAATTCCGCAACCCGTTTTCTGCTCCATCCTGCATGAGTCTCTGAATTTGAGAGTATTGCCTCATATTGGGAGGAACTTGGAGAAAAGTCGGGATTCTTTGTACTTATCCTATACCAATGGTCTCCATACAATATGGCATCGTCATCCTTTGGCGGAACGTAATCACAAAGTGTTTCCGAGCCGTAGTCTCGTCTGTAGATATACACTCTTTGTGTATAGTATTGACCTTGCGAGGCCTTGGAATAGTCATCAATCCATCGTGTGAGATTATAGTCACCAATACAGAAAAGGTCTTTAATCTTATCTTCACCCACAAGTCTGTTCAACACGTGCTGCGTGGAACTATTCTTGAAATCAGCATACAAACCGCTTGCATTATCCACAAATGTCAATATGCTGCCAAGTTTCTGCTGAAAGGTTCCACCGAAACTGGTTCCTTTCAGCAATTCGTTCATTCCATTGTTAAAACCGGCATTGGCCATACCAACACCTTTTCCGATAAGATTGTCCAAGTCTTTTTCCAAATTTTCTTTGGTAAAACTGTTTTCTATGTCATCTCCAAGGTGTTCAAAAAGATTCTTCCAATCGATTCCACCTAATTGGGTGATATTGAACACAGCTTTCAGTTCTTCGGCTATTTGTAAAAAGGCTATATCTTTAAAGCTGAGGGTGCTGTTTGTCACAACACTCTCAAATTGCTGGCAAAGGGACTTTACGTCTTCTGTTGTTTTCAAAAGATAGCTGCCCCAGTAGATTGCCGTAGAAGGATCCTCGACCATCAGCTGTGCGCAGGTGATGGTCTTTGGAATAATCCTCTTGCTTACTATGTTATAGATACGGTTATAATAGTAGTTCTCTTTCTTGTCGTCCCAAAGATTGAGATTAGTAAGAGCCTTTCTGTCAAGGTACTTGGAAGAAAAGATACCTGCACTGGCAATTTCAGCCGCTTTATAACTATCATAAATCTTTTGAAGGTTCTCATTGTGAAGAGCCTCCATTGCGGCCTCTGTCGTAAAGGCTTCCGACATGGCTTCCATTGTATTGTAATCCACATTGACACTGGCATACTGTGCCTGGACTGTGTTCACAGTCAAGGAGAATATGATGGTTAATATGATGGCAAAATGTCTCATTATCTTTGGTTTTATTGTCTATTTATTCTGTTTCAAGTTAAGTACTTGCCCTGCATTGTTCACTTTTTGCGCAAAGGCAAGGGATTTGCTTATGCCCGAAAGAGACCAGTCACGGCAATAGGCTTCAATGGCTTCCTGATGGCTGCATTGAAGTTGTTCCTTGTAGAGTTTCAATGCCTCTTTCTCGGCTCGCTCTGTAGTATAGGTCATGTAACATTCCCTTGGTTCCTCGACGCCATACACGTCACTGGCCAGACCTCGACGGATGAAGACTTCTCGAAAAAAACTTCGTCCCTCCGTATTCTCCAGACGGTTGATTGTGAATATCTTCCTGCACTCCACATCAGTCAATCCAAGTACAGCCTTGATGTCATCAAAACGCTCCTTGAACTTTCCCTGATCGAGAAGAATGGTAACATCTGAATTGTTGATAATGGCTTCCTTGACAATCGGACTACCAATAATATCCTGCAACTCCTGCGTAACGACACCCACCATAGCCCAAAATTTTCGGGCTGTTTTATACAGATACTTGATGTATTCTGCCATCATTGGGGATGCCACGGCTTTCCATGCTTCTTCAATGACAAGCACCTTGCGGTTCTTTTTGATGCGCATCTTTTGGATAAAAACATCCATAATGATAAGCGTTACAAGAGGGAAAAGAGTCTTGTTGTCCTTGATGGTGTCAATCTCGAACACGATGAAGGTCTCGTCGAACAGGCTACTGTCTATGTTCTCATTCAAAGTTCGCTCATATGTGCCGCCACGGTAGAACTCTGACAAAGAGTAGTTGTATGAAGACAAGTCTATGCCTGTAATCTTATTCTCGCTGCAGATATAAGGAATGCGCTCAGTACTGTATTCAAAGAAGCTATTGAACGACAATTCATCAACAACCAAAGCCTTGCGTCTGTCTTCCATTTCCTTAATCTTCTTCCAGATACGTTCCTCCACCTCTTTGTTGGTGTCGGTAGGCTTGCCCTCTGTGGCAGTCTCAATGAGGAACTTCTTGTGCAGGGCATCTATCTGGGACTTGTTGTAGCCTTTAAAGCCTACGAAATAGGCTTCGTAGTACTCCTTGATAACCTGCTCAATAAGCAGCTCCTCTATCTTTGTCGGTATGGCGGAGTTGCCTTTCCAAATGAGCATGATAAGGTTCTTCAGAAAGTCCATTTTCTCCACGTTCAACTCCTCTCGTTGTATGCGGAAAGGATTCATTGTGATAGGATGTTCTTCCGTATAGCTGATGTATTTGCCACCGACGTACTCACACAGTCCCTCATAGGAGTTACCGGTATCAACCATAACTACATCGGTATTCTGCTCCCATAACTGGCGTACTACACTGTTCATGTGGAACGATTTGCCACTTCCACTTGGACCCAAACAAAAGAAATTGCTGTTGTCCGTCAGTTTCCTCTTGCCTTCCTTACCTGAAATATCAATGGCTACAGGCACACCTTGTCGGTCTGTGTAGTATACCTTCAGCGGAGTGTCCTCGCTCTTGGGGAGTTTTTCCTTATACATCAAGCATCCGGCAGCATCGCTTAGGGTAAGGAATCGGTCATAGTCCTTGTTCAGCGAATAGCAGTTGCCAGGGAAGGTGCTGACGAACAGCTCCAATTGGTTGTAAGCTCTTTGACTTATCTGAATGCCGATACGCCCGAAGGTATTCTCCAGATGGTTGGTGCATTTTTGAAGATCCGCTTTCACATCGACAGTGACCACAAGGTTGAAGTGACAATATACAAGCTGCTTGTTTTCTCTTGCTATCAGCTCTTCTACCTTCTTGATGTCCTCTACGGCAATCTGATTGCTTGGGTTTGGAAGTGAGGCATGGCGATTCTTCTTCTTTGCCAACCTACTCATCTCCTGCTTCTGACTTGGCAGGAAGATGACTTGGTTGAAGACAACACTCTTTGCTTCAGGAATGCTGTCCACCATAGACATCAAGTCCACAGGCATACTGATATTGTTGACCTCGATGTTGGTATATGGACGGATAAGCGTCGGCAGGACAATGTTGTCCACATCCACCAAACTATATACCTTGAACTTCCTGTCTCCGATGCCGATTTGGTCATCCTTGACATTGAAGTTGTTCAAAGAAACATTTTTGCTCGTGTAGTTCTGGGAAAGATACTGGTCAACATAGAACTTGGCTTCACTGGCAGATAAGAAGCGTGAAGAAACGCCACGGTCACGAAGCTGGTCCCTCACCTTGCCGACTTTGACAAGAAAGTCTTTCCATTTCTTGTCATCATAACTGAACAGACGGCTTTTCTTGTTCTCTTGGGTAATGACGATATATGTGCTACAATCCGTATACTCTCTTCCCTTGAAGTACCTGAAATAGCTTTCAGACAGGAACTCCTTGTTGCCCTCGTCCGTACATCGGAACTTCTTTTTCGTGAAAACATCCTGCTTGTGGATGGAATAGCCTTCACCAAGGGTTGACATCAGTGATGACAGCAGATTGGAGAAAGAATTATACTCATTTATGTCAGCGCAGTATTTCTGTACTGGGTTCTGCATTGTAAGTATGGCAGAAAACTCACCGGTCTTGGTGTATAGCACACCGATACCATCTATGTCCTCGATGGAGAAATAGATTTCCTTGAAGATTTTGGCTCGTTTGCTCCCTGTACCGAAAGAATACACGGAAATTGCCATGCCAAGGCATACGGCAATCAGAAAAATGAAAACGTAAATGACCATTGCTTTTGTTTATACAAGTAAGGGTAGACTCTTACCGCCGTGGATCGAGCCTACCCGTTGATTGCTTACTATGTTATAACTTTACATTTTCCATCGGCTGTAAATGATTTCACAAACGCTCTCTGTAAGCATAGACATAAATGCCCTTGTCGTTTTTCTTTGAGTAGAGTCCTTTTCGTTGCTTGACCATAATAAGGCCAATTCCACTACTTATGGAAACTGCAGCAAATGCCAATGCGACAAGGAAACCAACCAGAGCGTAAACCAACATGAAGCCCAATATGCCGACACCGGCGGTGACGGCAGCCCAAGTGATGTAGCGTCCCTGAAGTCCCATGAACTCCAACGGACGCTGCAATCCCTTAAACATCTGGTATTCCATGTTTGTCTCTACTGTCTGTGCCATAACGAAGATGTGTTATCAGCCTCCGATACCGAAGAATAGCGGGAGCGCATTGGCGGCGGCAATGAGGAAGATACAAGCACCGACGGTCATCATGATCTTCTTCTTGACATCCTGCTCCTCGTTGTTCATGGCGATGTACACAGAGATGGCACCGACAATGGCAACGATACCTGCAAGAGCATAACACAAGTTGACTACATACGGAATGTACTTAACCAACTCGGATGCGACCTCCTCCAATGCGGAAGTTCCTGCATCATAGCCAGTACCGGCTAGGTTCTGCGCAGAAGCACCGATAGGAGTTAGAGCGGCAATCGCAGCACCCATTATCATGAGTTTTGCACGATTCATTGCGTGAGACACTTTCGCCTTAATGGAAGTAAAGACGTTTGAAAAAAACTGTTTCATTGACTTTCTAATTTTTTAGTTCTACAATTTGTGATAACTCTATTTTTTTCGCGATTAAATAGTCTAAAATACGAAATTCATGTCTTGATAGCCGAACAATGCTGGCATGACAATTGAAGCACCGATCATAAAGAGAATGCCACCGAAAAGCATCATCATGCTCTTGGTGATGTCTCCCTCATGGTAGTTCATCTTTATACCGATTTGCAATGCGGCAACAATCACCACAATACCTGCCACGGCATACAGAATTTCCACAGTGTATATCATCATGGTGCCAACAAACGCGGTTGCTTCGGCAAGTCCATCCGCTCCCCATGAATAGTCAACAGACCCACATCTGGCAGAAACATCTTGAATGCATAATATAGCCAATAGTGCAGTGCATAGTCTGTATGGGATATTAGCATTGGGTGTATTCATCTTGGAAGTCGATATTACTATGTTCTCTGTTTTCTCGTATCTCACTGGCAAGTTGCATTGGGTTTCTTAATCCGCCCTCAGTCTTGCAATCCACCAACCTTTGGTTTATTGCGTCTATTCGCTGAATCAAGGCTGCGTCTTTCTCATTGTCAATGATGGAGCTGATTGCATATTGCGGTTGGGTCAAATCCTGGTCAAAAGCCTTGCTTTCATCAAAAAGTTCTTCCTGCTTTTCTTCTGATGTGGCTTCTTCGTGGAACATTGAAGTTGAAATAGGAGCCTCTTTGTCATCGTCATTCTCGGGATTGTCTTCCTGTGATGACTCGTCTTCCATACCCAAATGATTGTCTCTATTCGCGTCTGTCGGAGTTTCTGTAGTCTCAGGCAGGATGCCTTCGTCTATTGCTGGTGCAGGTTCTGTTTCTGCAGCTTCTTCGACTGGATTTCCCGGTGCCCCGGTTGACTCCAAGAATGAGAAACCTCCTGTCTTGGTGTCCTCTAAAACGGTCTGTGGAGCGTATTCTTCTTCAGCATCTTTAGTGTCACTTGCTGATATGGTTTCTTCATGTTCTCCTTCTTTCTTGGATTTCGCGTTTAGATCCATTGTTATTATGGTCGCATAGTACAATACATATGCGATGGTCAATACGATAGCGAAAATTATAAATGGACTCATAATCATTCATTTTTTGTTGGTAATTCGTGAATTGCGAACACAAAATTACCATGCATGGCCCACTATCTTTATATAAAGTTCCAAATAACAGGGGTTTCTAATGGGATAATGGTAGATTGGTTCTAACGAGAATATAGAATAGAACCAAAGAATTGTATTTTTCCTTTGTATTAGAATGATATAAATAGCGTAAGTGGCAGAGTGTTTCACAACAACCTGCCACCACGACATAATAATTGAGTATTCCTACACAATCAATTATGATGTATCGATATATATAATGATGTTCGAAGTCAGAAAAGATCCTTAACGTTCTTCTTAGGGTCGTCTTCTATTTTTCCATGTTTCCGCTCATAGTTACTGATGGCTTTCTCAAATGCAGCTTCCACTACATCTTTAATTTGTAACCCTTCACGAGTGGCGATTATGCGCACTTTCTTCAGAAGGTTAGAACTAACTATTGTACAGAACCGTTCTTCTTGTCTTTCTTTCTCCAGTTTTTTCTGCTTTGCTCTAGCCGACAATGGCTTTCCCTTCTTTCCTCTTTCGGACGTTCTTGGCGTGTTCGTTGTCTCCGATTGTGGGTTGCCCGCCACCGTAAGTCCTGTAAACAAAGCGTCCAGACTCTTGTTGTCCATAGTCAATCCTCCTATACTTGTGTCATTCTATTTAGAAACTCTTCTGCAAACAACAGATAATCCTTGGCTCCGTTGCAATTCTTGTCGTAGTCCAGAATGCTGCGACTTTCCAAGGGGGCTTCTGCAAGACGGATGTTCTTGCGTATTCTGCTATTGAAAACGATGTCACCTACTGCCTCACGCAATTTTTCTTCAATGCCCTTTGACAACTTGCTTCCTTCCCACCGTGTGATAAGGATGCCAGTAATGTGAGCTTGGGGGTTGAGCTTTCGGCTTACCATATTGATGAAATCGTTAATCATGGTCAGTCCCTTGAATGGTAGCACCTCAGAAACGAGAGGGATGACAATGTCGGTAGCGGCTGTAAAGGCGTTGAGCGTTACCAAACCCAAAGAGGGAGGGCAGTCAAGCAACACGAAGTCGTATTTTGCTGAGACTTCCGCTTTCTCCAGAACTTCAGACAGGATGCTCTCCCTTGCTATGGCTGTGGAAAGTTCCACATCAACCATGGCAAGTGTCAAGGATGCAGGAACGAGATGCAAACTGTCTGTGATTTCAATGACTGGTAAGGTCTCCACCTTGCCGGTCAGTGCTTCGTAGATTGTGGCTCCATCAAAAGAGGATGCCAACGAAGTTGTGAGATTGGCCTGTGCGTCAAGGTCAATCAACAACACACGGAAACCTTTCTTGGAAAGAATACTTCCAAGATTTGCTACTGTTGTGGTTTTGCCGACACCACCTTTATGGTTGGCTACGGCGATAATTCTTGTGCTCATTTCTCAAATTGTTTTATTATGTCGTTTAATATATTGAGCGTGACACTTCCTTATATTGAGAACTTTACAGCCGTACAATATTCTGAATTTTTCTGCTCAAAATTATATGCCTATTTCCCTTTATTATTCTCCTTTTCCATCAATACTTTGTGGGAATGGTACCAGTCTGTAAGCTGTTGGATGCTGATTTCCGTGAGTAGTGTCCTGCCAACGCAAGTCGCCAAGGCTTTCTTGCCATCCTTGGTATTGGGAAAACTGAGCACAGGCACTCCATTGACTCTGAACAGTGGAATGTTGTTGCTTTTGGCTGCTCGTTCAGCCTCAATGCCATAGACCTCAATCGAGTCGGTGTCCTTAATCAGCAAGGACAGAATGGAGCCGTCCTTTATATCCTTACTGTTGATGTGGACATAGGCGAGCTTTGCTTCCGTCAGTTCATCAGAAGAACGTTCGTTCGCCATCTGGTATGTGCTTTCACCGACTGCTTCTACATGAAACACAACGGGACGCTCTTTCACCATTGCATCAAGGTGGAGCATCTGACCTATCCGAGCGTTGATTTTGTCTTCTGATACCACCTCCTTGCGAAATCCAGCTTCTTTTAATCCTCCTGTTTCTTCCTTTGCAGTAAGGATGTAACCATTACGCACCCTTTCCAATATGAAGAAAAGAGGATAGATGTTATTTTGTGATGCCATATCGTTCTATTCGTTATTGAACTTATCTTTTTCTGGTTCAGAGACCGTGACAAGGTTGATGTCGTAATTTCCACAAATGGACTGGTAGTCAAACGCAAGCGCACGTTCTTGGTCAAACACAAGCGATGCACTTCCTGAATCATTGGCTTTTCTTGTCGGCTTTCCATTCTCGTCAAGGATATAGAACTTCAACGGAGAGTTAGTTTTTCCGTAGTAGTCCGGGGTCGATACAAGGTAAGAGAGCAATGACTCGTCTGGTATAAGAACCTTGCCTTCTCGTCTTGCTTGTATGTTTGCCTTAGCAATACAGATTTTCTCCCTTATAAAGAGGACGTATCTGTCCGTTTCAAAGTCTACCACCTTGCGCTGCTTGCCTTTTGTTGTCACTTTCAACGTTTTCATCAGGCAAACCTTGTAGTCCTGTCCTTCCCTTATGTCTCCAAGCTGTCTTGCCTTGGAGAACATCGACCAGAATACTGCTATCTCGTCCGTGCTGTTGCACAATGAATGTTGGTACTTCAGTCCCTCAATGCAAATGTCATGCACTTCTTTCTCGGAGAAAGGAAGCTCTTCCGCTATGGGATGCAGACAATAGTATGTCGCCAACATCATTGCCCAGTTGTTGATGAAGCGTTCTCCTATGTTGCTGTAGTCCACCTCGCTCTTTATCTCACCCAAGGCTCTTTTCCATGCATTAAACCATCCTGCATTAAAGTTGTCACGATAACGCATTAGGCTGACCGTTATATTGGTCGGACACATATTGCGCAATTTCATGAACGTCTGGTACTTGTCTGTTTCTTCCTTTGTTCGCTCACTTCTCTGAGACTCCAAGAAGATAACTCTTGAAAACAGGGCTATATCTGCCGTTGGCATTTCTTGCCCAGTGAGCACAACGCCACAGTCTACATTCGTGGACTCCCTTCGCTCCCCGTCTGCTGACCTTTTCGAGCGTCCGGCATTGTCATAGATACCTTTCAGAAAGTCTATATGCTTCTTGCTCAACGAGTTTTTGTATTCATCAAAATGAACGAGCATATTGCTGACTTCAGCACATTTGTCACCCATAGCATAGTAGGTGGTGCTGTCCAAATTGCTGACTTCTGGATTTCTCTGGAACAGATTGATGAGCGACAGTGCAAATTCTGTCTTTCCAGTGCCTTTCTTGCCGTAGATATTCAATATAGGGAAAGAGCGTGTCGTATCAGTGATGATGTCACGAAACAATGTGGCGAGGTAAAAGCAGATTGCTACTATACCATTATCTCCATATAACTCATGGAGCAACATGAAGTATTCTTGGGCAGCAACCTCACGCTTTGGGGCATGGATGAAACGTCTTTCATTGACATAGGCATTCTTGTTGCGCTTGTGTATCTTTGAAAGAGCTGGCAAGTAAAAATTCTCATTGTCAAGTCGGATGATGCCATAGTCATCGACAGGCTTCCACTTTCCTTCATATACAATACCATTGGTAAAAGCGTAAAAGCCTCTCTCACCTATATTGTTCCACCCCAATTGCGGTACTCGCTGTGCTTCTTCTGTCTTACCGTAGATGTATGCTTTCAATAACTCGTATTTTTCCTGTTTCTCGAAGAAACGGAAGTCTCCCTTGCCTTCGATTTTCTCTTTGAAGCGGTCAAGCTTTGTCACGTCGGCTTGCTGTAGCTCTATAGTTCGTTTGATGCGGTTTTCGTTTTCCAATTCAAAGATACGGCTTGGCTTGTTGTCATCAGCAATGAGGAACAATGGGCGAATGATGAAGTTCGTCCAAGCTCTTTCACGTCCTTGTGGGTCAAGGTCGTAATAGTGATAGCCCTTTCTGTAGAAACGATAGCCTTCAAGCTCATCTGACTTTTTGATGGCTTGTCTCCGTTTCTGCTCCTGCCGTCTTCTTGCAGCGTCTGCTAAAGCGCCTTTCCAAACAGAGGCTTTACGGTATTTGTCTTTCAGATCCGTCAACAGAGAAGCTTGAAGAACCTCCGATTGTATGTTGACAAGCAGGTCGCATACATCGCTGATAACTTTCAGCTGGTCATCGTTGGTGCTTTCCGTATCGTAGTGTTTGTCGGCATACCAAAGTATAAAGTCCTTTTCTGTCAGACCTTCCCAACGTTCAAGACAGGTGATGTACGAGTCTGCGTCTTGTTTGACGTTACCTTCTTTGGGTATTTCACGCACTGAGACTTGAAAACCCATCTCTGTTGCCAGTCTGCCATTGGCAAACACAAACTTTTCTCCAGCTCCAAATTTCTCACCATCCTTTGGCTTATCGCTGTCAGGGATGAAGCACAGACTACAACTGAACTTGCTGAAATATCCAAGTTGTTCCTTTGACCAACTGCCTCCGAGTGAGGCTATCACATTGGCTATACCCAATGATTGAAGACGCATAACATCAGGTGCGCCCTCTACAAGATACACCTTACCCGATTGACGCGAAGCTTTCATGGCTATATCAATGCCAAAAATGGATGTGCTCTTTCGGTATATAAGGCTGTCACGGCCATTGAGGTATTTGACAGCCGCCTGTGGATTGATACTTCTTGCCGTGAAGGTCTGCACTCTGCCATATCTGTCACGCTGCGGTATCATCAAGCGCCCACGGTAGAAGTCGTAGTAGTTACCTGGACGACTGTCATCATCTCCAAGCAAACCGATCTCAACCAGTATTTGCAGATTTAGTCCCTTATCCTTTGCATATTGAAGAAATTTGTTCCCTCTTGCTGGACTGTAGCCAAGACCGAATGTTCGGCAGAAATCCTTATCCCACCGTCCACTTGTTGAACCATCCGTTTTTTCGGCGTATCTGCGACACGCAGCTGCTTCATCATTGTCTGCTTCGTACTGTGCTCGAAAGAACTCTTGGGCGTACTGGTTATAGATATACATGGTTTCTGCTTTTCTGTCACGTTCCTCCTGTTCGGGGGTCGTGCTTTGGTCGAAAAGATCATGTGTATCGACATCGGGACAGTACATATCCAAAAGACATCGGATAGCGTCAATGAATCCAACGCCTTGGCACTCCTCTACAAAAGAAATGACATCACCGCTTTTCCCACATCCGTAGCATTTGTAACGATTCATTGTGGTGTCCAACATCAAGGAGGGGGTATCCTCTTGATGAAAGACACAACAGCATTTCTTTCTATGTGGTCCAGACGGCTTTAACACCGTGCCAGGACAGAGGTCTACCACGAGCTGGCAAATATCAACTCGTGATTTTACAATGTCTATGTATTTGTCTTTTATTCGCTTCATTATATACGTCGATGCTTAATATTTTAATACGACATCCTCCATTTGTCTTTCTCGATAATTGAAGTTAGTTCCTTTTCGACAACTGGCGACATGGGTCTGCCCATTATATTGCGAGCCCACCCCAAAATCTTTTGCTGCCAAGTGTGAGGAGAGCCACCGAGTGTCATACTAAGAAAAGCGGTAAAACGCCCTTTCTCACCGTTCAATAGCCTACTATAATAGTCTGCAATTTCCTTTTGTGTCATTTGCTTAATATTTTATCGCAAAATAATTACCATTCTCTGATTGTTTATCTGAGATTTTGATTATATTTGCATGCAAAAGTAGTACATACTTTGGATAAAACAAAATTTAATGCTCAATATATTGGGCATATTAGTACAAATTAACATAACATCATTATAATATTATATAGCATTATGTTGAATTTAGATTTAATAGACAACCTGTATGCAGGTTTGACAAAGGAGCAACAGCAGGATTTAATTAGCTTGCTATTCAAGAAAAGCAAACAGACAATGAGCTATTTCAGACGTACAAAAGATATTAGCCTCTCCAAGTTGGAGGTGCTGGCCGATTTCTTTCATATGCCGTTGGATTACTTTCGCGTAGGAAGTTCGTTTAGGGCAAACAATGTCAATGGCAATAACAATAATGTTGGCAACGTGTCTGTAAATACCAATCTGATGATAGAGAATGAGTCTTTGAGACGTGAAATATCGGGGCTTAGAGAAACGTTGAAAGCAAAGGAGGAAACTCTTAATACAAAGAATGACTTGATTGAAAATCTGAAAATACAAGTCAAGACATTGACCAGAAGTGAGGTCAAACAATAATTTATTTAAGTTGTAGGCTTTGGATATTAGACATATAAAGATACAGAACTTTAAGTGTTTAAATCGTTACTCGGCGACATTCTGCCCTAAAGCGAATGTGCTGATTGGCCGGAACGGAACAGGTAAAAGTACACTTATACACGCCTTGGTTAAAGCCTTGAGTTTTGTATTCTCTAATTAGTACTGATGCGATTTAATCGCATCAGTACTAAACTTAGATAAATCAACGTAAAACCTACGCAAAAGGAATATATGTGAACAAAAGGATGCTTTTTGTTCATATTCAGCCTACGGAGGTCAATTTGCATTCTCATTTTGGGAACATTTCAAGTAACCTCAAAATAACACGTGTTGGGTATCAATGCAATAGCATAACTCTTATACAATCCTACCAAGATTGCACAATCTAACCGTCATTTTACCACAACGCAATCTTGACTTACCCTAAAAAACTTGACACTTTTGGATGCCTAAAACAAAAGTGTATGAGAACAAAAGTAA